>Ga0157360_1000220_pt1 | contig 24227 bp, 15 predicted proteins | sample AttlaeALBM1_FD_111483 | JGI IMG/M metagenome (GOLD analysis project Ga0157360, IMG submission 111483) | Fungus gardens microbial communities from leaf cutter ant in Ribeirão Preto, State of São Paulo, Brazil - Atta laevigata ALBM1 | ecosystem: Host-associated > Fungi > Mycelium > Unclassified ...
ATAGTCTGAGGATTAGACCTCAGACTTAACAACATCTCTTGTCACTTGTCTAACTTCGCATTTTTGAACTCTTTAAAGTATCAAAGCACCCATCACAAATAGTAAGTGACCATTTGTGATAGAAAAGCTACAAGAATATCTTCAGAGTATACCAAAAACAAGATAACTTCTCAATGGAGCTCGAACCAAGAGAAAAGGTAATGTCACAAACTTCATTTGGCCATATCTCTATCGATTCTTCAAAGATTCCCATGGTCTTAATGGCTACGGAAAGCCCTTGAAAAGACCTTTTGATTGATACTAGTCACATCTCAAGGCAATCAATATTGGCTGAGATATTAAGCAGATCAACTAGTAACTACTATGTTACTATTTATTAAATTGCTAATATCTCGGAAACTGCCATGATCAATGCTTTGGTTCTAGACCCAGCAGAAGCATTTTTCATAATACTCAGAATGAGCCTAGAATGACCTCAAGGTGATTAATATTAGTGAAGATATAAAGACCTCAATGTTTGTACATGGACTTTATTAATTACCTATAAATAGTTATCTGTTCTTTTCTTAGAACAAAGGACAGCCTCCATATGGTTAAGTTATCACTATTTTAAGTACAAAGGCACTACCATATGTAGAACAATAGGTAGTAGCATGTGATGATTTGTCCTAGTGTACAGACCATCACTTTCCTGTATATAAGGACTCCTTGTCCAAGGATTAGACCTCAAACTTAACAACATCTTTTGTCATTGTCTAAACTTCACTTTTTTGAACTATTCAAGTATCAAATCACCTATTACAAATTAGTAAGTGACCTTTTGTGATAATAACCAACAACTAGAAGTAGCAATGTCTCTTATATTTGACAGAGAAAGAGAGAAGGTAGCAGGATTCATCAATATCTGCTGAATATATGTAAAGATGACAATAGGGAATAGGACAGAGGGAGAGAAATTTTCATGGGTTATTATAAGATAGTTCCTAAGAAGGAAGCTATTTCCCACACATTTATTAATTGGATGAGAAACATTTAGGAATATAACATGGGAGAGATATAAATAGCATGGGAAAGTTTCTGTAAGATATGTATAGTTCTTAGTAAGGGTCATGTGATTGCAGGAGATAGGTGCACAGACTGGCAGACATAAGAAGTAGCTAGTGAAATCTAATAGGAAACTCTATTGAGTTCTTCCTGAACAACTACCTAGATTGAGCCATAAGTCTTTACAACCTTGTACTAACAGCTTGCTAGTCTACTTGGGTTTTTGCTTGTTTTTCATATTAAAGAAAGTTGATGAACTTTCAGTTGGCAGAATAGCTGAGTTGTAGTGACATACTGCTTGATTGCAGAAGCAGTTGGGTTGGAGTTTGACTTGCATCTTGACCACTAAATGTTGCCTTGTCAAGGGCACCAGTTCCACATGAAACATGTAAAGAGTAATTCATCTCTGAATTGTTTTTCCTCATCTCTCCCATCTATATTGTCTCCCAGTGGCAAGTTCTTTTTTGGCAATGTCTAAGGAGGTCAATCACAAATCTCATTGAAAATAATGGAACACCAACAGTGTCACACTTTCACACTCACAACATGCTTGTAGTGTGCTCATACTGTACCATAGCTTTGTTTCAGTTAGTACACCTACATTGTCTTAAAATGAGACCTTGTGATTGTAACAAACAGATACTCATTTCATGAGTTTTGTAAACAAGCTAAGCTCAATGCTATCCACAGTAATGACTACACCACAATCCCAGTAACAGGCAGGGACATTCATTATCATGCAAATTACTTGTGTCTCATAGTGACCTGAGCTTGATTTTGTGCTGTGATCCAAATTGGGAAGGAAGAAATCAGTCGACATTGGACATCACTGAACCATGTCAGTCTCCAGCTATATAAGGGGGGAAAGAAAGTTGTCAGGGGTGAAACAATTGTTATGAGAAATCGCATTTTATGTGTGAGATCATCTTGGGAGGTGAACACCAAATTTTCTTCACCTGCACATGTTGCATATTATCTTCACTACGTGGCCATATCTACGAAAGCACGTTGTACCCGTTCGTTATGATTACATTGATAGAGGCTTGGCAGCCCTAAGTACGAATAGCAGGTGTCCTTGGACTCGCTCAAGTGAAAACAGGTCTTGAGACACCGAAAGAGCAAAAACTTGAGTAGAGCAACGAGCTCATCCTAGTCTCTTGTTCACATATTTGAACACCTTCAAGTACTTCGGCTGAGGACAAGACACACCTTGTTTTCTTACTCTAGCAGCTTTTCTAACTCCCTTTTGCTCGAGCTCTCTTGACGATGCATAGAACTACGCAGTGACACCGATAAGGATTTGAAAATGAGATAGGATGGGTTGGTCCTGGAACAACATTAGAATCCATGCCTTCTCAACAGAGATTGCTCACATTTGGGGACGAATCTACGTGCGGGTACTAGTCCAAGTGCAGGGAACAGCGGTACGAAATAACAACAAGTGCCATTTGACAAACCCCCGGTTCTGATTGAAGGTTCGAATCTAGTAGTCAACTCCATCTCTTCCAACAAGTGGTTGAATCTCCCGGTGAGATCACTTTCGCAAACGGGTCGCACATAACATGTGATTTTTTCTCGAAGGAAAGTCGAATGTGGGATTATTCATCAAAGAGCCGGAGGTGCGAGAACCTTGAGTGTGAATCATATATCGTTGAAAAAGTGATCAGGGCCAGTTGTACGTTGGTCTATACTGATCTAGAGAGTTTTCAGTGAGATTTATATATGGCAAAAACATTAATGTACGGAGCATGAATTGAATGGCTTGACTGATGGCAGAGGTGCCGTTTTCTGGAGACCAGCAGAGGGAGGAATGACAATGTTGATGAGCTCCATAGCTCGGCAGACTCTCAAACGAGTCTTCCCCAGCGGTTACAGACGTGTCCTAGTAGTAGTAGCGTTTCTTGATTGCACATGACGGCATTGTGAGCCACAGGAGGTCAATGTTTGAAAATCTCCCGCACGATTTCAGGGCGGAGCCTGCGTATGGGAGCAATGGAAGCACGTACAAACTCGAGCTGTGCGCCCCTATCTCATTTAAAAAGACACCACGCCACCCATAGCCTTGGACTTCCTCGCGCGCTCTCCTATGCGGATTTGGATCCCGGTGAGTTAAGGGAATCAGCCGAGCCAGTGCTACAGTAGTAATGGATCCATTCATTCTTGAATTGGGCTGGGTACGTAGTCACTGGGCTGTCCTTCTATCCATCGCTAGTCTTGGTTGAAGTAGATCAACAAATCAATCAATTCTCGAGTGGGACACTAACCCTGGCACACGTGACCTCTTTCATCATTGCCCAAGTCCACGACACAACAAGGTTTGATGTGTCAACTGAATTTCGTCGTCATACACACTACCCTTCTTTTCTACGCCAGTTTAGTAGCTACAAATCTTGCACTTGTGATTGATACGGAGACCGGCACAAATGTTGAGATTTCCTTTCCTTTCATGGTGCACACCTGAATTGAGTATGAATCTCATCCAATTTTAAGTGCCATGATAATTGAACGCTACAATCTGGACTGTGGTCATCAGTACAACTACTCGATTCGAGCTGAGACTGGGTGTTCTACACTAGGTATTGATGTCTGTTCCCACCCGGTTCAATTCCTGGGACAATGATAGCTACTTCGATCATTCCTTTGTCACAACATTGTTCGTCGTGTGATAACATCCCACATTCCCTTCTCACTCTCACCAATAGTTGAAGTAATGGCAAATCCAGTCAAATCATTTTCAGCCATCCAAGTTGTCAGTGAGTGCTACTATGTTCGATCAGCTCAGTAGATCAGGGACTAAATCGACATGTAGAAGTAATTGGACAGCTCGATGGATTTCCCCAGTCACTGGCTATCAAATGTTCTGACAATGTCAATGAGTGTGTTGAAAGAATATTGGACCATCACACCAGGGATGAGCAGCCTTTGACGCTCACCCCAAACGAATGGTAAGTTGAGCTTGTTGTGCTTGAGAAGTCCTATATGCTCATGTAGTGCAGCATGCTCGCGGAAGGAAGTGAACTGAATATTGAAGTATACAAAAGACATTCCCGAGGACAGAAGATACGGATGCTTGGGCGCACTTCGAAGGAGGAGCTCATGTGTAAAGCCAGTGTCAGGTTTGACGATTTATGGACACATGTGTCTTCCGGAGGAGAAACAAATTGTGAGCGGATCTCTACCTCAATCATTCCTGATTTACTCAGAGGACGTTAGCAAAATTCGAGGTCAAATTTGATAATCCGATCCAAGGATTACAGTTGTGGCTGGTCATCGAGGTGCGCTATCATTATGACCGCTATGTTGGTCTACTCTTCGAACAAACCATAGGTTCGCAATATTAATCCGAACACCTTGGATCCGCATATTGCGAAGATGATGGTAGCATTGCACGACTTCCAGTCTGTTCTGCATCGTTCTGCTTCTACAAGCGATGTTGCTAGAATGATGATTGATTTAGGGACCGCAGCCAGCAAGGTAAATGATTGTTCACCAGTGTGCCCATATGTTGTCTGACTTGAAGCAGGTGCATCCTGTCGCACAAGCTGTATTCTCTTGTGTCCAGGTCGTTTACCAAGTTGGCTCCTTTTCTGTTTTCAAATTAATAATACGACTGATAGTTTTGGCAGCATTTGAAGACCCAAAAGGAATCTTATGAAGCCATGAAAAGCCTTGCAAACAGCATCCAAGTGCTTGCTGACCAGCTTGACAGACTTAAGGAAGTTCGAATCTCAGATCGACTGTGCCGCACCATGAGGGAATTTCCCGAGATTATGGAAGAAGTGGTCAACTTCATTTGGAGATGGCTTAAAAGCTGGAAATGTGCGTGTCCATTCGTCTTCATCTGGATGGATCCGTGACTAATTAGTTGGCTCAAGTCAAGTATATCTTCGTTGACTCTCAAAAGGAGAAAGCGACCGAATTGAAGGACAAAATCGATACCTTCAAGGATAAGTTCGACCGAGATCTTAATATAGAGATCCACATAGCACAAGTTGAAAAGAAAGACTTGGACGATTTGTTGCACATGCTTGGGGAGAATAGGCTTCCCTTACGCAAAGCATGTCTAGAAGGCACGCGCACCACCATCTTACAAGACATTGAAACCGAAATCAAGAACGTCAATGGCCCAAACGTGATTTGGATCAGGGGATCGCCTGGTGTTGGGAAATCTGCCTTGGCAGCCAGCATCGCCAATCAGCTAGTGGACCAGAAACGCCATGTAATCCCATTCCGATTCGATCGCACAGATTCTACCATCACCACGAGCGCCCTGTGGCGCACTGTCGCCTGTGATCTTGCCCGCATGTTCCCCTCTCTCCGGCAACACTTAGCTCAAGGAATTCAAGGGCGCAACTCATCCGACATTGACCGGCTTTTTAAATTGCTCATCGAGGAACCATTATTTGTGCTGGTTGATGCTATTCCGTGGGAGGAGCTCCCGGTGATTGTGATAGATGCACTGGATGAGTGTGGTGGCCTCAAGCACGACACATCAGGGAAGGAGGATTTCCGGGATCTCTTGCATACGCTCAAGCATTGGATCCAGGTCAATCAGTTAAAGAAGCTCAAGTTGGTCATTACTAGCCGGCCAGAGGACCGTATCACCTTCCCCAATTCGATCAGCATCCATGATATTCCTTCTGGCCATGGGGTCAAGCCAGGAGACAGTGTCTCAAATGACATCCGTACATTCCTCCAGTCACGACTTGATGACATGAAAATGAATCCTGCATGGATTGCTGAGGCTCTCAAATATCTGGTTTCTGGTGCTGCTGGTATATTTATTTGGGCAACCACTGTCGCCAACTTTCTTGAAGATGATCCTCAAGTACGACTTCACATCCTTAAATCGAGGAAGGGAGGGGATGACTTAGAGGGGATGAACGATCTGTTTTCTCTGTATGCTACTGTTATCAAGGCATCATTTGGACGGATCTTGAAGCAAGAGGTCCAAGGGATCGTCTCTGTTATCGGCGCCATGATCTATGCCAAGCAACCTCTCAGTGACGATGTACTTGTGATGCTTCCTGGAGTCAAGATCGGGGACTCAGATGTAATGCAATTGATCCGAAAGAACCTCGTGTCCGTCGTTGGCTCTGGCACTATCCTTCATTTCCATCACAAGTCATTTGAAGACTATCTTCTCTCACCCTCATTTCTACAAGAATTCCCTGAATTCTCCACTGTTCAGGATCGAGGGCATCACGAACGTCAGCTTGCTATGTTATGCTTGAAAACCCTTGTATCACCCAAGCTCCATTTCAATATGTGCAGCTTGGACTCCTCGGTCATAAAGAATGCTGATATTCAGCCTGATGTCAAATCCGCCATCCCTCCTCTCATTTTGTATTCATCTCAATTTTGGGCAGACCATCTTGTTCATACTCGGTCTGATGAGCCATCTGACCACAAGATGAAGGAGGGGGTCAAGTTCATGATGTACGAGAAACTCCTGTTCTGGATCGAGACAATGAGCCTATTGGGAAAGGTGTATGAAGTGTCTTCGATCCTGAGAAGGGCTTTATCATGGAAGGTGTGTTTCCAACTCATTTCTCTGCAACATATCTGATGTTTGCTGGCCAGCCCCTCACCCTTGATAATCCGCTGACATTGTTCATCCGTGATGCATTCCGCTTCATTTCTGCGTTCATCACTCCAATCTCACAATCCGCCCCTCATGTGTACCTCTCGGCACTCCCCTTCGCACCTGAGGAGTCTCATGTTGCCAGAAAATTCCGCTCGAGATTTCCCAATACATTTGTGGTCACTCAAGGGAAGCCTATTCAATGGTCAATGGCGGTCTTTACTGCAGAGCACCAGAAAAATTCTGTGGAGAAAATAGCTTTCTCACCAGATGAAAGCACATGTTTATACATATCAGAAAGTGGATTTTACTTCATGGGCACATTGGAAGGCGCTACGTATATATGTGATTCTGAAACAGGTCGTTGCATTTTAGGCCCATTTCACGGTGCACATGATGTCTGCTTTAGCCCTGCTGGGAAGCATATTCTACTCCGATACGGCTCTTGTGCAGTAGTTTGGGACATTGAGACGGGCGAGGAGCAGTTCCAAATTGAGGGCTCCGATTTTGCCTTTGTTCGTCATGATGGAAGAATTGCCTCAATGAAAGAAGATGGAAACTGGGATAATTCCGGAGATGGAAATCCGGATAACTCTGAAGATGGAAATCCAGACGACTTTGAAGATAAAGATGCAAATCGGATTCTGGTCCAATTCTGGGATGCTGGCAATGGCGAATTAATATCCAGCAGGCTGATGGAAGTGAATGATGTTTTTGATGCCCAATTTTCTCCTGACGGGCATTTTATGGCCATACGAAAGAGATCTGAGGACGTTCTTGAACTATGGAACTTGGAAGATAGCAAGGATTTCCGACAATTCACATGTCCTCGTGGACATCTTCATAGACGTCTGTCATTTCTCTGCTTTTCTCCTGATGGGCGTTTTCTGGCCATACAAAAGAAGTCAGAGGACGTCATTGAATTATGGAACTTGGAAGACAGCAAGGACTTCCGACAATTCACATATCCTCATGGAGGATTCGAATCTCTCCGCTTTTCTCCAACCAGTGACACTTTGATGGTTGAAACTAACTCTGATTTTACTCACCGAACTATTTACCTTTGGAGATTGGACACACAGGAGATGGTATCCTTCAGCTGTGATAGGAGTAGTTCCTGGAGTTCGCCACATGTTATTCATTCGCCCCTTACCAATTACCTATTTCTCCAACGAGATTGGAGAGTAGAAATATGGGATGTCTCTGCGACTGGCTCAAAAATGATCTGGAAGCATGCATCGCTCTCAGGTGTAATCAGTATCTGTCCATCAAGCAATGGTCACAGAGTTTTGGTCGGATATAGGGATGGAAGTATGAGGATGTGGAACCTGGACCTGGAGAATTTGGCGATGAGTCAGGCTGACACTACAGACACTCGAGATGATTCTGACAGGCGACGAGTTATTAGAATGTCACCATCTGGAAAGATGGTAATTACAAGACCACAGAGATCTTCCAAAGTCAAATTCCTGGATACAACTACCAAGGAAGTCATAGCGTGTACAGATATCGAGTGTAAAGACTGTGACATGGAGATCGCATTTTCTCCAGACGAAGAACAGGTAGCGTTTTGGTCCGAGTCTCTCATCACCATATGCGATATAATGCACCCGGAGAAGTGCGTCTCATTCGACCCCTGGCCGGGAAAGGTTGTCCGGGAAAGGAGTGTCGCCTTCCAAACATGCAACGACCTGGTTATAAGCACCGTTTCATGGGCTGGCTCAGGATTGTTGCAAGTTTGGCATTGGCAGGATCCCACAGGCTTTGAATGCACGTACTCTTTAGACTTCGAGGAGTCGTTCCCATTGCTGGCTCCTGATGGCTTGACCGTCATCATCATGCCTTGGCCTCGGCCTTCCCCCTTTAATCACGAGACTGCGCAGGTCATCGTGCATTTTTCTTCCTATTCATGGAACCACCGCGCTGCTCAGTTTCATCCTGTCCGTTTTGACGATCAAGTGCATATTAGTCGGCATCCCCCACCTCAGTACTCATCCGACGGGGAACTCTTTGCATGTCTGTCTGAAGAAGACTCCTATGTCCGAGTGTGGGACACACTGACTGGCCATCTTATTTCCACGTTTCGAACGTCCGAGGTGGATGGAATTGCCCTCTCACCTGCTCTGACCCATTCCCTTGGCAAGAGACTCATTGCTCTTAGCTTCCGACGTGAACGCGTAATACGTCTCTTTGATGGCTATACCGGTCATCTGCACGCTCAAATTTTGGGTGAAACATATGCAACTACAGCATTTATACGAGATGGAACAGCATTGGCAAACTATTATGACTGTTACCACAACTCTGGTGTAAGAATCTGGGAAATAGCAGATTTGACAGTTGAGCACCAGCATTCCACTCATGGATATGAGCTTATGCTGCAAGGCATAAGGGATGGATGGATGATGGGTCAGGACAATGAGCCGCTGTTTTGGGTCCCAGTCGAGAACAGGAAACATCTGTACATGCCATCGCCCAGAGCGGTGATTGAGGGGTCCGATATCTCAACAGTCCTGGACTACTCTAACTCAAGGTTCGGCAGAAATTGGACGGAATGCATCGACAAAGAGTGGTTGAAAGAGCTCGAGCAAAAAGAGAAGGAGGTAGGAAAGCGGCTAGAGTAAGAAAATAAGGTGTGTCCTGTCCTTACCCAAAGTACTTGAAGGTGTCCAAATACGTGAGCAGAAGAGCCAGATGAACTCGCTGCTCTACCCAAGTTTTGCTCCCCTTGGTTTCTCAAGACATGTTTTTACTATAGCGAGACTAAGGATACCCAATATTCCCTGGCTTCTATCGAAGTAATTATGAATGATCTCAACGTGCTTTTGTAGAATTTTTGGTGTTCACCTCCCTAGATGATCACACAAAAAATATGATTTTCCATTGACATGGATGAAAATTGGTACAAACACAATACAAACACAACCCTATATTTCAACTGCCATTCAACATCGTCCTAGTGCTTGCACTACTACAAGACGATTGTATACGTCGATTGAAGAAGCCTAAGGAGAGTTTCGAGTGTGCTCTCGAGCCCATAAGAGATCGCCTCGACTCGTGGAAAATGGGCATGGTGTCCGACCCTCAGCTCAACTGCGAGAACCCCGGACTCTTCAATGCTTCTTCCAAGTCGCTTCTGCACACCTCTTAAGGAGCTGGGGAGATGAGGCAGTCGATGAGTATGGAAGGACGTCACGAAGGCGGAGGCTAAGTCAAGGGAGGGATCTACGTTAGCTAAACAGCTCAAGTAACAGGTTGTATGAATTCGGAACATGACATAACAACACCATGGCTGCAAATGGATGTTCCATGAAAACGGTCTGACCCGAAACCACTGTGGATGTCGAGTGAGGGGAGAGGTGTCGAGCAGTGATAGCTTGAGGGTGAATGGAGCAGGAGACTTGTCAGGACTACCTCGTGGACGACATCATCTTGGTTTGACTCCCCATCGAGTGCTTTGCGTCCCAAAATTACCAGATAATTTCCACGATGCCATCACTCAAAGGAGTCCTGAAGCAAGTGTTGGCAAGGAAATGAGACGGGTATATAGTTGACACAAGTGCTCTTTCTCTTGCTGAGACAGGGACTCGTCTACGGCGGAAGCTATTTTCTTTGATATGGAGGCCTCGAGGACTATGTCAGCGGCAAGTTATGGCGCGTGATACTTGTATAGTTGGAACTTCTGTCACAATGTGATAGTCGCATCTGCGCAGACTCGGCTTAATTCTGAAGACACTGGCATGCATGCTCAGCAGTCAATGAACAACCTCAGTGTCTCGTTTAGGATTGCAGGAAAAGGGTGGGGAGCATCAACTACAAAGCGGCAGACAGTGCATTCAAGTTTTAATTCGGAATGTGAGTGTTTTCCTGTCATGTGCTGTTGTAGGCGCATTAGGATGTCTACATCGCATCAAAAGCACATTTCCATTGCGCATGACAGTAATGGTCAATTTTATATGGTCAATTTAGGTGTTTTATTTTTATTTAAAAAAGTTGACAGGCTTTCAGTTGGCGAGATAGCTGAGTTGTAGTAGTAGTATACTGCCTAATTGTAGAAGCAGTTGGGTTGGAGTTCGAACCACGTCTTGACCACTAAATTAGTGCCTTGTTAAAGGTGTTAATTTTACATGAAATGTGAAGAACAGTTCATCTCTCAATTGTTTCTTCTCATCCTCATAACCCTCCTATCTATATGGCCTCCCAAGGGCAAGTTCTTTTTGAGCAATGTTTGAGGAGGTCAATCACAAATCTTACTGAAATCATCCTTTTCTAGTTTGTCCCTTGACAATTCTTTGCAACTTCAAGTCTCCTGGACTCCATAATCATAATTCAAGCAGCCACTTGACATCAGAATGTGTGGAATTCTTATCATAGCATAAGCTACACTTGTTCATTGCTCCCTTGTCCACCTGCTATACTTCAACTATCAGTATCTTTCTTTTTTGTTTGTGCATACACTGCAGTTTATAAATGCTGAATAGACAGACATGTAGTCTCTTGTCCTTCATTGTACTATCAAATTCCCATTGCTATACATTTTTTAAATTTTATAATGGTTTTACATTGTGAGGACAATATATGATGGTTTTTGCTATTAGGTTATGGTACCTGTTAATGATATGTCCTCAGTGCTCAGCTTTCCCAAATTAAATAGAAATGATTACCATACCTGGGCCAACAACATGATATCTGTTGTCACAAACTTCATTTGGCCATATCTCTATCAATTCTTTGACGATTCTCATGGTCTCAAAGGCTATGGAAAGCCCTCAAAAAGACCTTTCAATCAATGCCAGTCACGTCTCAAGGTGATCAATATTGATTGAGATATTAAGCAGATCAACTGATAACCACTATGTTACTGTTTATTAAATTGCTAATATCTTGGAAACCGCCATGATCAATGCTTTGGTCATAGGCTCAGCAGAAGCCTTCTTTATAATGCTCAGAATGAGCCTAGAACAACCTCAAGGCAATTAATATTAGTGGAGATATGAAAGCCTCAATGTTTGTATATGGACTTTATTAATTACCTATAGATAGTTATCTGTTCTTTTCTTAGAACAAAGGACAGCCTCCATATGGTTAATTTATCACTATTTTAAGTACAAAGGCACTACCATATGTAGAACAATAGGTAGTAGCATATGATGATCTGTCCTAGTGCACAGACCATTACAATTATGTATATAAGGACTCATAGTTTGAGGATTAGACCTCAGACTTAACAACACTGTCTAAACTTTGCATTTTTGAACCTTTCAAGATTCTAAAGCACTAATCACAAATAAGTAAGTGACCATTTGTGATATCTGCTCTTTAGGCTTGACTCCTTTGGCTCATTATTAATGACCAGTAACCTTCTCCTTTCAAACCCCCTACTGATTCTTCTGTTGATAATACAACAAATAAACCATTACCTTTCAGATCTGACAAATATAGGAGATGGATACACTTATAGAACAAGCATATTCAGTGGCTCAAATCTAATCTAGTGTCATGAGTCACCTTGACCATGACTAAGAAATATGACATGGACTAGAATTGAACTCTGGACTGATAGAAACTTGTAGAATAAATAGAGACAAACAGTGCAAGAATGTATAAGTAGTATAGCAGAATGAAGCGAGAACTCCATCGAGTTCTAATCCTGAAGAGCTCCCTTGATCCTAACCCAGGATTAAGATCTTAAGTCAGTTGCTGATAGAAGAACTCAATAACCATACCCCAGGGCTTAGTTCACTTCAAACCTTACCCACAAATCACTTTGATCACCTTATCAACCTTAGCCGACGATCATTGCGATCATTAGCTACCTCCATATATAGCTGGGTCCTTGGCTTAAGGGGACTTCTCAGTCAGTTAGAGACTGAGGGAGGAAATTGTACACTAAGTTCAGGTGTACAGTTGAGTCCTAACCTACCAATTGAACCTGCTAGTTACATTTTCATTTTATAAACCTTATGCTATGGTCCATTGTGACTGGTACACACAGAGGAGTGACGATTATCTCTTAAAAAGCCACCTAGAGTAGGGATCCTCCCCATTGAGGTGATAGTGTAACCCTAGTATTAGGACAGTAGTCAGTAGGGAAGTAGGCACCTGGCTGGGTGAAGATCTTGTATCCCAGCAGATATAACAGTAAATAGCAAGACTCAATATTACATCTGTACCTCTGAGACAATCACCACGATGTCTCAACAACAATACTACAACCTCATGAGCAACTTGCTCAAACAAAAGACTACCCTTACTTCACTAAGGACAAAGTTAGAAGAAAAACAAAAAAGAAAATGCTGGAAATACAGGGGGTTTGGACATCAAGCCCAACACTACAGGAAGGAAGAAGGAGAAAAGGGGAAACCAACTCCCCAAAATAAATTTGAAATTTTAGCAAGCAGAGTGATGAGATGTGGAGTAGAACTAAGGAGGCAAGAGACAGGAAGAGAACAGTGGGAAGTAGAATGTTTTAAGTGTGGAGAAAAGAGACACAAGTGCAAAGAGTACCCCTTAGAGATAAAGAAGGAGAAAGCAGCACATATGGCAAAGCCACAAAAGGTGTAGCAAAGAGAGAGGCCAGTACACCCTGTAGAGAGAAAAGTGCAGGAAAAGGAGAGCAGGGTGAGGAGAGCAAAAGAAGAAGAAGCAGTGCATGTGGCTAGGCCACGAGAAGTGCAGCAAGAAAAGTGGAGAAGAAGTTCAGTGGAAAAACTGAGGAAGAGAGCAGAGAAGTATTGCAGAAAAGACATCCCAGAAGAGGTACAATTTTGGGAGTTAGATTGGTATATAAGAGAAGTAGTAGCTTTGTACTTGACTTGCAAGTGTAGGAGGAAGGGGTCTCATGTAGAGGACAACCGGGGGCAAGGAGTGATCCTTTTTTGGAAGTAGAAAGAATTAAGTTGGTGTGGATGTAAAGGGAAGGTAGAGGGAAAAGTGGCATGGCCTAGAGAGGCAAAAGCACAGCAAAGTGGCGCATGGTCAGGAGAACCGGAAGGCGCAGCAATAGAAGAGAGTAGTCAAAGGGACATCAGGAGAATGTTCAAAATCCTAAGAGAAGTATGGTTAGACATTAGAATAGAGAAAGTAGATATGCATGAAGGAGTAACAGTAAAGGCACTCTTGGACAGTGGTACTATGGAAATGTTCATGGACAGAGAAATAGCCAAAAGGCATGACTTTAAAATGACAAAACTAGAGAGGCCCCTGAAAGTAAAAAATGTGAATGGAATGGAAAATAGTAGAGGAAGTATCACGTATTAAGTAGAAGTCAATGTCTTCTACAAAAACCATGTGGAAAGAATGAGAATGGATGTGTACAATTTGGGAAAAACAGAGGTGATACTAGGGATGTCTTGGCTACAAGCACATAACCTGGAGATAAACTAGGAAACAGGAGAGGTAAAAATGATGAGATGCCTACTATTGTGTGGAAGAAACATAGCAGTAAAAAAGGATATAGAGTAGAGAAAGAAAATGGAAAAGAGGATAAGAAATATGGAGAAGGTAGACAGAGACGAATGGAAATAGATGATGGAAGAAAAGTTCAACGAAGAGATCGAATTAGATAGAGAGAAAGTAAAGAGGATGGTACCACAAAAGTTTCACAGGTGGCTTAAAGTATTTGGGAAAGTCGAATCAGAAAGGATGCTGATGAGAAAACCATAGGACCATGCAATTAATCTAAAAGAGGATTTTTTCCCAAGAAAAGGAAGGATATATTTGATATCAAGACAGAAAAAGGAGGAAGTACAAGAATTTGTGGAAGAGCAGTTGAGGAAAGGGTACATTAGATCCTCAAAATCGCCACAGACCTCTTTAGCATTCTTTGTAGGAAAAAAGGATAGAAAGAAAAGGATGGTACAAGATTATTGGTACCTTAATAAGGAAACAGTCAAGAACAATTATCCACTACCTTTGATTTTGGACCTTATCAACACTATGGAAACAAAAAAGGTGTTCACAAAGATGAATTTGCGATGGGAGTACAATAATGTGTGAGTTAGAGAAGAAGACGAGTGGAAGGCAGCGTTCACAATGCACCTAGGGGTCTATGAACCTACTGTCATGTTTTTTGGTCTTATAAACTTACCAGCAACTTTTCAAGTGATGATGAATGATATTTTGAGAGACCTCATTAACACAGGAGAAATAACAGCATTCATGGACAACGTCTTAGTAGGAACTAAGGAGAAGAAGAGACATGACGAAATAGTGGAGAAAGTATTGAGAAGGATAGAAAAGAACGACCTTTATGTAAAGCCTAAAAAATGTGTATGGAAAGTAAGAGAAATCGATTTCCTAGGGCTGGTAATAGGGTCAGAAGGAATTAAGATATAAGAAGAAAAGATGGTAGAAGTCCTGGAATGGCCAAAGCCAAAGACAGTCAAAGAAGTGCATAAGTTTTTAGGGCTAGCAAACTACTATAGGTGATTTGTTAAAGATTTTGCTAAAATAGCTAAACTGATACACAAGTTGGTCAGAAAGGATGAAAAATGGAACTGGGGAGTTGAGCAGGAAAAGGCTTTCGAACAGCTAAAAAAATAAAAAAAGTATTCACAATGCGACCAGTATTAGTAGCCCTGGACCTAGACAAAGAGATGAGAGTGGAGGCAGATGTGTTAGAGTATGCAATAGGAGAAGTATTGTCAATGAAGTATAAAGACGAGAAGTGGAGGCTAGTAGCTTTTATCTCAAAATCGTTAAACAAGGCAGAAAGAAATTACAAAATTCATGGTAAAGAGATGTTAGTAATAGTCAGATGTTTAGACGAGTGGAAACACCTGCTGGAAGGAGCACAGAACAAATTTGAAATCTGGAGCGATCACAAGAATTTGGAATATTTTATGAGCAGCCAGAAATTAAATCAAAGACAAGCGCAATAGGCTCTGTACCTATTTAGATTCGATTTTATGCTCAAACATGTACCAGGATCTAGTATGGGAAAAGCCGACAGTTTAAGTAGATGACCAGACTGGCTAAAAGGGGTAGAGAGAGATAATTGTTATGAGAGCCCCAGAAAGGAAAGAGTTTCTTGTACATTTGAACATTTGATCTCTAACATTAAACTGTACAACAAGGACAAGATATAAATAGCATGGGGATTAGGTAATCATATCACATGATAAGGTCATGTGATCATAGAATGTTCTAGAAAGACATGTGATTGTAGAGCACAGCCACTTGTAAAGTAATATAAGTAGGTAGTCAAATCCAATAGAGAACTCTATCGAGTTCTTCCTAAACACTCACCTCGAGTAGTCCTTAAGTCGTCAAGACTCTATGATAACAATAATGAGGATAGGATGATGATAAAGAAAGAATGGCTAAAAGTTAGAGCAATACAAGTAGTGGAAGTAATAATAGATAGAGTGGATCTGTTAGAAAGAATAAGAGGATCAGAGACTAAAGACAATGAAGTCATCAAAGCAGTAGAAGAGATGAAACAAGCAGGAGTAAAGATGTTGAGGGACGAAGAATGAAGAGAGGAAAATGGACTTATGCTAAGGGATAGAAAAGTATATGTTCCTAAAGACGAGAAGTTGAGAGTGGAAGTTATCTGGCTACATCATGATACACTGGTAAGAGGGTATGGCAGACAGTGGAAGATGACAGAGTTGGTCACCAGGAATTTCTGGTGGCTAGAAGTAACGAAGGAAGTCAAAAAGTATGTGGAAGGATGCGATGTATGCCAGAGAAATAAAAACCAAACAAAGGCACCCACAGGAAAACTCATGCCAAACGCAGTACTAGCTAAACCTTGGACTTATATTTCAGCAGACTTTATTACAAAGTTGCTGCTAGCCAAAGGATATAACAGCATCTTGGTAGTATGCAACAGGATGACAAAAATGGCACACTTTGTGCCAACCACAGAAAAGACTTCGGCAGAAGGAGTGGCAAGATTATTCTGGGATAACGTCTAAAAGCTCCACAGCTTACCAAAAAGCATTATAATGGACAGGGCAGCATAGTTCGCAACAGGAATAATGAAGGAACTGAATCAAATGCTGGGGATAGATACAAAATTGTCAACAGCTTACCATCCACAAACAAATGGTCAAACAGAAAGAATAAATCAGGACTCAGAACAGTACCTGAGGATGTTTATTGATCATCGACAAGAATAGTGGCCAGACTGGTTAGCAACAGCAGAGTTTGCATATAACAACAAAGTGCAGACTAGTACAAAAGTATCTCCATTCAGAGCAAATAATGGACAGGACCCATGCATGGGATTTGAGTTAAGAAAGAAGGGAAGATTTGAAAAGGCGGAAGAGTTTGCAATAAGAATGAAGGAAGTACATGAGGAAGCAGAAGCGGCACTGAAAAAGAGTCAGAAAGAGATGAGAAAGTATACTGATAGAAAAAGAAGTGAGATAGAAGAATACAGAGTAGGTGACTAGGTGCTTTTAAGCACAAAAGATCTTAAGTACCAGATAAAAGAAAGATAATTGGAAAAACTTACGGAGCAATTTATAGGACCTTACCAAGTGAAAGGAATTATCTCAACAAACACAATAGAACTGGATTTACCAAACACAGTCAAAATACATCTAGTAGTTAATGTCAGTAGAGTACAAAGGTACAAAGATCAAGTAGAAGGTCAGAAGAAAAAATAACCAGCACCAGTTATAATTGAAAGGGAAGAAGAATATGAGGTAGAGAAAATATTAAATAAAAAGAAGTTCAGAGGGAAAGATTGGTATCTAGTACAATGGAAAGGATATATGATAGAAGAAGACATGTGAGAGCCAAGAGAAAATCTAGGAAATATAGAAGACTTAGTAAAAGAATTCGAGAAAGAATATGGCGAAATTAGAAGAGTAAAGAAAAGAAATAGGAAAGAAGATAAAAAAGGAGAATTACTGGGTAGGTATACAGCAAAAATGCTATACAGATGGGACGACAAAAGGTTTGATGAAAAATACTAGGGGCAACTAGAGAGAAATTGGAACAAATGAAAGGGAAAAGGAACGATCAACAAGGGAAAAGAGGAAGAAAAAGACAAGGAAGGAAGAATAGAGGAATGGGACAAAGAAGATGAGATGGGAAAGATGGAAGACCCATACAACAAGTTATAGGAAATTTTCGGGACAAAAATCCTTAAGAGAGAAGTACTGTCATGAGTTACCTTGACCATGACTAAGAAATATGACATAGACTGAAATTGAACTCTGGACTGATGGAAACTTGTAGAATAAATAAAGACAAATAGTGCAAGAATGTATAAGTAGTGTAGCAGAATAAAGCAAGAACTCCATCGAGTTCTCTTTTAACCCTGAAGAGCTCCCTTGATCCTAACCCAGGATTAAGATCTTAAGTCAGTCGCTGACATCTAGCCACTATGGGCCTAATGCAAGAGACTATCAAATTTGAACAGCATAAATATGTCTAGTCTTCTACTTCATCCAAGGAAATGTGAGATCATTTTTATCAACTCCATGTTACTCAAAGGCAAAATACTAATATTCACTATTACTTCTAAGAACTTTGTCTTAAAAAATAGAATAAACATACCTCTATGTTAGACTATATTGGCTCATTCTTAAACCTCAAATGTCACATCATTGAAGCTGGTCACAAGCTAGATAACATCCTTGTTGCCCATGTGATTCTTTACTCTTTTCTCTATATCATGTAGTAACTTAACCTAGATAACTTAGTGTTGATCAGACAAATGTTTACAAGTCTGAGATAACATAACTGTGACCATAGGTGGTCACAATACAAAGCAGTAATTTCTCATGTATTGGAAATCATTGTATTTATAGGCTGTGTCTTCAAAACCTTATACTATCCATTGTTACTATTGTATTTAGAGCTAGGACATGTACTGTGTCACAAACTTCATTCAGACCTATCTCCATCAATTCTTCAATGATTCTCACAGTCTTAATGGATATGGAAAGCCCTTGAAAAGACCTTTTGATTGATACTAGTCATGCCTCAAGGCAATCAATATTGGCTGAGATATCAGGTAGATCAGTAGGTAACTACTATGGTACTGTTTATTAAATTGCTGATATCTCAAAAACTGCTATGATTAATGCTTTGCTTATAGGCTCAGAAGAAGCCCTCTTTATAATTCTCAGAATGAGCCTAGAAAAACCCCAAGGCAATTGATATTAGTGGAGATATAAAGTCCTCAATGTTTGTACATGGACATTGATTAATTACCCATAGATAGTCATCTGCCTTTAATTAGGACAAAGGACAGCCTCCATATGGTTAAGTTATTGCATTTTAGAGTACAAAGGCACTACTATATGTAGAACAATAGGTAGTAGCATGTGATGGCCTGTCCTAGTGCACAGACCATTACTTTTCTGTATATAAGAACTTCCTATCTAAGAATTAGATCTTAGACTTAACAATGTCTTTTGTTACTTGCCTCACTTTGCTTATAAGTACTTTTGAACTAACCTCAACCCAAATCACAAATAGTAAGTGACCATTTGTGATATACTAACTATCACAAAAGGTCACTTACTTATTTGTGATTGGTGCTTTAGAACTTAAGTGGTTCAAAAATGCAAAGTTTAGACAGTGACAAAAGAAGTTGTTAAGTCTGAGGTCTAATCCTTAGACAAGGAGTCCTTATATACAGGAAAGTAATGGTCTGTGCACTAGGACAGGCCATCATATGCTACTACCTATTGTTCTACATATGGTAGTGTCTTTATACTTAAATTAGTAATAAATTAACCATATGGAGGCTGTCCTTTGTTCTAATTAAAGGTAGATGACTATTTATGGGTAATTAATTAATATCTATGTTCAAACATTGAGGCCTTTATATCTCTACTAATATTAATTGCCTTGAGGTTTTTCTAGGCTCATTCTGAGCATTATGAAGAAGGTTTCTGCTGAGCCTAGAACTGAAGCATTGATCATGGCAGTTTCTGAGATATTAGCAATTTAATAAATGGTAATATAGTAGTTACTAGTTGATTTGCTTAATATCTCAGCCATTACTGATCGCCTCGAGACGTGACTAGTATTAATCGAAAGGTCTTTTTAAGGGCTTTTGGGTGCTATTAAGACCATGGGAATCATTGAAGAATTGATGGAGATATGGCCAAATAAAGTTTGTGATACTAATACCTTAGTCATTTACACACAAAGACTGAGTGTTATAAGGTATTTCTTATATAAAGTCATCTACATATGAAGACTGAGTGTCATAAGTTCATTATATTTTTATACTTAGAAACTCTTCTAGTCTGGGTTGACAAGGAGAACTCAATAGAGTTCTCATTCAATTCTTGTATACTACTTATATATATATCTTTTACTATTTACTTTTATTTGCAAAGCCCCATATACTCTAATTTATCTATCTATTGCATGTCTAATCTTTGGAACTAAAAGAAAAAATCAAGAAAAAGAATAATGAAAAATAAATATTAATTTAGCTATTTTACCAAGTCATGATATACCAATATCTGAGACCTTGTTAGGTGCAATCTTTTTGACAAGAGAAAGGGACTTACTCTTAATATTCTTACTGCCAAACTTATCTTTGCATATAACTACTCCAAAGGTGATCATCTTGCTGATGAAAAAGAGAAGATGCTCAAATCTGAGCAAATAGCCTTATTTACCAAGTCATTATCATCTTCTACCCACTCTGAAAAGAGACCTTTGAGAGGTAAATCAAATGACAAACCTCCAACTTGTCCTACAGGCACCAAATGCCATATCTATGGCAAAGAGGGTCATTGGGCCCCTGAGTGCTGTTCTAAATCAATCAAAAGAAATAACTCTTACTATTCTAAAAACTCTGCAAACCTTGCTGTCAAACACATACCATTCTTAGGAGAATATAAAGTCAGCCAAATGCTCATAGTGTTATCTAACACTATTTCAAGCATAGGAATCCTCCTTGACTATGGTGTCACTTCCTATATGTTCATGTTTGGCAAATATTTCACAAATTATACAAAGTCCTTGAATAAATTTGTAACTATTGGTAGGCATAATCAAGTTCCAGTAATAGACCATGAATGTATTCATTTCACTGCTTTACTCCCAAATAACTGTTTCAGCATAATACTTTATGACATCCTTCATATTCCTTATCTTAGTGCAAATCTTGTTAGTCTTGGTGCCCTGCATCATTAGGGAGTATCTGTTAAAAGTCTTGACAACAGCCTGGTGCTTTCAAAGGACAGTGAAGAGCTCTTCTGAGCCTCTTTGACAAATTTGATTAGTGTTCTTCATCATATTCAGTACATACCCCTGGCTTATAACATTGTTTACCTTGTCAAAAGTTTTGGTAGTATACACCTCTAGCACTGCTGTATGAGATATTCACATTCCTACACCATCAATCCTAAGTGTCATCAATATTTGGTAGAGTCCGGAATTTAGCAAGAAAGAAGTTAATCAGTCAATGATGCAATAACAAATAACATTACCAGTTCCCCAAATGAAATTGACATTGCTGCCACCACCAAAAATTTCCCTTCCTTACCCACCACCTCTCTTCCAAGGACTCTGCCCTCTCTGCAGTTGTTATACCCCCTGAAAACTCCTTCCCTCTCCCTTTACAACACTCTGACTGCAACCAAAAATTACAGAGCCATCTTGCGCTCTCCATGGTTGATAATGTCACTACAGGCACTGTCAATGCTGCCATGATAGCCAAAGCGAACAAATCAGAAACTCATCATGAGGTAAGCCACTCCCCGCACTCGAACAATCCCCGTGCAATTATGTAAACTGCAATTCTTTGAGGTCGTTGATGGCTTACCTAAAGGGAGGAAGAGCATGGGCTGCTGGGCTAAATCCCTCGAGGGACTTCTTTGCAAGTCCCTGGCAAATTTCACAAAGAAATACCTTCAAAATTCCAAACTGAATCAGGAGTCATTTAGAATGATAACTCAACGAGTGGGAGTGACAAAGTATGACATCATTTAAATTATTCATCTTGTCATCATTCTACTCACTGCTTTCTGCTCTGCTTATTTTTCCTTGCTCACATGCTTACTCTTGTCCATTACTTGGTGAAGTCTCTGACTACCCCAAGTTCATCTTTATTACTCAGTAAATACAGAACTCAGATGTAAACAATTAGTTAGTCATTTCTATCTGGATCTCAGTCCACTACATCTCTTTCAGCATCTGAGGACATACCTGTGCATCTTTTGCTGTTAGGGGACTGGTATATACAACAATATCACCTGTTTGTGTATTTTATAACTGACATATATGCATCACTCAATGGTGGCTAGTTTCTAATGTGAGTCCTCTGGCAAGCATCTTAGATTTTCCAATTAATTTCTTTCAAAAATTTGAAGGCAGTCAGGTCTCATTAATTTCACGGTAACTTGATCTACGGTGGGATAAGTGCTGTATTCAAGTGATTACTTCAGCCCTGTTTCCACATGTGCGTCGTGTCGTCGTATCGTCGCAGAACCCGCTTCATTTACCTCAAGTCAGCGAGATCATTTATGTGGTCTGATGCGGAGGCCATTTTATGGGCCAGCAGGATAGATTCAGACAAGGTCCTAGACAATGGAGGGAGAAGGTCTGAATGTCTAAAAATCACGAAAGCAGTAATGATGATACTGTGCCGCATGCTTTCTACTCATGTACCATGTTGCCACACTGCGGGATTTAGTGGGGCGGAAAAAATAGTTTCATTGATGTGGGTCCATTGAGGAGCTATGTCTCTGGTGGATCACTGACCAGAAGGATCTAGTATCTATTGTCACCACATGGAAGGAATGAGGGGCGTATTGAGCGATGCCGAATTGAACGGTCCTGCCCGGAAAGGACAGCAAGCTGCAGGCATCTCAATGAATGCCACTGATCACTAACTTATTTATGATCAATGATTAATTCTGATAAATTGCCGACTTGAACAAATTTTCAAGCATCAAGCATAAGAGATCCATTGTGGTGCGTATGAAGAGCCAATCCTGTGGGCTCATCATTCGAAATCATTAGTTATATTCCTGGAAGTTATGACGAGTAGTTCAATTCGTCAATGAAACCCGCGGCATTCACTCGGTCACCAGACTAAATAGTCTTCGTCATAGCAACTCCCTGAACTTCTGTGTGGAGTTTGTCCTTTGGCATCATACCACACATCCCCACGAGTTCGTTTGAAGGAGTATATAGTAACTGGATCGAGGTCAGTTTGAGACTAGACGTGTCTCAATTCCCTGATTCCAGCTCGATCAAGTTCAATCCATAATTTATATTGAAACAGACGGAAAATCAAGAGCACCAGTTGTCGAGGAGAGAGGGCTATCAAAATCCATCGTGACGACTAGGACGTATGGCGATCCAAAACCATCAAACTAGACTACAATGCAAGTGCTACTGCGTATGGAAACTGCGAGTGAGCGAGCGCCTACTGGACCCAGTAGAACCTCCTTAATCGCTTCCCCCTTTTCGGATGTACATCCATATTATTCTTCAACTATGACGGTGCACTGGCCGATGACTATGATGATATAATTCTGCCATGGTCTGGAAAGTTGGTACCTGACCAGAGCGGAGTACAAAAGAGGTTGGAGGATATTGAAACATAAGTCGTGTAGGCTACTTGGAAGGTGACGAAAGGCATATGTGTATTGTATCGTCATGTCCCTGGCAAGTGTCTGATCTTTTTTGTAATTTCCCGAGGCCGAGAAGTTGCTTAAATTCCAGGGGTTGTATTTTTTCATAATCTATGAGATAAATTACAATTAGTTGAATCGATATTTGACAAGGATTACACTGATCCAAAATAGTCTGCTCGGTTGACCGCGATAGGAAGAAGTTGTTTGTCTCTGAGACATGATAGAATAGTGTCGCGTACTAGAAGAATCGACGACCAGAAGGTTTATATAATAATGCCTTGGGTAAAAAGAAATCAAAAGAGTCATTGAAAGTTTCGTTATCACCGTGTGGCATCTATCTACTGAAGTTGAAGTTGGGCACGTCCTCAGGTGTTAGAACAGGGGGGCGAAGGATGACACTGGTGCTCCTCTACTTGACGCCAGTGATTCGCAATTGCTTAGATCCAGGGTCATAGAGACAATCTCATCACCTTTCATAAGAAGCAAGGACAAGATTCACTGCGTCGTCTGTTACAGAAGTGGATCTTGTGCATGGATGTCAAGTATTGACAGTCAAAGCTCAGATGATGAGCTAATCTCATTGTAGGTATTGCTGCCACACAACCTACAATGCAACGACCAAGACACTTCAACAGAAGATAGGGCGGGTTCCGAAATGGCAGTGTAGGGTCCTTGTGAGGAATGCATATAAGATCTGTAGGAGTCCGACGTATCCACTGGTGTCGTCTTGATTGATAGCGAACAATGGCACAATGCATGTAGGTAACACAGTGACTGGCGCTGCTGAAGCTAGACATAAAACGTGTCTATCGAGTTCAGGATTGGCACGTCTCAAGATTTTTAGCAAGGGTGATGCAAGAGAGAGCTGGGGAAGTTCCTGAAGAGGGAAGCTGTTGTCCAAACCAGCAGCTATACTCACTACTTCGCCTCAGCTAGCTTTAGGCTGGAGATTTTTATCTATCCCTATCTTGATCTAGCAAAAACACGATGTCGGGCAACTCGGCTAAGCAGATGGATCTGGGTGG
>Ga0157360_1000221_pt1 | contig 24093 bp, 15 predicted proteins | sample AttlaeALBM1_FD_111483 | JGI IMG/M metagenome (GOLD analysis project Ga0157360, IMG submission 111483) | Fungus gardens microbial communities from leaf cutter ant in Ribeirão Preto, State of São Paulo, Brazil - Atta laevigata ALBM1 | ecosystem: Host-associated > Fungi > Mycelium > Unclassified ...
CGCATTAAGTAGGGAAGTTCTGATATGGCATTGACTCCTGCCATCGCCATTTTGCCGCCACTCTAAAATCAGGAAACAAAAAAGCCACCCTGAAAGGTGGCTTAACTGCATGATTTTCATCATTAAATTTGGTGGCCCTTGCTGGGTTTGAACCAGCGACCAAGCGATTATGAGTCATATGAATAGCTTGTTTCATCATTTTCCAACTTTAACCATATTTATCTTTTAATTACTTAAAAACAGTAGTTTATGGTTGTTTCTTCGTTTCATGTTGTTCCGGGTATTTGCTTTCAGTATCATCCTTACGTCACCTGCTACATCACCCAGAAAACGGCAGTAAAACTTTTCTCGTAAGGACTTTCTTTTGGCAGACAATTTAACGGACTCAATGGTGCGCGGACTGAAAGCACGCGACTCGGCTTATCAGGTATGGGACAAGAGTGGTGAGCGCGGAGCAGGGCGTCTGGGCGTTAAAGTTGAGCCATCCGGGCAGCGGGTTTTCTACTATCGCTACTACTGGGATGCTAAGCGCCACTTCATTCAGTTGGGTCGTTACCCTGAAATGTCGTTAGCTCAGGCTCGTCAGCTTGCGAAAGGTTATGCCGGTACGCTGAAGGAAGGTAAGAACCCTAAGGTCGAAAAGGCTGAACAGGAAATCGCGCTGGAAAAGCAAAAACGTGCCGAACAGTTAAAGGGCAGTATCGAGCAGCTTATTCAGGGCTACACCAACAAAATGCGGGAAGACGGGAAGCGGACTTGGCAGCAGGTGCTCTACCGCCTTGAGAAGGAAACATATTCCTTTATCGCCAAAGACACCAAAGCTAACGAAGTCACGCCGCTACATATCAAACAGATTTTATCTGCCATTATTCAGCGTGGTGCGAGTGTTGAAGCGAACCGTGTCCGCTCTTATCTGATGGCAGCGTTCAACTACGGGCTTAAAGCGGATAATGATCCTGCAAACCACCAGCAGAACGTGATGTTTGGGCTTGAGATGAACCCGGTGAGCATCATCCCTAAACAGTCCGCTGCAGAGAAAGCGGGAACCAACTGGCTTAAATTGAATGAACTGCAACAGCTGATGGGTGACTTTCCCAAAACGCCAAGCGTCGGTAACACGGTGAGCTTGCTTCTTAATTTATGTGTTTATGCTGGTGGTCAGCGCCCTCATGAACTGGCTTCCAGTCGTTGGGATGCCGTGAACTGGGAAGAGAAAACGCTGTTGATAGTTGCTGACGTCTCAAAGAACAAGCGCGACCATCTGGTGCCGTTAACGGATTCAGCGGTCGATATTCTGGAAAGGCTGAAGGTGGAAAATGTTAACGATAGTCCGTTTATCTTCCCGCAGCGACTGGATGCGGGCAAGCATCTACGAACTGACAGCTTTGCGCAGGCAATCATCTATTATCGCGAGCATTTTCCTGACAACCCCGTGTTTGTTGCAAGGGATTTACGACGGACCTGCAAAACGCTGATGGGCGAAATCGGTGTCTCGAAAGAGTTACGCGACCGTATTCAAAACCATGCATTACAGGATGTCAGCTCGAAGCATTATGACCGTTATGATTATCTTGTAGAGAAAAGAAGGGCATTAGAACAGTGGGAAAACAGGGTCAATCATATTGAGCAGGCCACCAGCAACGTAGTGAATTTATTCCAGAGAGGATGAGAATTGGCTAAATATAGTCTCAATTCTTTGAAGAGCATTTACCAGCCTGGTTCGTCGGATAGCGTATTGTTGAATAGACTGGGCATTATCGATGAAGCAGAATTTGATGTGTTATCAGTTCAGGCAGATGCTGGGTTACAGTCTTTTGGCGAGCATAAAGCGTTTTAAAGGCTATTCAGGCCGAAACCACCGCCAGCTATATGCCGATGATACAGCTGGTTGACAATATTTTGTCGAATTAGCGAGCTAAACCGATAGCTTTTGCTTTAGCTTGGTACTGCTTAAGATTTTGCTCAATTTTCTGCACAGCTCCACCCGTTTCAATAGCCGTTGAGCTAGCAACGGAGCGGTAAATTTGTTGCTTGGTGATTTTGGCGCTGGTGGCTCGACTTTGCATTGTGAGGTCCTCATTGTGCTTATCGGATTTGTGGTGGGTGGGAGATGAGCTTACAAAGTGGTTCATCAGATGGTGTTTACCGGGAGGTAGCCCACCATCGAGGTGGGCTAAGCTGCTTAATCCTGGTACCTGGCTCTTGCTCTCATTTCCTGCATGTTCATGCCGTGATGAAAACGCTGATGTCCACACATCCAGCATGAACAGAGGCATGGCGTATGGTAAGCCTTACCGATATTGACGATAGTCGCGCCTTCAGGCCAGCTGTAAGTCGCATTATTATAGCGACCGCGTTTAGTTTTGAGCCTTTTCATATGATGGCGACGAAACGCTCTATTTCTTGTATGCATGTGTAATCCCCGAATATACCGTCGGGGCAGCCACACCTTCGAGTGACCGCCGGAACGTGTATTCGGAGTGGAGGATTTTACGCATTGTTAAGATCCTTATTAAAATCCATTCGCCTGAATGCCGGAAAATTCTACTCGTTAGTATTCCAGTTTATGAAGTGATTTTTTAATCTTTCAACAGTGTGTCGCCACTTTGGCGTTGTCGGTTTACAAACGGTATTTTGATTACCGAAGAATCCAAGTTCATTTACTGCATCCTGTTCACTACGGGTTTCAATCCATTTTACTGAGACAAAATACTCAGATTTATCGGGATCATCTGAGTTATCACGATAAAGGTCTCCATGCTTAAGCACGTCCATCGCGAGTTTTTCACCAGCCTCAGTATTGATTGTAAAGCTGCTGGCCGGCTCAACGGCACTTTGCACAATACCGACGCCTACATAACCTGTTTTTGGGATGTTAACCCAGACGCGTTGACCGGGCTGAAGCTGTTTTAAGGTCTGGCTGTACCAGCTTCCGCCACCGGCACTGATAAACCCGTAACGTCGCGCCTCTTCCCAGTTACGACTATTTGAGTCACCGAACGAGACATAGAACTCTCCGTTCCAGGGTTCTTTTGATTGGGCACTCGTACCTGCAGTGGCCTGAGAAGCGTTAGTTTGCGTCTCGCTAGGATCGAGAAGCCAGGCGCGACTTAAAAACTGCTCGTCCCCGTGCTGAAAGACTTTGAAGAACAGCACGTTAATAGAGATACCATTTTTGCTTAGATAGTCGACAATGCGTTCGGTGGACGGATCCAGTTCCGCCGCTACGATAATGATTTGATGTGACTGGTTAATAGACTCTTCTTCTAACTCAGTATTGAAACGTTGTTTAAAGGCGTCACCCAGATTACCGCCGCCAGAGAATTTTTCATAAATTTGAGACAGGCGGTCTGCGGTTAAATCGTCTACCCATGAAGCGTAATCCAGCGCCTGAGCGACTACCTCGCGCGGTGTGCGGTCGCGTTTCAGCTCTATCAGGATTAGCGAGGCATCAGGCGCTATCGCCAGCAGATCAATACGCCCCTTATCGAGCGTATTTTCCTGATGACCGATAATCATCCACTGATCTGAAAGAATGGTTGGGTCGTTCAAGATCATTCTTTCCAGCAAACTCTCGCTGGCCAGTTTGCTGATAGTCAGTGGCTGGGGGGTATCACCTACCCGCCAGATAGCATGATGAACCGGCATCGTCTGTTCCTTAGCTTAGCGCTGCGTCTGTGAGTACATTCGCCAGGTGTAGCTGGGTTTGCTGGGCTGATTGCAGTTGGGATTTTAGGCCGTCGCAAAGATTCAAAAGTGATATGTATTGATCTAAAATTCTACTTGACTCACTAATTGGAGGTAATGCAATAAAACATCCGCGAAGCTGAGTTTTATTTATTGACGCCAAATTTGTTGTTTGCTTGCTAGCACTCGCGAAATACTTTCGTGAAACCGATGAGTTCATAAATATTTCAACCCATTTGACATTCAACTCATTCATAATCGGTCTGGCTTTAAAAACATGGTTTTGATTAGCCATGTAAAATGAAGAGTCAGTCCAGACAGCAGTTCTTCCAACAGTATCCCAGTCACCGCCTTCTGTAATTAATAGATCATTTACTTTAACTTGATACTTGTCTTTTTCATCAGCAGGAATATCTATTTTTTTAATTTCCGATAAATCGAGATATCCCCGTTGAACATTTGCTACACGCAGATATGGTACTGAAATCAATTCTCTACCTACAAGGTTCCTACCTTTAGTTATACCACTTTGGATATCAACAGTATCTTCAAAGCGACACCACTCCCACCCTTCCGGCAACTCAAAAGGCTTTTCTTCGTCACTCACTGGCGGCAAAGGTTTTTGTTTTTTAATTTTACCTTCTTTCACCAGTTGCGCTTTTTCCTGCTCAATACGTTTAAGCAGTTCAGATGCAGGTTCATCGTTCGGATCCTGCGGCACCAGTTTACCCATCACCGCCAGTTGCAGAATGGTTTGCTTAAGTGCATCGATACTGGCTTCGGTGGTGAACAGCGTATCGAAATGCTGGCTGATTCGCGTCCAGTTTTCGGCTAATTCTTCAGCATTTTTGCTGTCGGTGAGTGTTGCCAGCAACGTTTCAACCAGCTGTGAATGTGCTTCCAGACTGGTCAGGGATTGCTGCTCCAGTTGGTCACAAAGGGACATGAGTTCATTTACTTTTTGAACGATATTTATTTGCTCATTCACAGGAGCTAGAGGTGTTAACGCATTTATTGCTTTATCAGTACCTAACCTTGGCATATTCATGCCATGTGTTGATTCGTTAGCGTATCTAATGAAATCAGGGGATTTTAGTAATATGCTCAGATATTCTGAAGTAATTCCGTTGAATGGTCTGACGGGAATTATCTCAGTGGTGCAAACGCCATCATCATCAGCAATAAATACTTTATTTAAATATGGGCGTAACTTTCCATATAGTACGTCCCCGCATGAAAATCTATTTTTTGAGCTTTTGAATGGGCGTTCGGCAAAAGTAACTCTATTTAAAAGTCTAGATGTTTCTTTTTCAATATCTTCGAGTTCAACAATCCATGTGTTGCTTTTAGCATCTTCAGGCTCTGCTTTATCGCATTGACCATAATTAGTCAGAAAACCTAACGATGTCCACTCCCAGCTCTCCGGCAATTCAAACGGCGTTTCATCCTCATTAATTTTTGCTAAAGGCTTCTGCTTTTTAATCTTCCCCTGCTTCACCAGCTCGGCTTTTTCATCGGCAATCCGTTTCAGCAACTCAGATGCCGGTTCATCATTCGGATCCTGCGGCACCAGTTTGCCGCGCACCGCCAGCTCCAGAATCAACTCACGCAGCTTTTTAATGCCGTAAAGGTCAATCTTGCCGTTGTTGCCGCGTCCAGCCGTTGAACGTGTCTGTAAGGCAGATGTCCAGGTATTAATATGTTGCGTGATCAGTTGTTCAACAGACATCAGTTGACCTCCTTGCCCGCAAGCGCGGCGCTGAGGATATCGCGTAGCTGGTGGCGCAGCCGGTTGATTTCGGTTTGCTGCTGTTGATACTGCGCCAGCAGCTCATCGGGATCATGGCTGATCGCTTCTGCCTGATGAGGATTCTTAATATCAAGGTTGAAGTTACGTGCAATAACATCATCAATGCTGACTTTCCAGGCGTGTTCGTTTTCAACACGGCTGGCAAAGCCGTCCGCTTCATCGCCCCACCAGTCAATTTCTGCCTGAAACTCTTCAAACTTCATCGGACGAGTTTTGCTGTAGTTTTTCACGCCTTCAGGATAGGGATGTTCATAGAACCAGATATCCTGCGTCGGCTGACCCTTCGTGAAAAACAGCAGGTTAGTTTTGATGCTGGTATAGGGATTAAACACTCCTTTTGGCAGGCGTACAATAGTGTGCAGATTACACTCTTCTGTTAGCAGCTTTTTGATTTTGGTCTGTACGCCCTCGCCAAAAAGGGTGCCATCTGGCAGCACCACAGCCGCACGGCCATTATCCGCCAGCACCTCCACAATCAACTGCAGGAAGAGGTCAGCAGTTTCGCGCGTCTGCATTTCAGATGGGAAGTTTTTCTCGATGCCATCTTCTTCGGTGCCGCCAAATGGCGGGTTGGTAACAATCACATCGAACTGCTCATCCCATGAAGAGAGCGGTTTGCTTAACGTATTGTCATGGCGAATCTGCACCGGAACTTCAATACCGTGCAGCAGCATATTGGTAGTACAAAGCAGGTGCGGAAGCTGCTTTTTCTCTACGCCGTGAATCTGCTTCTGTAGCGTTTGGTGATCATCGGTACTGTGAACGTAGTTGGCTTTAATATGGTCAACCGTGCAAGCCAGAAATCCGCCGGTGCCGCAGGCGGGATCAATCACGCGCTCGCCCAGTCTGGGATCGACACGGTTAACCATAAAGCGGGTAACGGCGCGTGGCGTATAAAATTCACCTGCGTTGCCAGCGCTTTGCAGGTCGCGCAGAATCTGTTCGTAGATGTCGCCAAACAGATGGCGTTCGTTGCTGTCACCGAAGTCGATTTCGTTCAGCTTATTGATTACCTGACGCAGCAGTGTGCCATTTTTCATATAGTTATAGGCGTCACTGAAGGCTTCCCGCACCACAAAGCCACGCGGATTTTTATCGCGAGGCGCAGGCAGGTTTTTCAGGGCAGGGAAGAGATCGTCATTTACAAACTCAAGCAGCGCGTCGCCCGTTATACCTTCTGCATCAGCCGCCCAGTTGCGCCACAGATAACGTGCGGGAACCGGCAGACGATACTCTTCAGCATCCATTATGGCTTCCAGCTCTTCTTCCTGAGTGTCGAAAATTTTTAAAAACAGCAGCCATGAAAGCTGACCCAGACGTTGCGCATCGCCGTCCACACCGGCGTCTTTACGCATAATGTCCTGTAAGGATTTGATAACTGAACTGATAGACATGTTTGTTGCAATTTCCGTAATAAAAAAGTCTGCCACCGAGCGGTTGCTACGGTGACAGACATTGAAAGGGAATCAGGCCGAGCGAGGAGGGAGTTCGTAGATTTCTTTTTCCAATTCACTCACGGCACTCATGTAGCTTTCCTTGTCACCAAAGTTCTTTTTGATGATCTCTAAAGGGCGGCCCATGGTATCAAAAGGTCGAAGCTTCAGTACCTGAATATCTTCGATTTCCTTTACACCCGCATCGGCGTATTTATCGAGCAGGTTGCTCAACACGGCCTGAGCCGACTCAGAGTATTTGGTGAAGTAGTTACGCTTACGCACATTATCGGCGCGTTCACGGCGGGTGAGCGGCGGCTGGCCGTACACGACATGGCAGAGCATATCGAAGGGATCCAGCTCTTTACCGACCTCTTCCGTCAGCACATCCCAGATAATGCCCTGCTGTTCCAGCTCTTCGATAATGGCCTGTTTACGTTCAGCACTCTGCCAGCGCTGAACAAAATCGTCCAAAGATGCGTACTCTTTCATCAGCGTACGACGGGTGTAATCCTGAAATGATTCGGTAACCAGCTTACCATCAGCGTCGTAATACTGAACGCGTTTAGACAGCACGTTAACAGCAACACCTTTAACGTAAAACTTCCTGCGTCGTTCTTCGTCAGTTTCGGGCATTTCGCCGTCAGGTTCGGTTTCTGTTGAGGTGCCAGAGGGATAATCCGGCGATGGTTCTTCTGCATGGCCTGTTTGACCCGCTCCATCTGATACTTCATCTTCCAGCTGTTCATCAAAATCTGACTCTGGATCGGCGACCTCATCTTTTGTCGTCGTTATGACTTTCACCGGCAAACCATCAAAGCGTTCATCTGCAAACAGCTCGGTGGCCTTTCTGAAATCCAGAATGGTGAACCATAGCTTGTTGTAGCGTTCATCAATACGCGTACCACGTCCGATGATCTGCTTAAATTTGGTCATCGACTGGATATTTTGTTCAAGCACAACCAGCTTACAGGTTTTGGCATCTACACCCGTTGTCATCAGTTCTGATGTTACGGTGATAACCGGGTAGGGCTTCTTCGGATTGATGAAGTTATCCAGCTGGTTTTTCCCCTCGGTCTCATCACCTGTAATACGCATAATGTATTTATCATTTTCTTTCATTTGCGCTGCGTTGAGATTCACCAGGGCGCGCCGCATCCGCTCTGCATGAGGGATGTCATTGCAGAAGACGATGGTTTTATCCATGGGGTTGGTGCGTTTAAGGTAATCCGTAATGGTTTCCGCCACCAGCTGAGTGCGTTCATCAATGACTAAATTGCGATCAAAATCTTTTTGGTTGTAGATGCGGTCTTCTATCAGCTCACCATTTTTATCGACTTCACCTTTCGCTGGACGCCATCCTTGCAGGTCAACATTGATATCAACGCGCACCACTTTATAAGGTGCAAGGAAGCCATCTTCAATGCCTTGTTTAAGCGAATAGGTATAAACCGGCTCACCGAAATAGTCCGTATTTGAGACCTCATGAGTCTCTTTCGGCGTCGCCGTTAAACCGACCTGAGTCGCACTACTAAAATATTCCAGAATCTCGCGCCAGGCACTGTCTTCAGCGGCGCTGCCGCGATGACATTCGTCAATGATGATCAGATCGAAGAAGTCACGCGCAACCTGCTTATACGCTTTTTCATGCTCTTCTGTTCCTGTCATTGCCTGATACAGCGCCAGATGGATTTCGTAAGCGGGATCGACAGTGCGGCCAGTGATTTTGGTCATTGCCTGACCAAAAGGCTGGAAATCGTTGGTACGGGTTTGATCAACAAGAATGTTGCGATCGGCAAGGAACAGAATGCGTTTCTTGTGCCTGCCTTTCCATAACCGCCAGATAATCTGGAAGGCGGTGTAGGTTTTGCCGGTACCGGTTGCCATCACTAATAAGATGCGGTTCTGGCCTGCTGAGATAGCCTCAAGCGTTTTATTGATTGCCTGAAGCTGATAATAGCGCGGCGATTTACCGGAGCCGTCGTCATAGTAGTCCTGCGTAATAACAGGCAGCTGTGCGGCGGTATAGCCTTTCCAGAGACAGAACTTCTCCCATAACTCAGCAGGCGTTGGAAACTCTTCAAGTATAATCTCTCGTTCCAGCTGATCGGGGTTCGTTTTGTCGTGAAATATGAAGCCATCGCCATTTGAGGCAAAGACGAAAGGAACCTCTAACAAGGCGGCATAACCCAGTCCCTGCTGCATCCCTTTGCCGATTTCATGCTTGTTTGCTTTCGCTTCGATCACTGCCAGCGGTAAACCTGGCTTATGGTAAAGCACTATATCTGCTGATTTGACTTTCTGACGGGATGCCAGTTTACCCCGCACAACTACCTTGCCATCACGTAACTTCACCTCCTGGCGAATTTGCGTCATATCATCCCATCCAGCCTTCTTGACCGCAGGCAGAATAAATTTAGTTACGATATCGGTTTCAGTCAGTTGAGCTTTGTTCACGCCAGCCATAGCATTTCCAGTCAGATAAATGTGAAGGAAGATGGACCGATTTTTGCACAAATAACGTGCTTCGTTAATGCCTTTAGCCAAGAAAATCAGAGCGGTGAGATCTTTAACCTTACTAAGTCAAATATGCAGCTTGGTGCTTTTTGTTAAACCTTCCTTATTGATTATTCTCTTGTGTTCATCACTGCTCAGAGTATGATTTTGCTATCCCGATGCTTACCGGTTGGGTTTCCCAGATAAAAAGGAAGCCTGTCTCCCGGTAAGGTCTGTCTCTGAATTCACTATCTTTAGTAATAAAAAACAGAACTCGTCACGATAGACATAATGACTTTAAGTGGCACGGCTTTTATTCCTGACAGACATTGAAAACAGACAGGTTGGTGAGTTCTTTTAATCTTTTGCTATGATCTACAGGGTTTGATATGGCGGAACACTCTTCTTCAATCGATGACAAATCTCAAGGTTATATCCTTAAATCACTTGAGGATATGCGGCGTAAATTGCTGGATTTGACTTCACGAAACCGGCTATTAAATTTTCCGGTTAACCAAAAGCACTCTTCATTACGTATCATCAATGAGCTGCCAGATCAGCTATTTCAAACCCTCAGGTCAGAACAGGTCATGCAGTTCGCTCCTGTTCCGGATCCGACCAAAGCACAGTTACAGCATTTTGGTTATCTGGAGAAAAATGCCTCTTCAGCAGAAGAGAAAGCAACGAAATCCTTACCCGATGCGAAAACCTGGGCTGGAAAATTGGGTATCAATACCAGCTATGAGTTGCTGAGTAGCGCTCAAAACAATATCTCATCAGAAGATTATGAGCTGGTAATCAAAGCAAGAGATGTCATCCTTGAGCATCTGCAAGAAAACGGGGGCTCTTTAGCAGGCATCAGAAGTACTGAGGCTAACTCTGGCCTTCCAGGCGAACATCTGGATGCTCTTCTTACCCGGCTTGGCTACAAAGATATCGGTGAGTTTGAGCGCGATACGAAAGCGGGCAAGCCGTTGCGTAAACCATCAGTTCAGGCATCCCTGACCGATGACCAAATTCAGACACTTTACTATCCAGCCGAGCTGGAAGCCGTGTTGCGCTCTATCCATGGTAAGGCGCAGGTCGCAATTGAAGAGACGGGGGCCGGTATTCTCTATTTGTCCCTTGGCTTTCTGGAATGGTATGAAAGCGAAGATTCAGATAAGGCTCGACTTGCTCCACTCTTTACTGTTCCGGTGACGCTTGAGAAAGGTAAGCTCGATCCACAGGCCGGCCTCTATCGTTACCACTTACGTTATACCGGGGAAGACATTATCCCTAATTTGTCGCTGCATGAAAAATTACAGGGCGATTTTGGTATTGCTTTGCCCAGCCTTGATGACGAGATGTTACCTGAAGCTTACTTCAAACAAATACAGGCAATCATCGAAAAGAATAAGCCGCGCTGGAAAGTGCGTCGCTACGGAGCATTGAGCTTATTAAACTTCAGCAAGATGCTGATGTATCTGGATCTTGATCCAGAGCGTTGGCCTCAAGGCAGTCAAAACTTACTGAATCATGAAGTGATCAAACGCCTTTTTACATCTCAGGCAGGAAATAATTCGAATACAGGAAGCTTGTCCAGGGAGTATTCGATAGATACTCTCGATAACATTCATGAAAAATTTCCGCTTATTTATGATGCCGATAGTTCGCAGCATAGCGCTCTGATTGATGCTGTAAACGGCGAAAATTTGGTAATCGAAGGACCACCAGGGACGGGTAAATCACAAACAATAACGAACCTTATTGCCGCTGCGATGCTAAATGGTAAAAAGGTTCTCTTTGTTGCGGAAAAGCTCGCTGCGCTAGAGGTGGTAAAACACAGGCTCGATAAGGCGGGATTAGGTGATTTTTGTCTGGAACTTCACAGTCATAAATCGCATAAGCGTAAGGTTTTAGAGGATATTCAGAAAAGGCTGCATAATCCGTCATTGCAAAAAACGCCTGCGCAAATTGACGCAGAGATTTCACGCTATGAAGATTTAAAGAGTCAGTTAAACAGTTACGCTCAGGAAATTAATGAGATCTGGAGGCATACCGAGCTTACTGTTCACCAGATTTTGACCGGGGCGACACGCTATCGACGCGAACTGGGTATCGATCCAACTCAACTGCATATAGAAAACCTTTCCGGGCAGAAATTGAATCGCGTGGCGCAGTTAAGACTACGTGACCAAATCAAAGAGTTTAAAGATGTCGTTGTGGAATTTCGTCAACAGGTCGGTGAGCAGGCTGAACTATTGGAGCATCCTTGGTATGGCATCAATAACGTCGATATCCAGCTTTTCGACAGTGATAGAATTGTTTCAATTCTGAATGAATGGAATGTAGCGCTAATCTCATGGCAGCAGGCACTCTCAGATTTTCTAAATCAGTATTCGATTGTTACTGCCAACCATGACGAAATGAGCTGGCAGACTCAGTTAGTTGAGTTGTCCGGTCGACTTCCGGATCTGCCCGCTGAAGCTGATTTTCAGGCTTACGCTAGGCTTGATGACAATAAGGTTGAACATTTAAAAAATTGGTTGATGGATTTCAATGTCGTTCAGGCTGATTATCGTCATATGGCTGACTACCTGATGCCTGAAAAATTGCGTCTCCTTGAGGAAGGGACTTCTGCGCCTGACTTCCCGAATATCGCTAAAACGTTTGGTCTGGATAGCGTGACCACGCTTGCTGATGTCGTACGTCTGATTCGTAGTTTAGAGCAAATGCATACTTCTTTTGAATCAGATCGTGAGCATCTTTCCGCACTACTTGAATCTTTACCATCTTCTGTTTCCGAAAGATTTCCTGTTACTCCGCAAGGTTTTAGTCAAATAGCGACATTTATTTATGTTGCATTTGAGCTACCTGGCGATTTAGTTAAATACAGACATGAAAGGTTCGATGATGATGGTATCGAGCCGCTGATCGAAGAGTTAAGCCAGCGGTTGACATCGTTACAGACCTTGCGCGACCAGTTAAAGTCACGCTTTGTACTGAATAAAGTAACTGATGATGAACAGCTGAAGACTATTGAAAGCAGCTTGCACGACTCTGGCTTGTTCAGCTGGTTAAGCGGCTCATGGCGACAAGCCAAAAATACGCTAATCGGCTTATCCAGCGAACCTAATACAAAATGGAAAACGCTTTATGATGAACTGCCCAGGCTTCGTCAGTATGCTCAAGAACTAGCTGAGTTTGAGGCACGTAATTTTAGCCAAATTTTCGGTGAGCTTTATCAAGGATTAGAAACCGAGCCGAGCCAGATGCGGCAGCTTCGAGACTGGTATAGCAAAGTGCGTAGTGTCTGGGGGATCGGCTTCGGCGCTAACGTTGCCATAGGCAGCGCTTTACTCACTTTGGATAGCCAGATTTTCAAAGGCATCCAGCAGTTAAAACATCAAGGTGTAGATACTCAAATCTCGCAGCATCTCACCAAACTGAAAGAGTATGAGAAAACTATCCCGTCAAACGTTTTATTTCCTGAAAACGTTCAAACACTGACCGGTGACACAAATATTTTTTCACCTCTTATAGCGAACCTTAAGGATGCACTGTTTCCAATACAGCAATGGTTTACAGCTGAGCAACTTACTTTGGAGACAGTAAATGAAAAGGTCGTCATCTTGCATCAAATACAAGAAAAGCAGAGTGCTATAAGTGAAGATACCTTGCCTGGCGATATTTTTTCGATAGCCAATGAAATAGCTTTTGGAGCAAGTGAAGATAACACGCGTCTTCTAAATGTGATGAGTGAAACTATTACTTTTACAGAACAAATGCGTGAAGAAATCCACAATTCTGATTTGGCTGATGCAATCAAAAAGTTATCCGGCGGCGATGAGTACCGAAGCCTACAACAGCATTTAAACACCCTTGAGCACAAGTGGGGAATTCAAACAGACCGGCAAGTGAATTTTGCACAGGAGACTCATCTTGATATTGTGCAATGGCAGCAACGATGCCATGATCGTCTCTCCGCATTAATAGAGCGTAATAAAGAAGCTATATCTAAACCTCGATGGTTAAATGGTTGGCTTAATTTTACCCGAGTATCTAAAGCTATTGAAAGTAACGGGCTACAGCGTATCCGTGATGCGATCATGAGCCATACACTTGCAATTGAACACATTGATACCGGCTTGCAGATGGCTATTTTCGATCAGCTGGCGCGCGAAGTTGCATCTGAACGTCCGCATCTTCTGCGGGTATCGGGTAATAGCCGGAGCGCCATGCAGAAAACATTTCGTGACTATGACAAGGCGCTTCAGAAACTGCAGCGTGAACGTATCGCAGCCGTTATTGCGAGCAACCCGGTTCCCCAAGGTGCATCAGGGGGAAGAAAAGCAGACTATACGGAAATGGCTCTTATCAGAAACGAGACTGGCAAGAAGACGAGGCATGTTCCGATTCGTCAACTTATTAATCGAGCCGGTCGCGCACTGCTCCAGTTGAAGCCCTGTTTTATGATGGGGCCAATGTCTGCGGCTAATTACCTTCAACCGGGTGACATTGAATTTGATCTTGTTGTGATGGATGAAGCTTCACAGGTTAAGCCTGAGGATGCGTTGGGAGTTATCGCGCGCGGTAAGCAAATTGTCGTAGTTGGTGACCCTAAACAGCTTCCGCCAACCAGCTTCTTTGATCGTGCAGGCATTGATGATGATGACGAAGACACCGCTGCAGTAAGTCAGACTGACAGTATTCTTGATGCCTCTTTGCCGCTTTTCAAAATGCGCCGTTTAAGATGGCATTATCGTTCTCAGCACGAGAGCCTGATCGCCTACTCTAACCGTCATTTTTATAACAGTGATTTAGTGGTTTTCCCATCACCTAACGCTCATGCTCCAGAGTATGGCGTTAAATTCAGCTTCGTTAAAAACGGCCGTTTTATTAATCAGCATAATATTGAAGAAGCTCGAGTTATTGCCAAAGCTGTGGCTTTACATGCAATTCATTCACCTGAGGAGTCTTTGGGGATCGTAGCCATGAACTCAAAGCAGCGTGAACAAATTGAACGAGCCATTGACGAAATGTGTCGTGAAGACTCTCAAGCTGAGGCGGCTATCGATCGATTAAGAACGAAAAGCGATGCACTCTTTGTTAAGAACCTCGAAAACGTTCAGGGCGATGAGCGTGATGTCATCTTTATTTCGTTTACTTATGGGCCGGGTGAGGCCGATGGCAAAGTATATCAACGCTTTGGCCCTATCAACTCAGATGTCGGCTGGCGTCGCTTGAACGTTCTTTTCACTCGTTCCAAAAAAAGGATGCATGTTTTCAGCTCAATGCGAGCGGAAGATGTTCAGGTAACAGAAACATCTAAGCGTGGCGTTCAGGCCTTACGCGGCTTTTTGCACTTTGCTGAAAAGGGCAACATGGATGGGCTTTCTCAGATTACCGGAAAAGCGCCGGATAGTGATTTTGAAGTAGCCGTTATTACAGCGCTGGAAAGTGCTGGCTTCCGTTGTGAACCTCAGGTCGGGGTAGCCGGATTCTTTATTGATATTGCGGTTCGTGATCCCGGTAAGCAGGGACGTTATTTAATGGGGATTGAGTGCGATGGTGCAACTTACCATTCTGCTAAGTCCGCTCGTGACAGGGATCGCTTACGGCAGGATGTGTTAGAGGGACTGGGATGGCGGATTCGTCGTATATGGTCCACAGATTGGTTTAGTAATCCTGAAGAGATTTTGGAACCTATTATTCGTGAATTACATCAATTAAAAACCACAGTTCCTGAACATGAATATTCTGAAGAGCAGGCTATCGAACAGTTAGTTGTTGAAGAACATGAAGTCAGTACGGATGTATCAGCTTTTAGCGATAGTGCCGAGCCGCTTAGATTGCGGCTTGAACGTTTTGCCAGAGAGGTGATAGACATAGAGTGTCCCTATATTGCAGATGAAAATAAATTGCTACGCCCTGCTATGATTGAAGCTTTAGTTGAGCATCAGCCGCTGTCACGCTCTGAGTTTGTAGAGCGTATACCTAAATATCTGCGTGAAGCGACCGAAAGCAAGATGGGTAAGACTTATTTAGATAGAGTTTTGTCTATCATTGACGGAGAAGGATTAGAGTAAAATTTTACAGTGAGGCAAGGAAGCCTCTTGTAACTTATCTGCATCCGGTTTTTATAAAGGTTATACATTTTTTAAGAATGCTTGATCATTACGTTGTTTACCATTTGGTGGTTTTTATCACTGTTTCGGTGATCAGTTTTGTGATCACATTTTCACACTAATCCCTACCAAAAAATCACATCCAGGGCTTGATCAACATTGGATCAAAAAGCCTTGTAGGAAAGTTAAAGAGATACTGTCTGGCCGTCGTGACGTTTATGGGCGCATTGGATCATTTCTCTTGCCCGATTAAATGACTTTTTTGCCTCGTTTCCATTAAAGGAATTTCTCATTCTGCCGATTCAACGATGAGTGCTGTGTATATGATCGGCGCGCCTGAACCAGTCAACAACTTTAGGCTCTGGGTGACGCGGAGGGCTGCGGTCAGAAGTTTTACCTGAGCGGTTACTGCCCACGCTGCGTATTACAGCCGCGCCAAATGGATCAATTCAAAAGGATGCTGCATGTCTGTTGCCAATGAGACCTCTACGCAGGTCTATAAAAAAATCTCGCAGGAAGTAGAACGAATTCTCGACAACCTGACCCTGCCTGTAAACGACCCTGCCTTACAGAAAGCCAACAGCAATGCCCGCCTTCAACTTGAGAGTTTCCAGACGCGCCTGAACGAGGCAATTGACAGCCTGCGTTCTAATGCTGAATGGGAGACGTTTACCATCGCCTTTTACGGGGAGACGAATGCGGGAAAATCAACGGTCATTGAGGCACTGCGCATCCTGCTCCAAGAGAATACAAAGCTCACCCGGCAGGCAGCGTTTCGCCAGTTTCAGCAGCAACACGATCTCTCACCAGAGGCGCTTGAAAACGCTGATCGGGCTTTAAAAGAAAACGAAGCATTAGCAGCCTCTCTAAGTCAGGCCCTGGCGGAGGTGCGAGGCCGCTACTCAGATCGCGAAGCTGAACTCGATAAAGAATTGTCGCGGCTGAGTACGTTGATTGAGGATCAGAAGACGCGCTGGTCAGCAATACGTCGGCTACTGGCTCTTTGGATCTTATCTCAAGAGCAAAAGCAGTGGCGTCAGGCGAAACAGAAGCAGCAGGCATTAGAGGCAGAAATTCATCAGGAAACACAATCGTTTGCCGTGCAGAAAGCGGACTGTGATGCACAACGGCAGACGATGCTGAAGCAGCGCGCGCGGATGGATGAAAAGTTTGCCGAACTGAACGCACTGGCGGACGGTGAAATCATCGGCACGGGTATGTCCGATTTCACCTTGGACGCCACTCTCTATCCTTTTGAGTCGTGCGGTCAGCGCTTTGCCCTGCTGGACGTACCCGGTATTGAAGGTAAGGAGAGCAAGGTGCGCGAGCAGATACAGCGCGCGGTCGAGAAAGCGCACGCCGTTTTTTATGTCACCAGTAAAGCCACGGCGCCGCAGAAAGGTGATGAGGATAATCCCGGCACACTGGAGAAAATCAGGTCACATCTCAATGCGCAGACTGAAGTCTGGACGTTGTTCAATAAGCGTGTAACGAATGCTATGGCGCTTGGAAGACCCCTCGTTAATGAGGATGAAGCGCACAGTATTCAGGATCTGGACGACAAAATGCGCGAGCAGTTGGGTAAAAACTATCGTCAAACGCTGGTTGTCAGCGCCATGCCTGCTTTTCTCAGTCTGGCCGAACACCTGGTCCCCGGTGGGCCCAACGCGAAGAGTCGCGATAAGTTCCTGAAAGCCTTTACCCCGGAAGAATTGCTCGAAAAAACGGGCGTTTCAGCGCTTGCGCGCGTACTGACACAACAGCTTGTCGCCGACAGCAAGTCAAAAATTGCCCGATCGAACATACAGAAAACCCGCGTTGTGCTGGATGACATTGCCGCACAGGTGAGCGTGCTGCAGTCAGACACCTACGCAAAACTTGTCTGGCAGCTTAATGAGGACAAAAACAGCGCACACAAGCAGCTTGATCACGCACTGAAATCACTGCGCCAGCGTCTGATTGACCGCGCGGAGGAGAGCGTTAGTCGTTTCCGCAATCATGCGCGCGAGCGTATCTATAAAGTGATTGACGGTGATATCAGTAACGATCGCTTTAAAAGTGAGCTGGAGGCCATGATTAGCCTAGAGCACGCTTCGCTTGAAAAGTCTCTTCCAGGGATACTTAAAGCCGAACTTGAGCGCTTTCAGTCAGAGATCAGTGACATTGTTGCGCAGTTTCAGCAGCACGCTCGCGGGATCCTCAATACCTTTTCACGCCTCCAGACGCACAGATTCAGCAGTAATATTCCCCTCACGATTGATATCGATAACGGCATCAACGTCACGGGACTTCTGGCGACACTCGCGGGCGGCGCGCTACTTTTCTGGAACCCCGCCGGGTGGCTTGTCCTCGGCCCGGCGCTGGCGAATCTGGCATTTGCGGCCTACAAAGCCCTGCGCAGCATGATCAGCTCCAGTTACAAAATGTCTCAGCAGAAGCAGTCCGCTGACAAAAATCTCAGCAATGTGGCTGCCCACATGAACGACGCCATTGTCGACGGCATTCAAAAAGCCTTCCCGGAGCTGCAAGAGAAAATCGCTGAGATTAAAGACATGCTGGAGGAGCCTGTGAAACAGGTTTCGGGCATCAATGAGATCCTGATCCAGGCCGCGGCCGGATTACGCCTTTTATCCACTGGAATTGATTTTTCTGGAGCGAAGTAATGGAAAAAACGCTGGATGTTTTTAAAGCGCAGCAGTCCCGCAATGTTCACATTCTGGATGAACTCACCGCCTTTCTTGAGCAGGGTGAGAAGGTCGGCGTCCCGGTCGATGTGCAGCTCATCAATAAAATTGAAGCGGCCAAAGAGAATGCCGCGAACGGGAAATTAAAAATCGCGCTGATTGGAGGGTTCTCCGAAGGGAAAACCTCAATAGCTGCCGCCTGGATGGGGCGTCTCGATAAAGCGAGCATGAATATCAGCCATCAGGAATCTTCCAACGAAGTCAAAGTGTACGACGTGGGATCGGACTTTGTCCTGATTGACACGCCCGGGTTGTTTGGCTTCAAAGAACAGTTCAACGAAGACACCCGGGCTGTCGAAAAATACAAGGACATGACCAAAAAGTACATCAGTGAGGCGCATTTGATCCTCTATGTCATGAACTCCACCAATCCGATAAAAGAGAGCCATAAGGCCGACCTTGAATGGCTCTTCCGTACCCTGAACCTGCTTGAACGTACGGTGTTCGTTCTCAGCCGCTTCGATGAAGTAGCGGACGTGGAGGATGAGGACGATTACGCCGCCAACGTAGAGGTGAAGCGCCAGAACGTGCGTGCGCGTTTGGACGACCTGATCGCGCTCACTTCCCTGGAACATGATGCGCTAAATATTGTCGCCGTCGCGGCTAACCCTTTTGATATGGGGACCGAATACTGGCTGGATAACCCGGAAAAATTCCGTGCGCTGTCTCATATCAGTGAACTGCAGGACGCGACGAGCGACAAGATAGAAAAAAGCGGGGGAGCACTGGCGCTGAGTGAAGAAACGAAAAAGAGTGTTATCAGGGATATCCTGACCCGGAAGCTGCCAGAAGCCATCGCGAATGATGTGCGTATCCGACAGGAAATAGAAGATCTCTCATCCATTCATGTCCGGCTCAGCAAAGAGCTGCTGACCATGCAGCGCGATATCGCGGAAGCGCGCATCAGTCTCAATAACTTTGTACTCGACTACTTTAAAGATTTGATACTTCGCGCCCGGGGCCTAAGTCTCGAAACCTATATGGAGTTTTTCGAGAGCGAAATCGGTGAGCAAGGCATCATCATTGATACCCGCCTGGACAACGAGTTCGCCCGCCGCGTGCAGTCCGTAAACAATGCCATCCAGAAGATGCATCTGGGCTACAGCGCTGAAATCAATCACTACAACGGCAATATGGCGGCGATGGGCAAGCAGGGTCTGAATTATGTCGTTAAGAGCAACTTAATTAACAGTGCAACCGTGATTGCCGCTCGTGATGGGGTGGTGTCCGTTGGTAAAATGGCCGGGTTAGAGCTGGGAAAATTGCTGAAGTTTAAACCTTGGGGAGCCATTAAATTTGCTAAAGGCCTGAACGGGGCGCTGGTGTTCGCCGGCGTGGCGCTGGAATTGTGGGATACCTACAGCCAGGCAAAGCGTGAGGCGGAGTTCAAAAAAATGATCGACTCCATGATTTCGAACTTTAACCAGCAACGCGATGGATTAATCAGTGTGCTGGGAGGAAGTGAATTCGCACGCGATTATTTTACCGGTTTCGCACTGATGCAGGATGAAATGGCGAGCCTTGAACGCGCAATGCAGGCGATTCAGGAGCAACAGTCACTCTTTGCCCGCTGGCGTGCGGATGCGGAAGCGATTGATGCGGAATACACGCGCGTGAACGACTAAGCTTCGGGAGAAAAAATGGACATTTTAGCGCTGGAAGCGTTGCTGAATCAGATGAAAAGCCTTCCCCAGCCACGTAAAACGGAAGCGAATATTTTTTCCTCAGGTGCCCGCGGGCACTATGAAAATCCTGTCAGCGATGTGCTGGCCTTCTTTCTCGATCCTGACGGTGGTCACGGGCTGGGGCCACTGGCGGCAGAGGCGCTGTTCAGCTGCATGGGGCTGGCAAACACGTTCAACGCCCAACTGTCCGCACCGCCTCAGCGTGAAGTCAGCACTGGAAGAGGGAACCGGATCGACATCCTGCTTGAGGGTGAAGACTGGGTAATGATCATCGAGAACAAGGTCTGGCATCTGCAGAATAATCCCTTTGATGATTACCTCACGTGCCTTCAACAGGAAGCGTATCAAGGCAAAACGCCCCTTTGCGTGGTGTTATCACCCAACGGTTGTGCGCCTGAGGGCTGGGTTGGGGTCAGTTACCGGCAGCTTACCGGTGCATTGTCTTCGCGGATCGGGGAAGCCTATATGGCTTCATCATTAAACAAATGGCTGGTCATACTGCGTGAGTATGTCCTGCATCTGGAGTTACTTGTGAGCCACCCTGCTGTTACAACTGAAACCGAAGCGTTTGTTCTGACTAATCTCCATCGCATTGCAGAAATAGAAGAGCTCAAGAAAACCGTCATTAAAACGTTGTCCGGAGAATGCCAGCGTTACCTTACTGAACATTTCAGCGACAATGGCTATGAGATCAAAGCCCGTCTGACTAACTGGTCTGGCTTTCCGGTACTGCGCTTTAAATGTTCCCACTGGTTCTCACCTTCAGATGTGGTTCTGTATCTGAACGGAACGGTGGATGAGTGGTTTGAAGTGATCACTTACGCCTGCGATCTTGAAAATGAGCAGATGCGTGAAAGAGCGATCGCGATGCTCAACATCGAGGGAAGTGAGGAAGAGTATGAGGAAGAAGCCAACGGAAGAATTTTGGGTTTCTTTTCCTGCCATGTCCCGCAGGAAACCCCTAAATCTGAATTGCTTTCGGATCTGGCAAAGCGGATGACGTTACTGGATAACTTTGAGCGTGAGCTCCGCTAATCTCTGTGGGACGGCAACCCGGCCCATTTTACGCTGGGTTTAAGAGGCGGCGCATGAATAACAGCGCGGCACCGGCTCAGCGTGGATTACGTTGCTTTGCGATGTTACTGACGTTGCAAAACTGAATTGGGCACGAGCGATTGTGACGTGCCTTGCCCGGATACGTTTTCAAATGATGCCTTGAAGATGGCAAAGAGCTTATTACATTAATTTTTAAATGTCTTATATGGAGAATGTATGGGGTTGTTCACTTTAGAAGAGCAGGAGTTTCGGGCAGTGTCGAAAACGACGTTTGCGCGCGAATCCATTCTTGAACGCAGAGATATCCAGTCGGCCTTAGCCAGAAAGATAAGCCATTTCGTTCCTGACTGCATGGTCATTCAGGAAGAGTTTAATAACTGGGAGGACAGTCAGCGCAGGATCGATTTGCTCTGCATCGATAAAAATTTCAATCTGGTCGTCATTGAGCTCAAACGTGATGAGCAGGGCGCCCATATGGAGCTTCAGGCAGTAAGGTATGCTGCTATGGTTTCGCAAATGACGTTTCATGAAGCTGCTGAGTGCTATCAAAAATATCTCGATAAAGAAGGTGTCGAAAAAAATGCAGAGAATGAAATCCTCAATTTCTGTGAGAGAGAAGAAAGCGAAATTGCTGATTTTAATACGCAGGTGCGGATTGTTTTAATATCAGCTGATTTTTCTAAAGAGGTCACAAACACAGTCCTGTGGCTTAACAATAATGGTCTTAATATCAGCTGTTTCAGGCTAAGTCCATATCTTCATCTCGACAAACTGCTGGTGAATTTCGAACAAATAATCCCGTTGCCAGAGGCAAAAGATTTTCTTGTCCGACAAAAGCGCAAAGAAATAGAAGCCATGAAGGCAAATGAAAAATCTGAGAAAGATTATTCTAAATTTGTTTTTAGAGGCGCGACATATAACAAGCGTAACTTGGCTTTTGAGCTTATAAGCGACTGGATAGCGGAGAATGAACCGGAGAATATAAACTCTGTTATATCGATCTTTGGAAAGGATGTTCATCGCAGTCTTATAAAGTTGGAATCAGACGTCACTCTGTCACGACGAAAGCGTTTTCATGAGGCGCCCATTGAGCTCATCTCTGGTGAGACGGTGCTGATTACCAACCAATGGAGTATCGGCTCTATTCAGCGGCTGATTACAACGTTTGAAAATCTTGGTTATAAAATAACCGGACAACGTCCTGAATGAGGCTAATGAGGGCAAAGAGCAAGATCTTGTATCAGAAATACCAGCTTTTTTAACCGTCTTGCTGGTTGAGGTGTGCATGTCCTGCTTTCAAAACTAACGTGCTAAGCCGATAGCAGTGCACGCTTCTTGCCCTCGACTTTAGCCGATTAGGCATAAAAAGCGCCCATAAGCCAGCCGTAGAGTTGGCGATAACCTGCGCTACGACTCGGCAGTCGTCTGGATTACTCGTGGCGATTCAGAAAACATAAATTAAGTCACACTGAGAAAATCTTAAAAACAATAAGCCGAACGTCCGACTTTGGCACAAAGCGGACTTGCAACAGGGTACACCTTCTGAGAGCGCATAGTGGAAATTTGCAAGGAATCACTGACATCATAAAGTTTTAATCAACGGGCAGTAGGTCTGTGAGCTTCGCCTCAGAGTTTTCCACTACCAGCAGCTTACTGCCTTATGCAGACGCACAGTCGCATGCAAAGCCGGGCATTTCATCATCAAGCGCCTATAGTGCTAACTGCCGCTGATTTCCAGAGCGGTTCACTAAGTTAAAACACAAGGTGTGTCTCTTTCTCACTCCAGTCAAGACATGCTTGTTTTATATACAAAAACTGATTGTAGGTTTTCAAATTCTGATCATTGCGTTGTTTACCGTTTGACGGTTTTGATCATTATCCAGTGATCAGAATTCATGATCATATTCTTCAGCGATGTGTTGAAAAATCATATCCAAGGCTTAATTAACATTGGGTCAAAAAGCCCAATGGGAAAGTTAAAAAGATACTGGCGGGCAGTGGTGACGTTCAAACCGTAAAAATCCGCATACTCTCTGACGTTACAATGCCTCAGCCATGCATCACCGTAGTAGTTATCAAAATGCTGAGCCCAGATATTACTCATTGGCTGTCGCGACAACTGGCGATACGCTGTGCGTTGAGGAAGCTGATGCTCAGAAATGTATTCCTGAACCGTAAGCCGCTGCTGCTGGTGGAACTGCCAACGATGATAAACCCAAAACAGCACACGGATTGCTGCACCTCCACATTTATGCAGATTGTTGTACATCAAGCGTTTAGGAAGCTTATGTGCTTGTGCATATTGTTGCTGCGTTACGCCATTCAAAATCGCTTCACGACGATAATTTTGTTTGTGATATGCCCACTGGGTACGCCATGTCTCGCTCCAGAAGTTGTAATCCTTGTAATGCACGTCGCACTCTATGGCAGGCAGCAGGAAACGCTCAAACAACTCATCCAGCGTTGCAGGCAGAGCATGCAGGTGCTGCTTTCTTTGCATACGCTGTTCATCAGTCAGCGGCACAATTTCATAACCGGTTAGCCAATCAATGCCGCCTACATAAGTCTTCATCTTACGATTAAGTGAGTGAGGCAGCGAAATTCTAGCGTTTCTGCTTGTTTTGTTTTCCATCTTTATCAACTTTCAAAATATTTACAGCCAGCACGCTAACAACCATGGATTAACCAGATTAGCCGGGTAGTTACACAAATAGCGGCTTGCGGTGGACGTATTTAGGTAATACCAGCGGCAATACTGTGAAACGCTGATATTGCATGGCCAGTAATAGCGGTAATAACGCTCAAAATGACGGTGCCAGTGAGGGCTCAGTTTAGTACCAGCCACGACGCTATTACCGTCAGGCAGGCGGCCCCTGAGTGTACTAAAACGCTGCAGCGCTCGTCTGAGCGCCTTCATTGGCAGTGAGGCAGCCTTATCCAATTGTTGGCTATCTGACAAAGTTAGTGCCGTAGGCTTACCAGCAGAGTGCTCTGCGGGAGTGAAAAGCGAATCCAGCTTTCCGGGAAGAGGGCAATGCGCTTGTGCCCGATCAAAATGGGCAATCTGAGTAC
>Ga0157360_1000222_pt1 | contig 23931 bp, 26 predicted proteins | sample AttlaeALBM1_FD_111483 | JGI IMG/M metagenome (GOLD analysis project Ga0157360, IMG submission 111483) | Fungus gardens microbial communities from leaf cutter ant in Ribeirão Preto, State of São Paulo, Brazil - Atta laevigata ALBM1 | ecosystem: Host-associated > Fungi > Mycelium > Unclassified ...
ACTATGATGGTGGCCCATGGGGCGGCCCTTGGGGCGGTGGACCATGGGGATATTATGGCCCCTGGGGATGGGGTGGAGGCCCATGGGGACCTTGGGGAGGTAGCTATTATGGCACCTCAACAATCCAATACCCTAGCACCGTACTTCAGTTGGACATGTATGACACGCATGATGGAAGGCTAGTATGGCGTGGTCGCGCGACGGAACCGTCGGGAGATCCTTCCGATCCCGCGCAACGAAGCAAGGTCATTGCTGATCTGGTACAGGGCGTTCTCTCCAAGTATCCACCGCCCTAGGGACACATCGCGACCTTTAACTCGTCGACATGAGTGTTGGGGGGCAGGAAACTCACTGCCAACCTTCGGCAAAACGGCCTGATATTCTCAGGCCGTTTTTTTGCGTATTATCCTTATTGAACCCGAACCTCCTGAGAACTCCCTAAAAAACGCTATTCAACCATCAGGAATGGCGACAGTCGCTGATACGCACCTCATAACATCATCAAAAAAATCGATACCTTATGCCTTGGGGCATTTAGCTTAATTCACAGCGATCAGGCAATATTTTTTGCTTCTAACTTACCAGCATGCAAAAAGAAAGCTTTCGTAAACACACCCGGATCGATAGGGTTCGGCAAGCGAAGGTCCTTCATATCAGGCACAGGTTTGAATTCAGGTTGATAGGTTCTATCAATTTGAGAGATAAAAGCGATGATCGAGCCGGTCTCGTCTGCGTGAGCTCTTAACTCCCTGAGTTGAACGGATAGTGCAGGTTTATGGCGTTGCTGATCCAGCAACTGTAGGTAATCTATCAGGATCACACTCCCGTGAGGAAAATGCTTTAAATAATCGATCACGAAAGAAGCGCTAATCTTATCAGAAGCGACAACAGTGGGTAGAAAAGCGGTGCAATGAATATTACCACCTAATGCACGAATTCGCTTTTCAGTCTCTCTGCCTGTCCACTCAAGTGTAAAGTAAATCCCTTTTCGCCCCGCCTTAATGGCATCCAGTAGTAAGCGAATACCTAGCAACGTTTTGCCGTGACCAGGGCGTGCGCCGAGGATAACCATATCATGATCATTCAAGCGTGAAAAAATTTCGGGAACAGGTAGACGTGGGTGTTTACTGACCAACAGGCTCCAACGTGAATAGCCTTCGCGGCGGGCAACCCTGTCAAGGGCTTCATGCAAAGGAACATGGTGTTCTTGTGCCAAGCACTTGGCACGTCGTTTCAACTGATATAGCGATAAGGGTATCTTCATTATGAACGCTCCATAACAAGCTGATGACACAATCCCTCCTCATGTGCCGCTCGAAATAGATCATTCGCGAAGAAATACCCTGCATGCATAGAACTGCTTTCCCAAGGGAGGGGGGAGGCACGGGTAGCACCCGACTATGGTTATACCTTATTCCAGCATCAGTAACAAGCACGGCTCTTTATCATCACAACATACGCAGATCACTTGCTGGACTCACGTAATATTCATGTCTGAAAGCATGAGCCTACAGGAAAACAAACAGCACAACACCATCAATTTCACCCCATCTTACTTAACCTCTATCAGCCGGGTGAGATCTAATGTGCGACATAACCTGTCAAAGAGCTCCCCTTCTTCCGCCCCTTCCCCCGATACCCCGATACCCCGATGAAAGCACCTTAACGTATTGGCTTAGGCTGAGAAGCCTGATACACGCGATAGCGCCCATTATCTACCAACACATTGACTTGCCTAAAGACCTCTTCCAGAGGAGCGCGATAAGGCAAAAAGGCGTTCGCCACAATAAACAGCTGCCCCTTGGGCATCAGGCAGCGTACTGCATCACGAATCAGCCTGCGAGCTGGCCCGTAATCAATATCCTGCGCCTGATGAAATGGTGGATTTGATACAATCACATCGAATTTTCGATCGATACCGGACAACATGTCATGTATTTCGACGTCCCCTGACACACCATTCAGTGCCAAACTACGGCGAGTGGCCTCCACAGCAAATGCATCAGCATCCAAAGCACTAACGTCAATTCCCCTGAGTGCCAACCACACGCTGATGATGCCGTCTCCACAGCCTGCATCCAAGGCTGTATTCGGCTCTTTTTTATCAAATATGGGCACGAGCTGATCCAGCAGGATTTCAGTGCCTGCATCCAACCTGCCGTTGGCAAACACTCCCGGGTGCGATGCCAATCGGATATTTCCAACCTGATACTCACCCCATCCCTGGGTAAGTTGAACATGTGGAGAAGCTGTCGTCGCGAACAGAGAGCAGCGGCGAGCATTATCAACCCGCGAGCAGGGTAGCTCAGCAGCAGCTAACACCTTGGGCACCCGTTTGATTCCCCCGTGGTGTTCACCCACAATTTCAATGGGGGTCCCTTCGGGAAGCCAGTGACACAGTGTTTCCAGCCACCAAATCCCCAAGGCGTGACTTTTAGGCCAATACAATAATGCCCCTTGAGGGAATGATTCGGGCGGTTCAATCCCCAAATGGACATGTTGATGACGCGAGGAAAGTGTCTCCGCAATAGTGATATCCGTCACCCAACAGGAGCATGCCCCCTCCAAAGCCTGAGCAGCATCCCGGGGAAGCGCGACGTGTATCCACTCGTCATACCGGTTGGTAGGCTGACGCTGAAGCAACTGACAAACAGGTGGGGCAACACTCATGAGAACTCCTGACTGACGATTTATCGGCTCGCACCGACACATTCCTTTTTTATGAGATGAATCACAGGGGGCATTTATTCGCCCGGCGTGATCAATACGATCGGCATTCAAAGACAATCTTTTAAATAGCCGAAAGATTCAAGCAAGTTTACGGACAGAGCCTAACCCGGTGGACGATACAGGGTATAATGGAGATAACGCCCCAAACGCCAATATGGCTCTTTACGACAATATGCAAACTCCAACTGCCTCAGCATTGCCAGATCATCTTCGGAGGGGTGTTTTTCTCTAAGATAATCATGAAAAACACGAATGCCGGTAACGCCTCTTATTTCGAGGCCCAATTCAGCTGTCCATTGAACAATCTCATCATGGGTCATCGGAGAGATAGGCGTCAGGCGTGTCCCTTCGCCCTTCCCTTCCAATCCCCCTTTGAGCACTCGCTTTAGATTGCCTTTCACAATATTGGAGAAGCACAGCGCATCTTTATTGAAGACCATCAGTGATAACCAGCCGCCCGGCTGTAATTGATCGAATAGTGCCCGCAAACCTTCCCTTGGATCAGCCAGCCACTCCAATACCGCATGGCAAAAAATACGTGGCCACGGGCCCAGTGCCAACGTACCCAACGCTTGCAAATCCCCCTGCTGACATACCACAGAAAAACCTTCAACGCGTTGTCGGGCGGCTTGTAACATATCAACCGCTGGCTCTACCAGTGTGACATCATGCCCACGTTCAGCGGCCCACCGAGCCATAATACCCAGGCCACCCCCCGCATCCAGAATCGGCTCTCGGGAGAGTGGGATTTCCCGCTCGATCGTCTCCTGCAAAAGGGCTAACCGTAACTGGCCTCGTGAAGCCCCATAAAGCGTGCGTTCAAACTTATCAACCATCGGTCCGGTGAAATGGCGATCGTTTTTTGTCATGAAATTGGCTCAGCGTGGTAGTTCGAGGGCGAACAAGTGTACTCGCAATCGCAAGGTAGGGTCCATTCCATACAAATTCCGGCTTTCGTTTATGTGCTCAACACCCTATAATCCCTCCCCGAAAAAGTCTGCCGACCCTTTTTAATGTCGGGCAGATCCTCCAAGTGCCCTTATAGCTCAGCTGGATAGAGCGTCCCCCTCCTAAGGGGAAGGTCGCAGGTTCGAATCCTGCTGAGGGCGCCACTAGCTCCTCTTCCTCAACTCTATAAAAACCAAAAACTCCAGAAAAATCAGCACTTTCAAATATATTTTCATCTTACTCCATCCTGAAGCATCCAAAAGCTTCCCCATTCTAATGTGTATACTTTCGGGTATAACCGCTCAGTTAGATATTGAGGTTCTACCCATCCATGTCTCTTACCTCCCGTGTAGTGCAACTTACCAAACCTCGTGAGAAAACTTTCTTACTCACTGATGGCCGGGGACTAAATCTGATCATCTATCCTGATGGACGTAAAGGCTGGCGCTACCGATATTATCGCCCTAATGGCAAAAGAAATATGATCAGTTTAGGGTCATTTCCTGATGTCAGTCTGGCGAGTGCGCGTATAAAAGTGAGTGAAATGCGGCAACTCCTCCAAAAAGGAATCGATCCGGCCGAACAAAGGAAGAAAAAAAAGGAGAAACTTCACCAACACTATCAAAATACTTTTCTTAAGCTCGCGCAGGAGTGGCATGAAAATGCCTCAAAAAGATGGAAAACATCCTCCAAAAGAGCAAAGCTAAGCTGGTCAGCGTTGGAACATCATGTATTCCCCTTCGTAGGTAATCACCCTATTAGCGAAATTACGCCCTTGAAGTGGATCGAAGTGCTAAAAAAACTGGAAGCACAAGGAAAACATGAACAAAAACGCCGAATACATTCCTTTTGTCGGGATATCTATCGGCTTGCAATAGTCACTAATCGGGCCACAATCAATCCTTTGACGGATATTCATGTTGCATTGAATAAAGCCCCCGCAAGCAAGAGTTTTGCCCATGTCGCTCCTGCAGAGCTACCCTCGCTTTTTCGAGCAGTCAGCCAATATTCGGGAAATCTGATTGTGCGTTGTGCCCTATTGCTTCAGTGGTATACCGCAGTCCGGCCTGGTGAGCTACGTTGGGCTCGATGGGAGGAAATCAACGTGAAGGATGCTATATGGACGATCCCTCCAGAGCGTATGAAAATGGGGAAACGTCATTTTGTTCCTCTTCCTGAACAAGCGGTAACTGTACTTACCACGCTACAACGGATGACAGGCAGATATCCTCTTCTTTTCCCCGGGCGGAATACGTCTCTTAAGCCAATCTCGGACATGACATTAGGGATGGCATACAAGCGTTTGGGGTATACCGGGAGGCATGTTCCTCATGGTACACGGCATGTGATTGCCACAGAGCTTAGGGAGCAGGGTTATCCAAGGGATTGGGTTGAGGCGCAGCTTGCTCATAAAGTGCCAGGCGTGGAGGGAATTTATACGCATGCCGTATATATGGCACCCAATCAAAGGCCCAACATGATGCAAGAGTGGGCAGATTTTCTTGAGGGTTTTCTTTCGAAACAAACTTAATACATAAATTTTTGGGACTATTTTGGCCCCCCGAAGCCAGCTGTGCGTAAGCGCTTGCCAGTAAAGAAAGCTCATGGATAACCATAAATGTGGATGGATGCCATCAATGCCATGATGGCCCATGTTAAGGAGAGATGGAGACATGTCTATGCGTGATGTACCGCCTTTTGTGTGGCACTGCTCCGTTCGTTATTGAGCGGTCATGCCCTCATATGGTCGCTGGCTGAAGCCATACTGTGCGAGGCCCTGACATTGTTGGCATTCCCAATAATCGAATATTTTGGGGTGAGCACATCGCTGGCGGTTGCCTTTGGAGGGACCGTCGCTTTTCGGGGGGGGGGGAATGCTTTCGTGGTTTCCTGATGCGTTTTGCCGATCGGGTAGCTAATTCGGGCAGTTTCCCTCAATGAAGGGCGTAGAGCTCCAAATATGAAAAGAGTAAATAATAAAACCATGGGGGAAACCTCATGGCTTCTGTTGTTGCAAGAGCATCTTTTCTTTTTTCAACATCAATGACAGACCCGAGTGCCAATCAATATCTGACCGAAAAACGAGGACGCGCGGTGAGGTTTTAAAAACCGGTAACCAAAATTACAAAGACAATATACGTATATGTGTAAACAGGGCTGCAACGTGGGCAACAAGGCAACAGCCTGTATTAATGAGGGCTACGGGCGAGTGGCTGGAGCAACATATTGTGCAACCGAACCGGGCACAGTGTGTGATAGACACACATCTTCCAAGGTAATGCTGCATTTATTGTGCGCGCGTCCCCCCTCATACCGGGTAAAGAAAAAACCTTGAGCTCCCGCGTCTGAATAAATCATCAAGAAACGGAAGATGGAGCTTTCTTGAATGAAGATTGAGTTCAGCCAAAGAGCGGAATATTTTATTTACTCCCATTATGGGAGCGGTATAATATGTTTCCACATTTGAAGGAAATATGTAATGCGTATCATCGCCAAGCGAACACTACGAATGTTCTGGGAACATCCCGAATATGATGATGCCGTAAGACCCATGACCGAGTGGTACAACATGATGCTAAAGAAGTCGTGGTCTACGCCCAATGAGCTCAAGAACGATATCCGTACGGCCAGTATCCTTAAAAACAATCGGGTTGTTTTCAATATCGCTGGCAACAAGTACAGAATCATCGTATCAGTGGACTATATATTGCAGATTGCCTACATACGATTTGTGGGAACACATAAGCAATACGACAAAATCAACGCGGAGACTATCTAATGAATATTTTCCCTATCCATACGGATGAGGATCTTGATAAGGCCTTTGAGCGTGTTGATCAGCTGTGGGGAGCCTCTCCAGGAAGCCCGGAAGCAGAAGAGTTGGAAATACTATCAATCCTTATCGAGAAGTATGAAGATCAGCATTACCCAATACCCGTGTCAGATCCCATTGAAGCGATCCGCTTCACCATGGAACAAAAAGGGCTTTCACAGCGTGATCTGGTCAGGTTTATTGGTGGCAGTGGACGTGTATCAGAAGTCCTGAATGGCAAACGTGGATTGAGTATCCGCATGATTAAAAAACTCCATAATGGCCTTGGTATTCCTTACGAATCCCTTCTCGATGGAATACATGCCTGAATCATTGATACTTCATATCGAATAATAATGTTGCCTCGTTGCCCTTTCTCTCTCTTAAAGGGCAACCACCGAACTACCTATTCCCCCCAATTTACCGAATCGTTGCGCCGTTGCACCTGTTGCCTTCAAAACATAACGGGATGACTTTTTAACTTCACATCAAAAAGAAACCAGCCCGTAGGCTGGCTCTCCACCTTTTCTCTCTGGCAAGCGAGTTAGCCCAGCCTTGCCGGATCAATAACGTACAGCCTCGCCTGCCCACCATTCGGTAGGCGGTAATTCTTCTGCCACTTCCCCCTGTCACGCTTCACAATGGCACCTGCCGTCTCCAGAGCCCTGATCACTCGCTCCAGCCCATAGCCGGGAACAGCCTCACTCAAGGCAGAACGATTGAACAAATACAGTCGTAGCCCGGTCGCATCCTTCTCCCAATACCCTGCGCGCTGAAGAATCACTGCATAGCTGTCAATCGCCGAAAAACGGCTGTCACCATGGCGATCGATAAAGTCAGCCACACAGGCCAATATCTGACGATCCTCTGTATTGCCATCTCCGCAATGTAGCATCCACTCATTGAACAATTGCCGACAGGCCATCAGGGCCGCCCCTGCTTCCCATGGAAGCAAACCCGTACGGATAGCCAGTTCCCCCGCCAAGGCAATCACCGCAAAACGGTCAGCCACCCGCCCGGCCTGAGCATTATTCGCGCTGAATGAAGTACGTATCTGGCTGAACTGCTCACATAGCCCATTTTCCCCTTTGTACGCCAGTAAAGAACGCACGAAGGCAGGGCCAGCCAGTCCATAATGCCCTTTTGCCGCGACTGTCAGGGTACGATGGAACAATTCAGCACTCATCCCATGCAAGTCATCAAAGGCACGGTAAAGGCGCGTTCCTGCATTGATATCCACCATGCGAAGCTCTGCACCGGCATGGGCTGAATTCCCCGAAAGCGCGGCGTGCTCGCTCAGGGAACGTTCACCGCTCGACAGCGCCAGCAACCGCCAGTACAGCTTGGGACGCCCTTCCCGCTCGCGAGTCATTGTCCCCTTGCCGCAGCCATTGGCAATCGCATACGCCATCTCCTGCACGCGCCGGGGATCCGCCCGTTTGATTTCATCCAGTATGAGAACAGTATCATTACGGCTGAAAGCCTCGATCTCGACACCGCCCTTCGACACATCCCACGAAGCCGCAAATACATCCGGCGCCCCCCAAACCGAGGCCGCCACCTGCTGCGCAAGTGATTTCCCGCTGGATGAATCTCCCACCAGATGAATACCACCACCATGCACTCCTACCTTGTGAAGCAATGGGCCCGCCAAAGCGCAACACAGGGACAGCATCAGCACCGGATTGCCAACACATGGAGCCGCTACGGAACGAGTCCATTCATCCAGACTCCCCGCTTTCGTGAAAAGTCGTGCACTGGCTCCCTTCTCCTGAAACCGTACGTCATCCGAACCAATAACATCACCCGGTAGAACGAATGCCCCCGTAGCCGCATGCCAGCCGGGGCTTGTCGTGGTGGCGATTACTCGCGGGAGCGAATGAAAGCTGGCTATGTAGGCGGGCACGAGACGCCGGTGGTGGTACTCGATCACCAGCCCCTGCCGCATCAGCGCCTTCAGCAGCTCTTCCCCCTTGCCTGCGAGCGCTTCCATGGGCATCACCCATTCAACACCACGCCCCCGATGTTCAAAGCGTAATAGCCGTCCAATACTGCCTTCCTGACTATCAACGGTTTCAGCCACCACATAAAGCGGCGCACCGATCCAGTGATCGAAGGAAATGCCGTGTCCTTCACCGCTCCCCTGCTTCCAGCCGTGATACCAGGTCCCTCGCGGGTATAGCTTGCCATCCACATGCGTGGGCGAATCATAAACGGCAAAACATGGACGACTCAGCACCCGTTTTTCAGTCATTTCATCAAGAGGCACCTTCAGAGCACACGTTGCCACTTCCAATTGACTCATCACACCACGCGCTCCCAATACGGCGGGACATACGGCTTCTCTTTCAGACCCGTCCAACAAAAAAGATCATTGAAATCCGTCAGATGAAGAGGTGCATCCGCTGGCCAACGCGGCAGATATACCTCCGCACCTACCTGCTGAGCCGCAGCAATGGCCTGCTTGCGTCCGGGATTACCTTCAACACAACGATCATCATCTCCCATCACGACAAGGCGAGCCCTCGGACCAAGCGAGTCGCGAAGCTGCTGCACAAGAAGACGCAGATTACCCACCGACATGGCACATATCACCCTGCGTCCTGTCGCTTGATACAGCGTTGCTCCGGTCGCCCATCCTTCGCACACAAGTACCGCATCACCTTTCGTATTCTGCGTGAATTGGGCATAGGCACCCAACACACGCCCGCCTTTGAGAAATCGCTTGCGGCCCTTTTCATCAATGCATTGAAGATTGACCAGCCTCCCCTGATGGTAAAGCGGGATCATAAGGGCGTTATCCAACGTATTCTGGCGCAGATCGAAAGGAGGCAGTTGCTTGGCTATCAGGTACGGATGATCCTCCCGCGCAGGTACACCACAGCGCCATATCAACCGAGCCCTACAGGCTGCCTGCTCCCGCATATCACTTTTGATGGAAGAGGGCTGCCTGTTCACTCCATCGTTTCTGACAGTGACAAGCGCACGCCTGATACGATGCCTGCCATTGTGACGAAAAACACCCAACCCAAGCGTACGGTCAATAGCCATGGCGGCCTCCACCTGCCGGCATCCGTACAGGTAGGCATAGAGCGAGACAAGATCGCTCCCCTTGGCATTACCGTCGGCAAAATCATTCCATTTGCCACTGGCCAGCGATACACCGAACGAGCCCGCATGATGATCCTCACGAGCGGGATTACGAGCCACCCATTCATTCCCCTGACGTCTGCCTTCAGGCAACCACTGACAAACCAGCAATTCGGCAGAAGGAACGGCCAGCGCAGCCACCATGCGGATTTTGGCTAATGTTGACGGTTCAGACATGGCAAAACACCCCCGCATGGCTGGATAAGCGAGGCAAATACCGTATTTCGAGAGGATCAGGGAATACGCGGAGGGAGAAAAATACAACGGATGAGACAGATCCCATGGATACAGCTCCTTTCAGGAAAAGAGAGCCGCCATCGATCCTTCCTACGGGATTGGAGGCGGTCGTACATGGGGTAGGAAACCGGTCTGAAAGGATACCGGTCGAGCCGAGGCTCGCCCACATACGGCCGCCATAACGCATCGCGGACGTAAAAAAAGCGCCAACGATGAGCGAAGCGCCTGTGCGCCTTTCAGTGAACGGGTTCCTACGCCCGACTACGGATGTTGCCGCAGCGCCGGTATCAAACCCATTGATATGTTGAGCGGGCAAGTGATACCTGCTGCCATCGCATACATTGGCAGGCCCTTGGGCCTCAATTGCCAGATGTATGGAGCATACACACCAATAAACACTCATATCAGGTACGCCCGTTAGCCCCTTTTTGATGGATTCCCCGCGCGGCCTCCCCTAGGCGTGCATCACGGTTGGCTATGCGTTCAGCAATCCATTGATCGATTTCGGCCTCTACCCATGCGACGCTGTTAACACCAATGAAGACGGGCGCAGGAAAGGTGCCGTTCTGGATCTCCACATAGATGGCTGAACGGCTCTTGCCGGTTTTCAACTCAACTTCCTTGCGGCGCAGTAATCGAGTGCCTAGTGGTAAAGCCTCAATATCGTTGGATGTGTAAGTGGAAATGTTTTGAGTGTTCATGAAGGTTTCCTCATAGATAGAAACCTTCTATAACGGCAGAAGTGGGCAAAACTTTAGGGGATTGGAGAGGATGGTAAAGATATATCTGTAAAAACGAAGCAAAGAAGACTACAAAGCATTTTTCGTAGCCGAACAATGACAAAAACTGCCGCCCTACGACGGCAGCCTAGCAAACATGGCAGAATGTCAAAAAGAACCCAAAAGGTAGCTTGCTCAAATTCGCAGAATGTACCCTTTACATTATTTCAGGTCTTCGAAACTGAATTCGATAGAGGTGTCACATCCAATGAATGCTGTAACAAGCTTATGAGGGTTCGAAGGAAATATAAAACTATATCCCCACATACTTGATTTATCTTTGTCATGCTTCTCAAATATATATGTGGGAATTTCGTGTGGAAAACCTTCCGATTTTTCTAATTTACGCTTGATCAAATAGTGAGCCATCTCTTGAGGTATAGCTTCACATGTCTCGGGCGTATAAGTAACTTTTTCCCAAATAACTATAAACACTAAAAACAATATAGTAAACAAAGCGCCTAACCAAAAAGCAATAAACTTTCGTGTTAACCACCATAGAGCCTTTAATAGCTTGTATACAGTATTCATAGGTGCCTACTGAATTTTACCTTCGAGATGTACCTTTTTCTTACCTTCGATATAAATCGTGTAATCCGTGTGTCCAAAAATTTCGCCTATATAGGCGAGTACCTGTGTCGCAAGCTCGGACTTGGGACTGCGGTTTGTATTCAAATCTGCATTATACTTATCTTCTTTTAGCCAATAAGTTGCGTCCAATCTATAGGATTTGTCTTTATTTATAACAAGTTTTCCATCCATAAATCCGCCAATACGACCGATAAGGAATGCGGCTGGTTTATCCTTTAAATCACCTTTAAAAGCGTTAATTTCCAATCGCTCATTTTTGAAATGATGAGTACCGGGCCCCGGATTAGACATAAGAACTTTCTTGACCGGTTCAAAATGATTGATGTTATTACTTAAGTTTAATTGATTGATATGAATAAAACGATCCTTTCCACCACCGAAAACCCAATAATAGAGCCCTTGAACTGGAATAAACATCGTACCAAAGAAGTCGTGATACGCATTATCATAAGGGCCAATAGCCTTACTCGGTCGAACAGGCAAAACACCAGAATATACCGAGCCAATACATTCCTTCACTTTCGCAGGATCATGGTCGAAGTCAGTATATGATGTATATGGATCATCACTTAATGCGAACTTAAAACCATTTTCATCCTTGATATGACTTAAGCACATATTAAGTTTATTGATATTGTCGAAAATACCTTTGATAGTATCAGCATCCATACCTTCTAACGATTCGAGAAAAGTATTTACAAGTTTTCCGGGATTCCCTTCGGCAATACTCTGGTGGATTGCATCCGGATTAGGATAAATAGTGTTGGCTGTCGTATTTGCAATTTCCTTCATTCTCTGCAAAGCCGCCTTGTAAGCTGCCTTACGTCTACGCTTAGAGAATCGGGGAAAATATGGCATCCTATTGAATGTGAAAACAGGTGAAGAGGACTGGCTAAATTTAAAGTAATTAGGTTTTGATGAACCAGTTACAACAATATCAGGAAAACGGGTAGTCATTACAGTGAGTCTCAATAAAAATATTAAGACGCCATTATACCTAAAAAATAAAAAAACAAACTTTTTCACAGCTTAATATGTACTATACACATTTTAAAAAAACAAAATTTTCAATATCCTTTAAACCTAACACCATAAAAAATACACCCGAAAACACAAAGATAAAAACCAATAGAAACGCAAACAATTTTATATATAAAACATATCATCTAGGGTATAACAAAAGGTATAATCAGACATGAAAAACAATTAAAATTTATCAGCAACTGTGATTGTATAATATGTTCGAATCCTGCTGAGGGCGCCACTAGCTCCATGAATTTTAACGTTTTTTTCTGAACTATCTTTCAGGAAATAATTCAATATCTCCTCACTGTGATTAAAATGTGTCGTTTCCATTATTTGGCAACCTTCCTTTTGTTATTCTCCCTTTATCTTTTTATGTCGCTATCCGTTTTATAACGGATCCAATTCATATATCTCAGAATAAATAAAACACTCGGAAGCTTGCTCTACGATACTTCTATTCCGCAATAGCCATATTTTCATCCTATATCTATCAATTATCTGAATCTTTGCTTTCAGCATCTAAAGGCTTTGATATTGAAAATGGCTGACGACCTTAATACATTAAGCAAAAAAACAGGTACCCCATCCCTTACTGAGGTAAGAAACAGTTACGTCTACGCCATATCGCACGCGCAGCCTTCCACGTTCCAAGCCCCACCATTGAACTCCACTGCTTACTTCTACACCAAAATGCAAAGGCTGAACATTGCGTTCTATCCCTCATCACCTACATTGCCTTGAAATCAATCTCTATCAATGACTAAATTAGCGATTGAATGGCATTTTTTTAACAAGCGGCTTGAAGCAATATTCACATGAGAACGCTCTTGCCTCTTGATTCACTCACATCCCAACAACAATGAATAGGAACGCCAGATGGCCGCAGAGTATGAGCACGAGGCCGTGCCCGCGCATGCAAAACGTAGTCTTTTTTCGGTAGCAGCTGTCTGGACGGGCTTCCCGCTCGTGATGATCGGGGCCTTTGTAGGGGGCGAAACCATCAATTTACTTGGGTTCATGCGTGGCATGGAAGCGATTGTAGTAGGCAATCTGATACTTGCTGTGTATGTTGCCTTTTTGAGCGCACTGGCGGCAAAGGAGAGCAAAACATTCGGATTGAGCGCCAAACAACTTTTTGGCCCAATAACCGCAAAGGTTGTCTCAATCACTCTCTCTACACTAGTGGTAGGGTGGTTTGCCGTTCAAACAGGATTGGCAGGCAAGGGTGTGGTGCAATTAACTGGCTTACCCGCCTGGTGTTCAACGCTACTGATTGGCATCGTTTTCATCATTATGTCTCTGTCAGGCATGCGTATACTGAAGCCATTGAGCATCATCTCCATCCTCCTTTTTACTGTTGTCGGTATAATCAGCCTGATCATTAACTTTTCTCATGGCGGTATTCAACCAATGGTGGCATTTCAACCGGATAGCCACCATGTTGTCTCTTTTGGTGTGGGATTAACGATGGTGATTTCATGCTTTATTGATTCAGGTACTCTCACAGCCGATTTCACACGCTGGTCGAAAACGCCATCCCAGGCAGTGATTGCATCTCTTTGTGCATTCCCTTTCGGCAATATGATTCCAATGCTCCTCGGGGGTATTGTTGTGGCCAGCCAGAACTCCTCGAATGGTGATTTTTCCCACCTCCTTGGTCAATGGGGGCCCCTTATGGCTGCTTTTGGGGCATTCTTTTTTGTAGTGAACTGCTCCTCGGTTGCCGTGCATGGGCTTTACAACGCAACCGCCGGATGGAGTGCACTCTTTCCCCTGCCCTTCAAACCAATGACTATCACCTTGGGAATCATCGGACTCATCCTGGCTATTTCAGGCATTACAAACTGGCTCACCAATTGGTTGGAACTATTGGGAATTCTTGTGCCCGGAATCGGCGGTGCCATTATGGGCTGGATGATCGCCCGCACTAATCATTATGTGCCTAAAACCTTGGCACTGGCCTGGATACTTTCCATTCTTACAGGATTTATCGTTAACTTTTGGATGCCTGAATTGAGCACTGCCGTCGTGGTGATAGTGATATCCATGATTATCGCCTTCATCGGTAGTCGGGTGAGTCAGCCAACGTCTGGTCATCCAGAAGAACGCACTTGAAAACCTAAGGAAAGCCTGTCATGACTGATACCGGATGGAAACATCACCTGACCCATCACAATCGCTATCAAACGCGTTCCATCGGCCATGGGACGCAGCAAACTTGGCCCAATGGCAAGCGGTTGGCACTTTATGTGGCCATGAACCTTGAACACTTCTCGTTTGGTGACCCGGAAGGGGCAAAAATAGCCCCACCCAATCAGTTGGACATCCTCAACTACGCTTGGCGGGATTATGGCAATCGTGTAGGCGGCTGGTATTTGGCGGAACTGTTCAAAAGACTCGAGATTCCGCCTGCGTTGTTGATGAACACGGCCATTCTTGATGACTATCCAGCATTAGCAGATGAATGGCTATCTTGCCCGGGTGTTGAACTGATTGGCCATGGGCACACCAATAGTGAACGCCAAGGGGAGCTGAGCACAGAGGCAGAAAGCGATATGATTCGTTATTGTCGTGAGCGTCTGCAATCATACTCTGGAAAAGAGGTAAAAGGCTGGCTTTCCCCCTGGATATCCGAGAGCAGTAAAACACCGGAATTACTCGCTCGGCATGGGTACAGCTATACGTTGAACTGGGCACACGATGACCTACCAACCGAGTTCCACACTACCGAAGGAGAACTTCTTTCAGTTCCCTATCCGCAAGAGGTTAATGACATACCCACGATTGTACCCAATGGGGCCAGTATAGAAACATTTTGCAGTATGATTGAGAACCAGTTTACCGAGCTCATGGAAAGAAGCGAATCCACTCCACAAGTCATGGGTATTGCGCTCCACCCTTATATCGTGGGGCAACCTTTCCGCTTTTATCAGCTGAAGAAGGTATTAAAACGCTTGTTGGAATATCGTCAGGACATCTGGATTACGACACCAGGAGAGATCGCGACGGCATATCACGCCATGCTGGAAAGAAAGGATGGATAATTCGAATGCAGCGCAACTCATCATGAAAAGGCAGCCGATGTATCAAGAGTCACCGTCATCGTCAGCATGCTGGTCAATTCAAAGGCCGATAAGTGTGACTTGAATGAATCTCGTGACAAACCACTCTCATCACGGGATATATGCTGGACAAAAACAGGCTCCCTACCGCTTAGAGGAAAGGAACTTTACTTGGCATCAGAAGTCTTAAAGAGTGTTCCCTTGAATGATCCTTGATGCCCAGCTCCTTGCTGGGCTTTTTTATTATTCGCGTCCAACAAACGGTAGTGCTGCCCCCACTTACCTTCTCTAATGCAACTGACGGGATGATAAAGGGGGCGAATATACCTTTGTCATCCTCTTCTACCTTTCCTGGATATCACGGGATAAGAGCGTAAACGCACTTAATTATGCGGTCTCATCCTGTTGTACCTGCTTGCCTTCTTCCAGCGGATCGGTGGAAAACTGGTGCGCAGCAAACCTGACGGCGACGACCGATATAGCCAACAATAATATGCCCAAACATGGATAAAGCATGGAATAGTTGGGCTCGTCATGATGGGAAATATCACCAATCAAATAACGCGTCAGGGAGGTAATGCCGATATAGATCAGAAACCGGACCGGCATTTTATGTGTTTTGAAATAAATGCCAATCATGGCACCAATTTCAAGGAAAATGAACAACAGCAAAATTTCATCAATAGTAATATGGCCCTGTTCAAGGCAGTGAATAAAAAAGCTGATGGCGGCCCACAGGTTGAAGAAGCCCAGGCCAAAGAGTCCAAGAAAATGTAAAAAGTCAGACGTTCTATCGCCCCACTTCGCCATCCATTGGTTATCCTTGCGATTAGATGCATTGTTTTTGGGCATTATTACCTTATCCCTTTTTTGATCTCTTGATAATCAACACTGCCATGCCGAGAACACATAAGGTTATCAACTTATATGGCATGAAATCCTGTTTTCTTTCTGATTAGACACAGATGGCATCGTATTTTCAATAACGATCAAACATACGTGTCTTCACCCTGGAAATGCCTAGCATGTGGCATAGAGTCTCTAAAAGACAGCATGTTAGCGTAGATGTACTGAAAATAAACCAACATCCTCATCAGTTACCCGAATTTTGTCCATGAATAAGGGTATTCATTCTTAAAATTAAGTTAAAGCCATTTGTTGCCGAGCCGGTTCTGTGTAAAAGTAGTTCATCTACTGTTGATTTTGTTATATTATAACATTTAGAATGATTTTTCGACGGCACAGTTCAGCTCGCAACCCAATGATATTAGAGCTGTATCAGGGGAAGAAGGCCGTCCAGTACACCTGTTGCTGTTTGTAGGGATACTCATTCAAAAAATGTATCTCTTCAGCGGTAGCAAATAACAATAGCAGCTTATGACGTGGCCATCTTGAAACATCATTGACCAAAGGCCGCAGGGAACGACCTATGCCATCATCAAGACTTGTACCTTCAACTATCCTATTAACGGTAGCGGGTACCGCCATAGCTACATCCATGACATTCAGCCCTTATGCAATAGCCGATGTTCCTCTTATCAAACAGGGAGAGGGCAACTCATGGCTAAAACCACTCGATTTAAGTGTGGGAGGAAACGCCGAGCTCGGATTTGAAAATGCAATGGGCGGCAGCGACAAAGGTGCCGTTGAACACCGCGGATATGCTGATGATTCCAACTATTTTGCAAAAGCCTCCTATCAATTACCTGATGGGTGGAAGCTGCTGGGCTACTACGAACTAGGTGCCAGCCTATTTAAAGCCGTTGGGTGGAATCATCACACTTACAAAAACAGGGGAGGTGAGGGTACAGACACCTACCAGCGTGAATTATATGCCGGTATTTCCAATGACAAATACGGTACATTGACCTATGGCAAGCAGCTCAGTGCCTATTATCAGGCCGTGGGCGCCAAGACCGATATTTGGGTGATGGACCAACAGGGCCAAGGCTCCAGTGATGGGGTCGATGACGGTTCTTATGATGGTTCTTTCCGTGCAAAAAGACTTCTTAACTATACGAATAACTGGGGGCCAGTCACATTATATGCGAGTTACATCATGCCAGCGCCGAATTATTATCTGAAGGATTTCGGGCGCTATAAACGCAAGCATGGTGCGGCATTGGCACTCAATTACCAGATTAACGATCAGCTTTCATGGGGTGTCGCGTACAGCTATACGCGTGCGAGCATCTCCCAAACGGGGCAAAATACCAGCCAAAAGAATTATAACCAGCAATTGTTGGGAACTGGCTTCAGCTGGACCCCCGGTAATTGGACCCTAGCCGCCATGGTAGGCTCCTATAAGCACTTCATCGTCGGCAAAGCGAACAATTCGCGTGATTATTTCGATAAATCAGCCATTGGCTGGGAATACTTTGCGGGTTATACATTCCCAATCAACCTGCCTATGCTTAAAAGTATCCAACCCTATGTGGCGGGTGATTCCATTCATGGGAAAACAGCCGACGTCGGGCATGAATTTCTCGGTGTAAGCACTTCCCTCACAGACAATCTCTCATTGGCTGTGGAACATCAATTTACACACAACACAGGGAAGAACGATCCAGCCGCCACCCATATTCGTCTTGAATATGATTTCTAAAGCATGCTGAAGTCATAGACATTCAAATGGCTGACTGCGCAGAGGAGTAAACATTCTGCGCAGTCTTTTCGGAAAGAATGAAGAAGCTGCCCTTCCCCCTGATACTGGAGAGTTTTAACCGTAAATAAAGGTGGAGCACCCATTGGGTCGTGTAGCCTTTATCCTGGATGGATTGATGACTTTCTAATCTCAAGTGTCCAGAGTTCGCAAGCACTGATATTTCCTACTCACTCAGCCAATAATTTTGCCTGAAACAGGTGATTAATGTTGCCATCACACATTGTTATATTATAACATTGTGTGATTCCAGCTCTACTGGTTATCAAGGGCTCTTGTGTAAACTCCCGAAGCATTGGTGTCATCCTCATACCAATACTTCACTCAAATTACCTACAAACATTTGAATAAATCGAAACTTCAAGGGAAACCCATTATGCCATCGACATCCAAACTACGTTCACGGATCAAGATCAAACACGCTGGCATTGTTGCCGTGTTATTAGGGTCCGCTTTTGCAGCCACGTTGCAATCAGCGAATGCAGCGCCTCATTCAGTTGTGCATGCCATTGGCGTCGAGAATGAATACGCAGATGTCATCAAGCAGATTGGTGGGCCTTATGTCGATGTCACAGCCCTCCTGTCCAATCCAAACACCGATCCGCATACATTCGAAGCCAGTCCTCGTGTAGCAAGCCAGCTTTCCGAGGCTCAATTGATTGTGCAGAATGGCGTTGGTTATGATGATTGGGCTGACAAATTAATCAGAGCACATGCCAACACCTCCCAAAAAGTGATTAATGTTCAACATTTACTCAAGTTGCCTGATGATACGTGGAATCCTCATCTTTGGTATAACGTGAAAACGATGCCAGCAGTGGCCGATGCGATCGCTCAACAACTCTCCACACTAATGCCAAGTGAAGCTGCCGTTTTCAAGGCTAATGCGTCAGCCTTCAAGGCATCACTCACCCCGTGGTACAACGCTATAGATAGCTTTAAGAAAGCACATCCGCATACAGCAGTTGCAGTGACAGAACCTGTCAGCGACTATCTATTGGATGCAATGGGAATCTCCATCAAGACACCAAAGGGCCTTCAAACAGCAGTGATGAATGGTATCGATCCCTCTCCGCAGGATGTTAATACACAAAACACGCTCTTGAGTCAGCACAAGGTTCATGCTTTTGTTTATAACCAGCAGGTGACTGATTCACTCACCAGTTCGTTTCTCTCGAATGCGCATTCTCACAATATTCCTGTTGTAAGCGTTTATGAAACGATGCCGGTAGGCTATCATTACCAATCCTGGATGCTGGCAGAAACCAACGCTCTCGAACGCGCGGTGGTAGACCACACCTCAACCGAGCAATTGCACGCAGAATCTCATTGATATGCCCGTAGATGTTGTTAATACACCGCCCCTTTTACGGGTCGATAACCTGAATGTTTCCCTTTCTGGGCGAACCGTGCTTGATAACGTTTCCTTTGATCTCAGGCCAGGGGATTTTTGCGGGCTGATTGGCTCCAACGGGGCGGGGAAAACAACATTGCTGCGGGCTATTCTCGGATTGCAAAAATTTTCCAGTGGGCAGATTCTTTTCAACGGAAAACCTCTGAAGTCAGGAAGCGCTGACGTCAGTTATGTGCCACAAAAAAGCTCAATCGATCCGGATCTCCCCTTACGCGCTCGTGATCTTGTCGCATTGGGGTTGGATGGAAATCGTCTTGGGCTCCCACTGGGATCAGGCCGTCGTCAGCAACGTGTAGATGAGATACTAAATGCGGTGGGGGCTGAATCCTTTGCCAATCAACGTCTCGGCAACCTCTCTGGCGGTCAGCAGCAGCGTATATTGATTGCTCACGCATTGATCAAGCGGCCAAGGTTGCTTCTGTTGGACGAACCCTTGGCCAATCTTGATATCAGTAGTATCGCCGATATTGTGCACTCACTGGGTGAACTTTGTCGCCAGCATGAAGTTAGCCTATTGTTGTCGGCACACGATATGAATCCGCTCATGAAAATGATGACGCGGACGGTCTACCTGGCGAATGGAAAAGCAGTGAGTGGGGAGACCTCTGATGTTGTTCAGCCAGAGGTATTAACCAAACTCTATGGTTACCCCATCAATGTCGTCAGGAATCAGGGACAGGTTTTCGTCGCTGCAGCAATGCCTGAATGAACGGTGAGGCAAGGGTGAGGAACGTCTATACTGTTTCATTTGTCAGGGTTCGACTTCCCCCTCCCCATCCATTCTAACAACATCTTTTTTATGAAATAGCGACTACCCACATCAGGTTATCATTGGGCAAGTCGTCCATTATCAGTATAAGAAAATCATCACCCTACGTTGGACCGAAAGACGCTTGAGCACAGGAAGTCACATTAATGGTATTGCAGAGTCTCTTTGAACCCGGCCTTTGGAGTAGTCAGCCTGTCCATGTGGCGATGCTTCTGGGCGGTGGGGCTGCTATTGTCTCCGCAGTGGTGGGGATATTTACCATTATACGTGGGAACACCTTCGCTGGGCATGCCCTCTCGGATATCAGCGGCGTAGGGGGCTCCGCCTCATTTCTACTGGGGCTCAACCCCTTGGCGGGGTTTGCCATCATGGGCATTTTAGGCGCCATGGGGATTGAGTTGGCATCCTCAAGAAAGAGCACAGACCGCTCTATGGCGACGGGTATCGCACTAGGTGCGGGGCTTTCCCTCTCAGCACTCTTCCTCTATTTAAACAGTGAAATCAATAGCACCACGGGTGTCACATTTACGGTCATGTTTGGCTCCATGTGGAGTGTCAATCCTTCCATGATCCCGTGGATATGTGCCACGGGGCTGATCGCCCTGTGCCTCATGTTGTTGTTGTATCGCCCCCTTATGCTGAGTTGTGTCGATGTGAATCTTGCGCACATCAGGGGAATAAATGTACCCGTTATTAACCTGGTATATCTTGTTGTATTGGCGCTTTCCACGGCGCTTTCAGCACTAACCATCGGTGCCATACTCTCTACCGCCCTGTTGATTGGCCCCGCCTCTGCGGCACTGCATCTTTGCAAACGCCCCGGCTGGGCCATTGTCATTGCCTGTTTGATTGGCATTTTTTGTACTTTTGCAGGTGTCATTCTGGCTTATGATAGTTTTTACTGGACGCCCGGGCATGGCTGGCCTGTCAGCTTTTTTGTTGTTGTACTGATTTTTCTTTGCTATTTAATGGCCGTATCTTTGCCAACGCTTTACCGCACTCTCCGCGCATGCCTCCCTCGCCGCTTCATGCCCAATCGTTACGAGTCATAGCCCATGTTTTCAAGTTTCATGACCAATGCCTGGGTAATAGGCACCATTGTCGCCATAATAGCGGGGGTTATCGGCTTTTTTGTGACCTTGCAAAAGGCGCCCTTCGATGCACATGCTATCCCAATGAGCTCATTTGCAGGTGCTGCGGCTGCTACCTGGCTAGGCATTAACCAGCTTTACGGACTGGCGCTATTTGCAGTCCTGGGGATAACGATCATTACGTTATTACGTAGAACGACACGCCATGAAGTGGCAACGGCTCTGACACTGGTCACACTGCTCGGCACAGGTGCATTGTGTTTAAGTATGACTCGCGCGTATGCACAAGCCGTGTTCGGACTGATGTTCGGTGATATTCTAGGTGTTAGTAATGAACAAATTCTGCCCGTACTGATACTAGGCGGAATGGCCATTATTATCGTTGGCTTGCTCTATCGCCCGCTTCTTTTGATGGGAGTCTCCCCTGAACTCTCGTTTGCACGAGGCGTTCAAACGAATACCGTTTCATTGCTTTTTTTGACGGCCTTGGCGATAGCGACCATTGTTGCACTTCCCGTAGTAGGTGCCTTACTTGTTTTTAGCCTGATGATTACGCCTCCAGCAAGTGCTCGCCTGCTGACGCATCGCCCCCTTATTGCATTAGTGCTTTCCATCATTATTGCCTTGATAACCCTCTGGTGCTCTATTGCGTTATCTTATATCACCAATTGGCCAATCGGCTTTTATGTGGATGCCTTGGGTGCAGGTATTTATATATTGGCTCGAACAGGACGGGGGATCGCATTGATATTCTTTAAGGACAGGCAGCTCCCTTCAAGTAAACAACGTTGACTGATGTTCGACAATTAAAAACCACGAGAAGGCATTATCCCTCCCGTGGCTTCCAGTTCTTATACTGGGCATTTCGCCGAGCTGCTTTGAATACCAGATGTTATTTATCCTGCTGGTGAGTGGCAATCCATTTTTTGAGAATGCCGACTTCATGTTCCTGCGCTTTGATAATGTCACGTGCCAGCTTCCTCATGTGAGGATCTCTGCCATATTTTAGCTCCACTTGTGCCATTTTGATGGCACCTACATGATGAGGCAGCATGCCCTGGGCAAAGGCAAGGTCAGGGTTACCGCTCTCCATGCCTTTCATCATGTTCATGTGCATTGTTTTCATGGACGAATCCAACTGTTCATGCATCTGATTATCCTGTGAACCACTCAAAGGCTGAGCGTTGGACGCCAGGACTGACAAGCTGAAAGTACCCGCAAAAAGAGCTGTCCCCAGGGTAAGGAGTGATTTCCTGATCAGTGACTTTTGGGTAAACATGATGTTCATAACGTAAATCTCTCAACAGAAACACAATTTAAAAAACCTGACCACAAGGAAAGAATGAGGCTTGCCACGATGTCAAGGTCAACGGCAAGCAAGATCAATAATAGTCGTAATAAAGAGAAGGATTTGTTTCTAACTGAAACACTTATAAAAGCAATGCGGGATGCTTATCCATCTCCCCCACTACATAGGGCGCTTTGGCGGGAATCATCCAATGGTTCATTTTTTAAAACGAGGCCATAGAAAGACCCGCTGCCTACATTTTCAAGGATATTACGGCTACTACGATATCCCATTCCCTGATAGGCTTTAATCCTGTCTACACGCTGAACTCTCTCTAACCTGAACAGGAGCATCGACATGTCCTTAAGCAAGGAATCCACCGCGCTAATCCTCATCGACCTTCAAGAAGGCATCGTAAAAAGCGACAAAGGCCCTTATTCTGCTGATGAAGTAGTCGCTAAAGGCAAGGCACTCGCGGAAACATTTCGCAAGGCAGGGGCTCCCGTAGTACTCATCAAAGTCGGTTTTAAAGCAGGTGAAGGTCCCAGTCGTAATGTCAGTAACCCATCCTTGCCAGAACAAACCCCCGAAGGTTTCGATACACTCGTACCTGATTTAGAGCATGAGGGCGATATTGTTATCCAAAAACACCATTGGGGCGCCTTTACCGGAACCGAGCTGGATCTTCAACTACGCCGCCGTGGTATCAAAACGGTTGTTATCGCGGGCATCGCGACCAACTTTGGTGTTGAATCCACGGCGCGTAGTGCCTGGGAGCTGTCATACGATGTTGTTATTCCTGAAGATGCCTGTACATCACGTAATACAGAGCTTCATGAATTTTCGTTCGATAATGTTCTCAAACAGATTTCAGTTGTGACTACCACCGATAAAATTACGCTGGATTAATATTATCTGATAAAGAGTGTCTAAAAACGCGTGTGAACCGGTGAACGTATCGAGGGCACACTAAAAGGGCTGAACCCGGTGTGATACCGAATCCAGCCCTTGATAAAATCAGCTTCACTAACCGTCCAACTTTTGGGGCCCGTTCATCGTCATGGACTGTTGATATCAGACGCATCATTCAGGCTTGATACACATCAGATAGCTTCGGTAATCAATACCATGGATAACCCCAGCATCAGGAAGCCGATTACGCTATCCAACGCACGCCAAGCCCTGGGCTTCCGGAAAACAGGTATCAGCAATCGAGCCCCATAGCCAAGCATCAAGAACCACAAAATACTGGCGCAGCTTACGCCAATATAAAAGGAAAGCGCCCCTGCCCCCTTGTAATTCAATGAAAGGCTTCCCATCAGCACTAATGTATCCAGATAAAAGTGCGGGTTCAGGAAAGTAAACGCCAGGC
>Ga0157360_1000223_pt1 | contig 23893 bp, 33 predicted proteins | sample AttlaeALBM1_FD_111483 | JGI IMG/M metagenome (GOLD analysis project Ga0157360, IMG submission 111483) | Fungus gardens microbial communities from leaf cutter ant in Ribeirão Preto, State of São Paulo, Brazil - Atta laevigata ALBM1 | ecosystem: Host-associated > Fungi > Mycelium > Unclassified ...
CGGCGCACGTATGAATGTGGCAAACCCTAATGATAGTTGGGAGGACCAGGAGCATGATCTGCTGGCCTTTGCATCGACAGCGGCAAAAGCCTCAACAGCATTCGAACTGCCAGCGGATGAGCTTTCAGAAAGCCTGGGGAAGATTGCGCAGCTTTATAAAATTCCGACCCGTAACATTGAGCAACTCGGCGAATGCTGTCAATCAAAGGGCTGAGTCAACTCTCACCTCTCTTTAGCAAACTGGGCGGTGTCTTTGGTTCACTTGCTCTAGGCCTTCTCTTATCGGGAGAGGGTTTCAAGAAACTGTTTGACGTGTTTACGGGCGGAGAGGCAGGCGAAGCCGTTAACTGGATTAAGCGTATCCGCCAGGCGTTGAGCGGTGGCGAGAATAGTGGAGAAGAGAGCGGTATTCTTGATGCTTTCCGGGACGGCGCGCTGGATAAAATTAAAGAGCAGGCGCAGAAAACCGGCGAGGTGCTGGTCTCTTACTTCTACAATCCACGCCAGGCGATTCGCCAGCTCGGTACGTCAATTAAAGGATTTGCAGGCGCTACTTTCGCGCCGCTGGTTTCCTCGGTCCGGGGTGCTGGCGGTGTGCTGAAATGGCTGGTCATGTCACCTTTCGCATTACTCCGCTTCGCCCTTATCGGCATTGGTAGCGTGTTAGGATTCCTGCTCAGCCCGATAGGGTTAATTATCGCCGCGCTTGCGGGTGTAGCGCTGGTTGTCTGGAAACAGAGTTCTTTGCCAGCGGAACGCCCCGGCGGATTGAGTTTTTACTGGCGTTGAAACGGGTGGATGAGTCGCTGACCGAGACATTTGGCAACCTGAGCGATCAGCTCACGAATCTACAGGACACCGCAACGGATGCCATCGGCAAGATTAAAAGTACGGTCGGAGGATTGCTACAGTGAATAACGGTGAATCCAGCTATAGTCGTGCCAGCACAACCCCGGCTTTAAGCATTGTTATCGAAGGTAAAAACGTAACGGAAACAGTGGATAAGCGCCTGATGGGCCTGACGATGACAGATAACCGTGGCTTCGAGGCAGACCAGCTTGATCTGGAACTCGATGATGCCGATGGGCAGATCGTTCTGCCGCGCCGGGGAGCCGTTATTACGCTGGCCCTGAGCTGGAAAGGGCAGTCGCTGTTTCCGAAGGAGCAGTTTACCGTTGATGAGATAGAGCACAGCGGCTCACCTGACAGGCTGACCATTCGCGCCCGTAGTGCGGATTTTCGTGAAACCCTGAATACCCGCCGGGAAAAGTCATGGCACCAGACAACGGTCGGTGAAGTGATGAAGGAAATTGCGGCCAGGCATAAGCTGCAAATGGCGCTGGGCAAAGATTTAATTGATAAGCCGCTGGATCATCTGGACCAGACCAACGAAAGCGACACCATTTTTTTAATAAAGCTGGCCCGGCAGTATGGAGTAATTGCCTCGGTAAAAAACGGCAGGTTGCAAACGCGAGAGCCGAAGAAAAAAACGGCAACGCAGCAGCAATTAGCATACTAACCTGCCTCTGGCAGGTTTTTTTATAAAATTACTGCTGCCATTTTGCCGCCAATTGTATTTTAGATAACAAAAAAGCCACCGCTGAGGGTGGCCTAACTGACTGAATCTAAAACTAAAATTTGGTGGCCCCTGTTGGGTTTGAACCAACGACCAAGCGATTATGAGTTCCTATCAGAACAACCGAAAATCAATAGGTTGGCTTAAAAATCAAGGACATAAAGGGCCACTATAAACAAACTAAGAGCCAGCTTATGCCATTTCTATCGCCACTTTATCGCCACTATATGAATTTACTTAATTAGCGCGCAATTTGAATTAGCGTATGCGTTCGATGCATTGTAGCCTAGTTCTTGGGCGTAGTTTTTTGAGAAGGCATCAAGCCCTTCGGCTAGCTTGTTGGTCGTTGATGAATTTAGAGTTTGGTAAACTCGACCCAAGTAAAAATCATCAGAAATTTGTAAGCCGAAAAAATCTCTCAGCACTATAGGTACATACTTCCGAGCATCTTCTCTGTTGATCTTTTCTCCTTTTATTCCCTCAATGAAGATATGGCCATCTCGCTGAAAAATAGAGAGTAATTCATCCATGCGTTCAGTTTCTTTTAATCGCTTTTCATTTGGATAATTGACAAGATTTGATAAGCAAACAGCTGCGGTGACTGCATTTGCTCCTGCCAAGGCATAATCTTTTGATGTAGTAGCAAAAGTTGAAGAAGATACTGATAGTAAAAGTAAGGCGAAAATATTTTTCTTAAGCATTAGAGGAGTCCAAAGTTTCGCTGTGAGCTAAGGGATTGAGTTTTACCGCATCTTCGAGATGATCAGGGGCAAAATGCGCATACCGCATCGTCATTTTAATATCGGTATGACCTAGCACACGCTGCAAGACCAGAATATTACCGCCATTCATCATAAAATGGCTGGCGAAGGTGTGGCGCAAAACGTGGGTAAGTTGCCCGGCTGGTAATTCGATGCCAGTTCTTTCCAATGCGGCACGGAATGCGCCATAACATTCACTAAACAACCGGCCTTTTCTATCATCAGGCAAGATGTCAAAAATCTCTTTGCTGATGGGAACTGTGCGATTTTTTCTGCCTTTTGTGTTGGTGTAAGTGATTTTGTATTTAGCAAGCTGGCTTTTTTTCAGGCTCTCCGCCTCTGACCATCGAGCGCCAGTGGCGAGACAGATTCTCACCACTATTTCTAAATCAGGGTGGCCGTGACGTTTACACTCTCCGAGTAGTTGCGCAATCTGCTCGTGAGTTAACCAGGCCATTTCCATTTCTTCAGTGCGGAAAGGGCGCATATTTTTTAGCGGATTTTCTCCCTTCCATTCTCCAAGGCGATTTAATTCATTAAATACCGCGCGAAAATAGGCCAACTCAAGGTTGAGTGTCCGTGGCGATACTTCTTTTACCCTATTTGAACGGGCATATTCGCCCTTTAGCCTTCTCTCTCGGTAGCGGGAAAACATCTGCGCATCAAAATCGCGTACCAATGGCTCGCCCATGCATTCAAAAGCATGGTGCATTGCTAATTGGCGCTTTGAACCGTCTTTCAGGGTAATACCATGAGCGCTATACCATGAATCTATCAGCTCTTTTAACGTACGCCTGTCTTCCTTTTCATCCTGCCACGGGTTTTGAACTATGTACTGTTCAAATGCCAGCGCCTCGCCTTTAGTAGCGAATTTCTTTCTGATACGTTTGCCCTTTGCACCGTTTGGGTAGAGCTCACAAATCCAGCCACCATCCGGATTCTTACGGACAGTCATCAATTAACCTCGCTGTATACACCCACTACACGACCAATCGCTTTTATCTCATCGACCCCGCACTCAAACGGTACTTTGCCGCCTGCTACATGTAACTTTTTGCCAGGCAAAACAGTTAACTCGCGGATACTTTTCGCCCCCTCGATATCTACAAGCCATGAACCATCGGATAGCGAAGCATCAAGCTCAAGAAAATGAATTAAGTTATCTGATCGCAGACATTGCGGGTTAAGGGGAGGGCGGCTAAACAATGACTTTGAGATCCTTATTTCTGACTCATCAACCAACTTTCCTTCACTTAATGTGAATGATTTGATGGTCAACTCCTCAGTTGAACAAGTCAGGCGGGCTTGGTCATTTGTGAATTTGTCTCCTTTCCCAGTAAGCAACCATTCAATGTTGGCACCAGTTTCAAGGGCGCAATGGACGATAAAGTCATAAGAGATACTGCCCCGCGTGTAGCGGTTTTGTAGGGAGCTGGCCGCAATATTGAAGTGCCGGGCGAGCTGTATTTTTTGGGCGTAACCGTAAACATCACAAATCCTGTCTAAGACATGTTCGTTACTGATTCCTGAATCGATTTCCATAAAATTCGTATCCACGTATTGACTGTTGCGGCTTTTGCGCATTACTATGCGGCTAAACCTACGTAATTAATGGCCCAATGTTGGTTAAAGGTGGCCTTTTAATTGTAAACTTTGGCAAATTGGGGATCATGCAACATGGCTTCTGAAATCGCAATCATCAAAGTTCCTGCACCTATCGTTACCCTGCAACAGTTTGCAGAACTTGAAGGGGTGTCATACCGCACAGCACGCCGTTGGACTACCGGAGATAACCCCCGTTTACCTATTGAACCTCGTGTCATCCGTAAGGGATGCAAACGCGCTGGCGGTCAAGTTCGCATCTACTATGCGCGTTGGAAAGAGGAACAAATGCGTAAGGCATTGGGTCATTCCCGTTTTCAACTCGTTATCGGTGCGTGATTCACTTTATGTGAGGTGTGAGGATGCAGCATGTTAGATTTTCGCATTTCGTCACATGCACACTTTGATGATGCATGCAAAAAATTCGCGGCCACGCATAACGTGAAAGAGCTGGCGAATAAAGCCGGTATTAAGCCGCATACGCTTTACAACAAACTCAACCCTGAGCAACCGCACCAGTTAACGCCCCGCGAAATCTGGACTCTTACAGACCTGACCGAAGACTCAACTCTCGTTGATGGTTTTCTCGCGCAGGTTCATTGTCTGCCATGCGTGCCGGTTAATGAGCTGGCTGAGGAAAAGCTGCAAACGTATGTCATGCGCGCCATGAGTGAGCTCGGTCACCTGGCCGGCAATGCGGTTTCGCAAGAGCACCTCACGGCATCACGTAAAAACAGCATGATAGAAAGCGTTAACTCCGGCATTCGCATGCTTTCGCTGACCGCACTGGCATTGCAGGCGCGCCTCCAGGCTAACCCGGCCATGTCGAGCATGGTTGATGCAGTAAACGGCCTCGGTGCTTCTTTAGGGTATATGTGAGGCGATGATGAACACTGAACCGTCGTTCGCGTCCCTCCTGGTTAAGCAAAGCCCTTCCATGCATTACGGACACGGCTGGATCGCAGGGAAAAACGGTAAGCGCTGGCACCCGTCATATGGACAGTCAGAACTGTTAAATAGTTTACAGACGAAGCGCAAACCTTCAGTGGTTGAAATTTTGCTGAGAATTATTAAGAGGTCAAAATGAACGGATTAAATAGCACTGCCCGGAATGTTCCCGCGACAACGTTATTTAACAATTCTGACTGCATTGAGGCAGAGCCGCAGGCAATGAGCGGTGAGGAGTGTCTCGCCCGTTTTCATCAGAAATTAAAAATGACTGAGAATCGTGCGCTGCGTAATTTTAATAAACTTGATGACAATTTTAAATTTGTCGTCATGACGCTGGCTAATCGCGCAAATCCCGGCGCATTTCGCACTGAGGAGATTGGCAAACCTTTTGAATATTTCGACGTTAATCGCCGCAAAATGATAATTAACGCCATGAATGAAATTGCGCGCTGGGGAAGTATCCTTCCTCGCCGGTTTTCAATTCATGAATGCATTCTAGCTAAATAAATAAACCCGCAATTAATGGCGTAAACCCGCCGGGCATTCTTTTGCCCGAAATCTGGAGAAAGAACTATGCAACAGGAATTACCAAAAATGTTTGTCGCTGAAAAAGAGCCGCTGAGCATGATGCTCGAAAAGGCAAAACGTGAAGAACGCTGCACGCGTGCTGCTGCCGTTTCATCGCGCCTTGAGGCTCTGGCTGTATACATCACGCGCGAAGGTATGAGCGGCAACGAAGCGGCTGAATTACTGCGCCGCGAAGCCACCCGCTACGACAACGAATCTCAGGAGCTGCACTGATGGCCGATGCAATGGATCTCATTCAGCAACGCGAGCAGGAAGAACGCGAGCGCCTTATCAGCATCGCGCGCAGCCGTATCTCTGCGCCTTCCCGCTTCACCTGTGAGGATTGCGACGCACCAATCCCGAAAGCCCGCCGTATGGCGATACACGGCGTCGCACTCTGTGTGACCTGCCAGCAGATAGCAGAGCTCAAAACCAGACATTACCGGGGCGTGTAAGTGGCAATTTCTTACGCTTACGCCTGGAATGCTCCTCGCTCAGCAATAGCCAGCCCTTATCTGACCTATTCAGAACAGCATCGCCGCGATCGCATGATTGCGGCGTTGCTGCATGCGCGCAAAGCGTTATCTCTCCAGCCTGAATGTGTGCGCTATGACGTGATGCGCACTGCTTCCACGCTGGAGCAACATCATGACAGTCAGCGAGCCAATGCCTTTTTAATCAGCTTCTGCAAAAAAGCATTGCCGCGCCTTGAACTGGTCGCAAGAAAATACCAGGCCTCCGGCATCAGGAGCGACGTTTCTGCCGCTGTATTCAACGGACATTTCGACACAAAAGATCAGCAGTATATGGCGTCGCGTCTGGTGAATATGGTTGCGCGTTACAACCGGCTTCCGGATATGTCTAAAGCCGATATCGATCTGCTGTCGGCTGATATCGCCAACTTTATCCGCTCAGAACTGGCAGACAATGACGACACCGAAGCCGGTGAGCTGAAAACGCTGTATCGCTGGTATATGCGCGCCGGAATGATTGCGTTGCAGTTCAACGTAACGCCGCGCCACTGGGAACGCGTAACAAAGAAATATGCAGGCCAGGACGAAATTGCCCCGGCTGTCATGCGCATGTTTAACGAAACATGGTGGCGTGGCCGGTTGCGCCGGGTCGCAGCTGCATGGCGTGAACATCTGCAAATTGCCGTCGGTAACGTCAGCAAGAAAAAGCATGTTTACGCGAGTAAAAACTGCGTGACTGACTGGCGCGAGCAGAAGCGGCGCACCCGCGAATTTCTGAAAGGGCTGGAGCTCGAGGACGAAGACGGGAACCGCATCAGCCTCATCGATAAATATGATGGCTCGGTCGCTAATCCGGCCATTCGCCGCTGCGAGCTGATGACCCGCATTCGTGGCTTTGAAAATATCTGCAACGAGCTGGGCTATGTGGGTGAGTTCTATACGCTGACCGCGCCGTCGAAATATCACGCCACAACAAAAGCGGGCTACCGTAACCACAAGTGGAACGGCGCGAGCCCTTCCGACACTCAGGGCTATTTAACCTCACTCTGGGCGCGCATCCGCGCCAAACTCCATCGGGAAGATATCCGCATATTTGGCATCCGCGTTGCGGAACCACACCACGACGCTACCCCGCACTGGCACATGCTGATGTTTATGCTGCCGGAGGATGTTGAGCGCGTGCGTAAGATCATCCGTGATTATGCGTGGCAGGAAGATGAAAGTGAGCTCAGGAGTGACAAGGCGAAAAAGGCACGTTTTCATGCTGAAGCCATCGATCCGGAGAAGGGAAGCGCAACGGGCTATGTTGCTAAATACATCTCAAAAAATATTGATGGTTACGCTCTCGACAGTGAGAAAGACGATGAAAGCGGTGAGCTGCTGAAAGAGACGGCTCCCGCTGTTTCTGCCTGGGCGGCTCGCTGGCACATCCGTCAGTTTCAGTTTATCGGTGGCGCGCCGGTGACCGTATACCGTGAATTACGCCGTCTGGCTGATACCGAGACCGCCCACGGTCTGAGTGTTGAGTTTGCAGCGGTACATGATGCCGCTGACGCGGGTGACTGGGCAGGCTATGTCAATGCGCAGGGCGGCGCGTTTGTGCGCCGTGACGAATTGCAGGTGCGCACGCTTTACGAGCCACGCGCTGAGTTTAACCAGTATGGGGAGGAGACTGTCTGCATTCGTGGCGTCTACGACGCAACGGTCGGCGCTGACTCCCCTGTCCTGACCCGCCTCACGCAGTGGAAAATTGTTCCGAAGCGTGCCGTTGATTTGGCCGTTGATTTTAAGGGCGCGACCGCGCCCTCTCGGAGTTCTGTCAATAACTGTACGGGAAGCGAAAGCGATCCACCTGTAGTGGATTTGTCTGAGACTCTGACTCGATACGAGAGACGACGATTAACGAACCGTATAAGAGGGAAAAAAGCAGAGGCGAGGGATAAATTTATCCATGGAACGGCAGAGCAGAGCGAAGCCATAGCCAGGACAATAGACGATATCCAACTTTTAACCGGAATAGCTATAAACCGGGGTGAGGCGTTGCATCTTATCGCCCATGGTAAAAGCTGTTTTAGCGGTAAATGGTATCGTGGATCGGAGACCGGAGAAGTTTTTCCAGCATCACAATCCTACGAATTTAGATCGAGAGCAATCATGCGTCGTGTAGCAACCCTTGTCGGCAGCAAAGCCTAACTATTCAGCAACTTGGTGTTGTTCGTGCTCAAAGCACAGATAGTCGATGATAAAGGGTTTACAATTTGAAATAGCTAATATACTGTATGTATGAACAGTGTTTTGGGCTGTTTGGTTGTGAGTTGTAACAGGAGGGAAGATGCAGGATTATTTACTGGAGTCATTAAAGCTTCAGCGTATTGATTTTTTTATCAGACTTGTAGCAGCGAGCGAGTGCAGTGAAGAAGAAAAGTGCCTTGCAATACAGTGGGTTTCTGAGCTGACAGACGAGTTAATGGCGAAAATACGTAGCCACGAATATAACAAATCAATGGATGTAAACAATTAATGGCTATCTTTTTGCACATCGAAATAATGACAGATAAAGAGCAAAAGATCAGTCGTAATAAATTAGATTCCATTGAGCAGGAAATTCTCATTAGCTTAGAGAAACTGTCTTTTTCGTCTGAAATTTGTATAAGAAAAAGTAAATTCAACGCTTTCAAAGAGCCTGCCATAAAACTTGATGAACAAAAACAACAATTAATGGAAAACCTGCGCTTTATTTGGCAAAAAAATAGTTCGATTCACTGAGTAATCGCGCCACACGATATTTTTAGCGTGTGGCGCGATTGGGCAAATAGCAAGGCGAGGCGGCAGGAGGACAATATGGGAGTGAAAGATAGCAATTATCAGGTAGTTAAACGTGGCGATAGCCTGCCAAGATTTGTCGATGGGGGCTGGATCTTTTTCCAGCGTCTGAAAGAATACGGCGGCGGGTTTTGGGTGGGCAGAACCTATAGTGACGCTTTCATTTTCGGCATTGAGAAACCAGTTTCGCTGATCGAAGGTATGCAATTTATGATTGCCCTCAATTCAGCAGAAGCAAGGTATATGGATTTTTTAACAAAGGAAGACGACCCCAACCTATCACTTTTTTAGAAACCTTATCTTAAATCAAACTTATCGCATTTTTTAAAGTCAGGGTTTTGCTTTTTGGTTCATGCTGGCATGGCCTCAAAAAGGTCTTTTGAGTTATGTTAAGATAGCTTTGTCTATTCCACCCGACCTATCAAGAGGCTGCGCTAAAATGCGATCAAGTGACTATTGTGTTTATTGTGGTGTAGAGCTGAATCGAATCGAAAATCATGATAACTGTCGTTCAGTTGAGCATATGATCCCTCAAGTATCTGTTTCCATAAAAAGGACTAAAGGGGAGGGTGATTTTCATGCTTGCAAAAAATGTAACAGTACAAAAGGCGCGATAGATGATGTGTTAGGTGTAATGTGTCGAATGTTAGGCGACAACAAAGAGGGTAGTATTGATGCTATCCATAAATTTAAAGAATATTATGATAAAAGGGATTATCGCTTTGTAAAAGCGATGCGTAGCGTCAGACACTCATCTCATGGGCCGTGTATCGATATGCCTCTTACTGGAAAGCAGATACATCAATACGGGGTCTGGCTGGCAAAAGGGGCTTATTTCATTAACACTGGTGAAATTTTGGCTGACCGATACCTCATTTGTGTTGATTTAGTTCGCTCTGTTGAGGTTAGGGCAATAAAAGAATTTTATAAGCGTCAAAATGGCTCCGAAGCATTTAATGATCTCGCCAAAAATATAAACATTCCAAACATTAATGGTGAGTCTTTTATGATAATGCAAGCTGGCAAAATGCAAATGTTTATTTGTCTTAATAGGGTAATCATGTTTCACCTTACATTGCTTGAAAAGAATAGAGTAAATGAGACTCTTTGCAACAAGGCCAAACGTGCTCTTTATCGATAGCGTGCTCTTTATCGATAGAATAAATAAGTTAAGATTTTTGCATGCATTACACCTGCATTAGTTTGCATACAAAAAATATTTTCTGCTTCAGGTGTTCCCGCCGCTGTTCTCTAGGGTTCTTTGACCAGATGCAACTGCATTTAAACCGACACGCAAAGCGGGCAGGCGAGGCGGGGAAAGCACTGCGCGCAGGCGTGAAAAATATTTATTTTTTTTCACGCCCCAACGGTGCGCTGAGGCGCTGAAAGTTCTAAAGCTCAAGTGCGTGCAAACTTGGGTCTTATCGTGGCGTGTTCATGCGCTGGCGGCGTTTGATGCGGGTATAAAGAAGCCGCCCGTAGGCGGCTGAGGTGGATTATTCGTTGTCGCCGTCGAGGCTGTATTTCTGGAACCTGACGATCTCCTCGCCCGCCCACTCGTTGAGCTCCTGAAAACGCGCCTGCAACGGAATCAGCTCGTTGCGCACAAACACCTTTGCCACCTTTTCTACATCCCCGACAGAGCCCGCATTTTCTGGCTTGCAGCCCATCAGCTGAAACGGGATGCGGTGCGCATCAAGCAGGTCTCCCGCACTTACCTTTTTGATATTGAAAAAATCGTCTTTGGTGGCGACCTCGCTCAGCGGCACAATTTTAATGCCGTCGGCCTTTCCGTTCGGGGCGTAAAAAAACAGGTTCTTGAAATTGCCGAGCCCTTTCGAATCGCGCATTGCCTTGCGCAGCGCCTCAACATCCGTACTGCTTTGCGCCGCGTCGGTCACGTACATGATGTAACCGGCGTGCGCCCCGTTCTGATAATACTTGCGGCGAAACAGCGTGGCGCTCTCGTTGAGCCAGGCCGAGTTAAGCGCGCTCAGGTATTCCGGCACACCATAAAGCTCCTGATTAATATCCGGCTCCAGCAGGTGGAACACCGAGCCGGGTGCAAACTGGTGCGGTTTTGTGAAGTTCTGAATATACCAGTAGGTGTCCTGTTCGACGCCGCGCCGGGTGTACTTGGCCGGGGAGGTTTCATACTTCACTGGCTTACCTGTAACGCTCAGGCGTTCCTCAATAAACGCATTCCCGAACACCATGTAATCGAGCGCGAAGCGACTGAAATCCTGCCGGGACAGGCGCGGGTGCGGGATGTAAGTCGACACCAGAATGTTACGCTTCACGTAAATCGGCGAGCTGTGGTGAACGGCGGCGCGCATGCTTTTTGCCAGTCCCGAAAAACTGACCGGCGGCTCGTACCACTGGCCGTTATCGATGCACTCCACGTAATCCAGAATGTCGCGCTTATCGAGTACCGGCACCGGCTCGCCGAAGGTAAATGCTTCCATGCTTTGTGCGGGTGCGGCGGTCTGCTGGCGCGGTTTCGGTGTGTATTTCTTTTTATTTTTGCTCATCAGTTGAAGTCCAGAATGGAGGATGACGGCTGGCCGGTTGCGGCGGTCAGCGGTTCGTTAATCAGTACGTGCATGGTTGCCCAGGCTAAATCTGCGTGGCTGGCTTCCTCGGTGCGGCTGGCCTCGTAGGTGGCGCTGCGCCCGCTGCTGGTCATGGTTTTGCGAATCGACATAAACGACTGCGTGATGTCGGTTGCGCTGACGTCATACTCCAGGCAACCGCGCGTGATGGTGTCTTTTGCCTTGAGCACCATGGCGGTTTTCATTTCCGGGGTGTAGCGGATATCACGCGCAGCCGGGTAGAACGAGCGCACAAGCTGGAACACGCCCTGACCGAGTCCGGTCGAGTCAATGCCGATGTACTCCACGTTATATTTCTGCGTGAGGGCGCGGATGGACTCGGCCTGGGTGGCAAAGTCCATGCCTTTCCACTGGTGGCGCTCCAGTATGCGGAATTTACCCCCGGCAACCACCGGCGGCGCGATAACCACGCACCCGGCGCTGTCGCCCCGGTGCGACGGGTCGTAACCAATCCACACCACGCGATGCCCGAATGGCCGGTCAGCAAACGGCGTGTAGTCCTCCCATTCCTCCATGCTGTCGACCATGCAGCGTTGCAGCTCCTCGAACGGGAATACCGACGCCTTGTCATCGACAAACTCGCACATAAACAGATTGCGGAAGTCGTCCGCGCTGTTTTCGCGGCGCAGTGTGTCCAGGTCAAACAGGGTACAGCCCCCGGCGAGTGCGTCCTCGATGGTGACAATCTGCCGCCACTGACCATCCGCACACGCCACACCGCGCGCGAGTGCGGCGTGACTGATATCAATCTCGACCCGCTCGCTGGCGCTGGCGCGCCCGCGGTTAAACAGGTCGCCTGACCAGAACGGGTAAGCGCCGTGACCGAGTGAGGACGGAGTCGAAAAATAGGTCGTGCGCAGGTGTTTTTGTGACGCCATACCCGAGGCAACTTTGCGTAATTTCTGGAAGTTGGGTATCCAGAAAATCTCGTCAACATACAGGTCGCCGTTATGACTCTGCGCGGTGTTGCTGTTGGTGCCGAGGAATAACAGCTCTGCGCCGTTGTTACCGATGACAATCGGGTCGCCGCTCAGGTCAACATCAACCAGCCTCGCAAACGCGATGATGTATTTACGGAACACATAAGCCTGTGTTTTCGAGGCCGATAAAAATATCTGGTTCTGGCCGGTGGCAAGGGCGCGCAGCAGCGCCTCGCGGGCAAAATAAAATGTCGCGCCAATCTGGCGGGATTTCAGAATGTGGCGAATACGGTGCTCAAGCCCGGCCTTGTGCCAGCCAAGCTGATAGCCAAAAGACTGCTCGAAAAAAATCTCCTGTAATTTCCCGATCGCCTCCTCGCTGAAATAGTTCTTTTTCGGCTTCTTACGCTCGCCCTTGTTGCGGTTCGCCACGTTGGGATTGAGATCCGCCTCGTTGCCGGTCTGGCCGTAACGGTTGATGCGGGCGAAGCGCTCCAGCTGGCGTGCCAGAAAATCAGCAACCTTGAAATCATGCGCAGTGAGGTCGGGCTTGGCGTAAAGCTGAACCAGGCGCGCCTCAAGCGTGTTCCCCACCCGGTCCAGCGGGGCGGTCTCGTCCCATCCGTCGCGCTGTTTCCAGCTCTGCACCGTCGGGCGTTTGGTCTGCAACATTTCCGCGATTTGCGGCACGGAAAACCCCTGCCAGTAAAGCAGCGCGGCCTGCCGTCGCGGGTCGTTCAGGAGAGTGGTGTCGGTGGTGATGGTCATGGGTGCCTCGCCGTAATCAGTACAGGGCAAGGCTACTGAAGCGCGGGCAGCGATTCGCTAAGGGGCTGATGTGCAGGCGGCAAGCCATCTGTGACTGATGGCGAACCAGCGGACGAGCCGGGAAACTACACCCCGACAGAACGCAATCCTTCACACAATCAGGACTCCTGACGATGGCAAAAAAAGTATCAAAATTCTTTCGTATCGGCGTAGAGGGCGACACCTGCGACGGGCGTGTAATCAGCGCAACGGATATTCAGGAAATGGCCGATTCATTCGACCCGCGCGTTTACGGTTGCCGCATCAACCTTGAGCACCTGCGCGGGCTTCTGCCGGATGGCGCGTTTGCCCGTTACGGCGATGTGATCGAGCTGAAAGCGGAGACAATTGAGGACGACTCCGCGCTTAACGGCAAGCTGGCGCTCTACGGCAAAATCGCACCGCTCGACACCCTGGTCGATATGGTGGCGAAAGGCCAGAAGGTTTACACCTCCATGGAAATTCAGCCGAACTTTGCCAACAGCGGCAAGTGCTATCTGGTCGGCCTGGCCGTCACTGATGACCCGGCAAGCCTCGGCACTGAGTATCTGGAGTTCTGTAGCAAGGCGAAACATAACCCGCTACAGCGTTTCAAGATGAGCCCGGAGAATCTCTTCTCTGTCGCCTCCCTTGCCGAGCTGGAATTTGAGGACGTGCCCGACACCCTGCTCAACAAACTGACCGACTCGGTTAAATCCATTTTCAGCCGCAAACAGACCAGCGACGACGCACGTTTCAGCGACGTGCATGAAGCGGTAACCACCATCGCCGAACGTGTGCAGACCAGCACCGACAGCGCTGAGACGCGCTTTTCATCTCTCGAAAGCGAAATCGCCACGCTGAATCAGCGCCTGATTGACCAGGCAACCACAACCGGCGCGAAGCTCAGTGCGATCACCGCCACCCTGGACAAAACACCGGATGGGACGCAGCCGCGCCGCACGCTCAGCACCGGCGGCGAAGGGGCATCCGTCACCCTGACCGACTGCTAATCCGACCATCTTCATAACAGGAAAATACCATGCGCAAAGAGACACGTTTCAAGTTTAATCAGTACCTGACCCGCCTCGCCGAGCTGAACGGCATCGGGGTTGAAGACCTGAATAAAAAATTCAGCGTTGAGCCGTCAGTGACGCAGACGCTGTTTGAAAAAATCCAGCAGTCGTCCTCCTTTCTGCAACAGATCAACATGGTGGTCGTGCGCGAGCTGACCGAGGAGAAAGTCGGCATTGATGTTAACGGCACCATTGCCAGCACCGCTGACACCGACAACGGTGTGAAGCGCCAGACCGCCGATTTTTCGAAGATGGACGCCTATCGCTATTTCTGTAAGCCGGTGAACTTCGATTACCACCTGAAATATAACAAGCTCGATTTGTGGGCGCGCTTTCAGGACTTCCAGACCCGCATCCGCGACGCGATCGTCAAACGTCAGGCACTGGATTACATCACCATTGGCTTTAACGGCGTGAGCCGGGCGGCAACCTCTGACCGCCAGAAAAATCCGCTTCTTCAGGATGTGGCGGTCGGCTGGTTGCAGAAATACCGCAACGACGCGCCAGACCGCGTGATGAGCAGCGTCACCGACGAAAGCGGTAAGGTGATTTCCCCGACCATCAAAGTTGGCAAAGCCGGTCATTACAAAAATCTCGACGCGCTGGTTATGGATGCGCACGAGTCGCTGATTGCTGAAATCCACCGTGAAAACCCGGATATGGTCGTGATTTGTGGTCGCCGTATTCTGACCGACAAATATTTCCCGATGATCAATAAATTCCAGCCCAACAGCGAGCAGCTCGCCGGTGAGCTGATTATCGGCCAGAAGACTATCGGCCAGTTACAGGCGGTGCGCGCGCCGTTCTTCCCGGCGAACAGCATTTTTATTACCACGCTGGATAACATTTCCATCTATCTCTACGAGGACGGTCACCGCCGCCACCTCATCGAAAACCCGCAGCTCGACCAGGTGGAAAACTACGAGCAGGTAAAAGTCGATTTCGTTATCGAGGATTACGAAGCCGGGTGCCTGATTGAGAACATCGAAGTTCTTGAACCGGAAGAGAGCGACACACCGGAAGCGGACGCGGCTAAAGTTTTCGCACAGGAACTGGCACTTGCCATGAAAGCGCTGACATCCGGTGACGCCACTGCCGCCCCTGCAACCGGTGAAGGAGCGTAAACCGTGACGACCCCCGCGCAGCGCCATGCGATGCGGGTCTCGGCCATCCAGGCCGCGCAGCGGGATAACGCCCCGCTGCGTCATGCCACGCCTTACGAGCAGATGCTCGTCAAGCTGGCCGCAGACCGCAGAACGCTGAAAGAAATCCACTCGAAAGAGCTCAAGGCAGAGAAAAAGCGCGACCTGCTGCCGTTTTATCTGCCGTGGGTAACTGCTGTGCTGGAAAACGGCACCGGTGCACAGGATGACATTCTGGTGACGGTGATGCTGTGGCGTCTCGATGCCGGTGATCTCCCCGGCGCGCTGGAAATCGCCCGCTACGCCCTGCGCTACAGCCTCGCGATGCCGGAGAAACACGCCCGCACCGTGCCTTACATGCTGGCCGAAGAGGTGGCGCTCGCCGCACTGCGTGCCCGCGATGCCGGTCAGCCGGTGAGTGCGGCGATCCTGCTGGAGACCCTCAGCCTGACGGCGCAGTCGGATATGCCTGATGAGGTGCGTGCCCGCCTGCATAAAGTCACCGGCCTGACGCTGCGTGATGCGGGTCAGCTTAATGACGCGATGACCCATTTGCAGCGCGCCGTACAGCTCGACCGCAATGCCGGAGTGAGGAAAGACATTGAGCGTCTCACACGGGAATTAAATCCGAAGCCCGCCGCCGCAAAGCCTGTGCCGAAAGTGCCCGCGAAAGCCGCACAAGCGAAAAAAACAACGACGCCGGTGAAGCGTGGGCGGGGTCGCCCGCGCAAGGTCACCGGTTAAAAGAATGCGCCCCGCGCCTGGGCGGCACGCCGGTCAATGAGGGATTTTCCTTCTCTGCGACCGGCGTCCACCGCCCACCCTTTCTGAGGTAGTCATGACGACGCTGATTATTAAAAACGATGCACCGCAGCCAGGCAGGACGGTTGTTATCCCGCCGAACGCGGACAGTGAGCCGGTGATTGAAAACACCTTTTTCTTTCCCGCCATTGACCCGAAGCGCGTGCGCGAACTGATGCGCCTTGAGCAGACCATCGCCCCGGCACGGCTGCGCAACGCCATCAAAACCGGCATCGCCGAGACCAACGCGGAGCTTTACGACTGGCGCGAAAGCCAGATTAAGGCCGGGTTTGCCCGCCTCGCGGATGTGCCGTCGGACTCGCTCGACGGTGAAAGTGTGCGTGTTTTCCATTACGAGCGCGCCGTGTGTGCGATGGCAACCGCCACGCTGTACGAGCGTTATCGCGGTGTTGATGCGAGCGCCCGTGGTGACAAGAAAGCCGACAGCATCGACACCACGGTCGATGAGCTGTGGCGGGACATGCGCTGGTCAGTGGCACGCATCCAGGACAAACCCCGCTGCATCGTGGGGCAGATCTGATGAAAGCCATCGCGCACCAGGGCGACATGCTCGATGTTATCTGCGCCCGGTATTACGGGCGCACGGCGGGCATCGTCGAAACCGTCCTCGCGGTTAATCCGGGTCTGGCAGAGCTTGGGGCTGTGCTGCCGCACGGCACGCCCGTTGAACTGCCGGACATTCACACTTCACCTGTCGCGAAGGCCGTCAACCTGTGGGACTGAATATGGAACGCATCACTTCTTTTATCGCCTACTGGCTGAGTGCCGCACTGGCGGCGTTTGGCGCGGTCACCCCGCAGGATTTCGCGGCTTACGCCGGTGTGATCGGCGTGGCGCTGACGGTGGGCGTTAACTGGTATTACCGCCGGAAAAGTTATGCCCTTCTGGCTCAGCTCGGACAAAACACCCTCAGCAAGGAGGTGAGTAATGTCATCAGTCGTTAAGCGTTGCAGTGTGGCCGCGGTGCTGTTACTGGCGGCACTGGTGCCGGATTTTCGTCTGCTTAACACCTCGCAGGACGGTCTCGCCCTGCTGGCTGACCTTGAGGGGTGTCGCCTGCGTCCCTACCAGTGCAGCGCCGGGGTGTGGACGTCAGGCATCGGACACACTGCCGGGGTCACGCCTGCGCGTGACATTACCGAACGGGAGGCGGCGATAAACCTTGTCGCGGATGTGCTCGGCACCGAGCGCCGTCTCGCGGTCTGCGCGCCGGTTGAGATGCCTCAGCACGTTTATGACGCCGTGGTCAGCTTTGCCTTTAACGTCGGCACCGGCGCGGCGTGCCGGTCAACACTGGTGTATTTCCTCAACGAAAAAAAATGGAAACAGGCATGTGACCAGCTCCCGCGCTGGGTCTACGTCAGGGGCGTGAAAAGTACCGGGCTCGAAAACCGGCGACAGCGCGAGCGCAAATACTGCCTGAAGGGGGCGCAATGAAGACACTGATTATTTTGCTGGTTCTGGCTGTGACCGGGTTGCTGTGGATGCGTCAGGAAAACAACACGCTACGTGGGTCGTTCGAGCGCGCAAACCGGGTTGCCGGTGAGCAAAAAAACACGATCGGGATGCTGAAAATTCAGCTCAGTGTCGCCCATGAGCGGGCGGAAAAAAACGAACGGGCGCAGGTGGATTTGCGCCAGAAGATTGATGCTGCCAGCGCGCGGGAAGCCCGCCGCGAGCAGACCATAACGAGGTTACTCAATGAAAATGACGCCTTTCGCCGCTGGTACAGCGCTGACCTGCCTGATGCTGTGCGCCGGTTGCACCACCGCGCCGCCTGCGCCAGTGCCGGTGACTGTTTACAGCGCCTGCCCGAAGGTCAGTCTCTGCCCGATGCCGGGAAGTGATCCGCAGACTAACGGCGACTTAAGCGCTGACATACGTAACCTTGAGCGTGCGCTGGAAAACTGCGCGCTCCAGGTCGAAACCATCAGACACTGCCAGGACGAAATTGATGCTGAAACCCGAGAGCCTGCGAAAAGCCCTGGCTGATGCCGTGCCGGTGCTGGCAACAAACCCGGAAATGTTGCGCCTGTATGTGGACGGCGGCAATATCGCCGCCACGCTGGCGAGCTCGTTATCCTTCGAAAAGCAGTACAGCCTGAATGTAGTGGTGACCGATTTTACCGGCGATTTTGACCTGATCCTCGTCCCGGTGCTGGCGTGGCTGCGCGAGCATCAGCCGGACATTCTCAGCACCGACACCGGGCAGAAAAAGGGCTTTACCTTTGAGGCGGATATCAACAACGACAGCAGTTTCGATATCAGCATCAGCCTGTTAATAACTGAGCGCACGCTGGTTAGGGCAGTGGGCGCGGCGCTGCATGTGGAGAACATCCCCGAACCGCCGCCACCGGAGCCGGTTACGCGTCCGACAGAGCTTTATGTGCAGGGCGAACTGGTGAGTAAGTGGGATGAGTGACTTTAAGCCGTTCGAGGAGAAGCTGAAAGGCTTACTCGATGCGATGTCACCCGCTGCTCGTCGCCGTCTGGCTGTGGATATTGCGAAGAGGCTGCGCCAGAGTCAGCAGCAGCGCATTAAATCGCAGAAAGCACCCGACGGCACCGCATATGCCCCGCGCAAACCCCAGCGCATCAGGGACAAGAAAGGCCGTGTGAAGCGGGAGATGTTCGCAAAACTGCGAACCTCCCGCTATCTGAAAGCCAACGGTAGTGACAGCGCGGCAGTGGTGGAATTTACCGGCAAAGTACAGCGCATTGCGCGGGTACATCATTTTGGATTGAAAGAAAATGGGATGAATTATCCAAAAAGGATGTTAATCGGGATTGATGAGCAATGTAAAAACATAGTTGAAGATACATTGCTCAAAGCTATTAACATTGGCGCATCTTAATTTCGAGTTGCTAAGAATCCAGTATTTTACGTAAATCATCAAAGAAACTGTCTGACTTGTTTTTAGTCGAGATAGTTTCAAGTGTACTCCAGTACGCCTCCTCCAGCTGAGGGGAGTTTGATTTAGCTATAATAACGTGCACCAAAAAACTAATGAACGCATCTCGACTCATTACATTTTCCTTGTAATGCTCTAAAAAGTATATGCTATAAGCTTGCGGTCTCTTTATAATGTCACTTTTATGTAGTGTAAGTGCACTGCTTAAGCTTTTAATTGTGTTTATTTCGACGCATTTTAATAGTTTTATTAATTTAGGTAAGGTGTTTTTGTCTGGATTTTTACTTATAATGACATTGTATTCTTTCTTATAGGCTTGGGCTATCTCGGCTATTTCAGTACTTTGATTTAAAAATTCAGCGAGCGATACAACATCCAAGGAAACATCACTATGTCCATCTTTTATGGCGTCAGCAACCTCTTCCTGTCTTGCAGTAATGCTTTTCCTGATTTTAACAAACTCATCATCCGCTAATTCAAGAAGCCCTGCCAGTCTTGAAAAGTATCGTCTTACTTCGTTAGGGAGCCCGTTGCTGGATTTATAACCGATGTCATGTTCAATTTCGGCCCATGCATGCTGTAAGATGGATCTAATCTGAATTTCAGCTTTTATGTTTTTATATGGCGCATATTCTTTAAGTTTTGTTCTTTTATCATTAAGGGTTATTATATAATGCAGTGATAGGTATCCAAACCTATCGGGCTCTAAAGTTGCTCGTTTGTCAATGGAGTTTTGTTTATCCACTAAAAACTCTTCTTCGACTATTTTTGCGATTTTATCAACGTCATTAGCATAGTGAGATATTATTCTGACCCCAATAACATCTGTTATGTCACTAATGGAGTTGTATTTGTCTTTTTTTATAATCTTGGCGTCTAAGCTTTTTCGATTTTTTACGCGAGATTCTAAAGTATGCACCGAAATTCCAGCGTCCCTCACAAGAGTGTTGAGTAATGACTGTAAAGACAACGCGTAAGATTCGAACATTTCTTTATGTTCGTCGTATTCCATAAGTATCTCAGACATAGCCCATTCCTTCTAAGCGTAAATAAACTCTCATACTACTGCACGTAACTAAATTTATGCGATTTTGTTGTGGTAGACATAGCAAAATCTCAAATGATTGTTGAAATCTTTGGCGTTTTGCATGCTGTACAACATGAATACATTCGCAAACATCAATGAACTTGCCCGCGCACTCCGCAACATGGTACGCACCGGCGTTGTGGTCGAAACCGATCTCAGTGCCGGGCGCTGCCGTGTGCAGACCGGCGGCATTGTTACCGACTGGCTCCAGTGGCTGACGCAGCGCGCCGGTCGCGCCCGCACATGGTGGGCACCGTCCATCAATGAGCAGGTGCTGATTCTGGCCGTGGGCGGCGAGCTCGATACTGCCTTTGTGCTGCCGGGCATTTTTTCAGATGGCAACCCCGCGCCGTCTGCCTCAGCCGATGCATGGCATGTGACGTTCCCCGATGGCGCGGTGATTGAGTACGAGCCGAAAACCAGCGCCCTGACCGTCAGCGGCATCAAAACCGCTACGGTAACCGCCTCTGAATCCCTTACCGCCACGGTGCCTGTGGTGACCGTTAAAGCGTCCTCACGCATCACGCTCGATACGCCGGAAGTGGTCTGCACCAACAAGCTGATCACCGGCTCGCTGGAAGTGCAGCAGGGCGGCACTATGCGCGGAAACATCGAGCACACCGGCGGTGCGCTCTCCTCTAACGGCAAGGTACTGCACACCCATAAACACCCCGGCGACAGCGGCGGAACAACCGGAGCGCCACTATGACCGCGCGTTATATCGGTATGAGCCGCAGCACCGGCAGGGCGCTGACGGATGCGGAGCACATCAGCCAGAGCCTCAGCGATATCCTGCGCACGCCCGTCGGCTCGCGGGTGATGCGCCGTGATTACGGCTCGCTGTTGTCCTCCCTGATTGACCAGCCCCAGACCCCGGCGCTTGAGCTGCAAATTAAGGTGGCCTGCTATTTTGCCGTGCTGAAGTGGGAGCCGCGTATCACGCTAAACGCGGTAACGACCGAACGTCAATTTGATGGCCGCATGGTGGTCAGCCTGACCGGCGAGATTGCCACTACCGGCGAGCCCCTTTCGTTAACCATCCCTGTGAGCTAACCCATGCCGATTGTTGATTTAAGCCAGCTCCCCGCGCCTGATGTGGTCGAGCAACTCGATTACGAAAGCATTCTGACTGAGCGCAAGGCGACGCTTGTCTCGCTGTTTCCGGCAGAGCAGCAGGACGCCGTTGCGCGCACGCTGGCGCTCGAATCGGAGCCGCTGACCAAATTCCTTGAGGAAAATGCCTACCGGGAAGTTATCTGGCGTCAGCGTGTTAACGAGGCCGCGCGCGCAACCATGCTCGCCTTCGCTGCCGGTAACGACCTTGACGTGATCGGGGCGAATTACAACGTGTCGCGCCTGGTGATCACCCCGGCAGATGAAGAGGCATTCCCGCCCGTGGCGGCGGTGATGGAATCCGACAGCGATTTTCGTCTGCGCATTCAGCAGGCACTCGAAGGGCTGAGCGTGGCCGGGTCTGTCGGCGCGTATGAATTTCACGGGCGCAGCGCTGACGGGCGGGTCGCTGATATCTCTGTGACCAGCCCGCAACCGGCCTGTGTCACGGTCTCAGTGCTATCCCGCGAGGGCAACGGCGCGGCCTCTGAGGAGCTCCTGACCATGGTGCGTAATGCCCTCAACGACGAGGACGTCAGGCCGGTGGCTGACCGCGTGACGGTACAGTCGGCCAGCATTGTCGATTACCGGATTAACGCCACCCTTTATCTCTACCCTGGCCCCGAAAGTGAGCCGGTGCGCAGCGCCGCCGAAGCAAAGCTCGGCGCATACATCACCGCGCAGCACCGGCTCGGGCGCGATATCCGCAAATCCGCCATTTATGCCGCCCTGCACGTTGAGGGGGTGCAGCGGGTCGAGCTCGCCGCGCCGGTCACTGACATTGTGCTCGACAGCACCCAGGCCTCTTACTGCACGGATTATCAGATTGTGATCGGGGGCTCTGATGAGTGAGTCGCGTCTGTTGCCGGTGGGTTCGTCCCCGCTTGAGGTGGCGGCGGCGCGTGCGTGTGCGGATATCGAAAACACCCCTATACCGTTGCGGCGTTTGTGGAATCCCGACACCTGCCCGGTGCAGCTTCTGCCGTGGCTGGCCTGGGCGTTTTCGGTCGACCGGTGGGACGAGCACTGGCCGGAAGAGACGAAACGGGACGTGATCCGCAGCGCGTATTTCATCCACTGCCACAAAGGCACCATCGGCGCGGTGCGTCGTGTCGTTGAACCGCTTGGCTATGTCATCAACGTTATCGAGTGGTGGGAAAACAACGACCCGCCAGGGACATTCCGGCTTGATATCGGCGTCCTCGAAACCGGTATCACTGAGGAAATGTATCAGGAGATGGAGCGGCTGATTGCTGATGCGAAACCGGCGAGCCGCCATCTTATCGGGCTCAATATTATTCAGGATATTGCGGGATATCTCTTTGCCGGTGGGGCGCAATACAGCGGCGACATTACAACGGTTTATCCGGGTTAAGCGAGAATAACATGGCAACGAAATACAGAACGGTGGTCACCACCGCAGGCGCGGCAAAATTTGCCGCCGCGCTCACACCGGGCGGTAAAAAAGTCAATATCACCGCGATGGCAGTCGGCGACGGTGGCGGCAAGCTGCCCGAGCCCGCTGCCAGCCAGACGAAACTGATTAATGAGGTCTGGCGCGGAAAATTAAACAGGATCAGCCAGGACAACAAACACAAAAATTACATCATGGCCGAGCTGATTATCCCGCCGCAAACGGGTGGCTTCTGGCTGCGTGAAATGGGGCTTTATGACGATACCGGTACGCTGGTTGCGGTCAGCAATATGGCCGAAAGCTACAAGCCAAAGCTTGAAGAGGGTTCCGGGCGGGCGCAGACTCTGCGCATGGTTATCATCCTGTCAGATCTGGCCTCCGTTGAGTTGAGTATCGATGCAACAACCGTGCTTGCCTCGCAGGATTATGTCGACAGTAAGCTCCTGGAGCATGAGCAGTCGCGCCGCCACCCTGACGCGACGCTCAGCGCGAAAGGCTTTACGCAGCTCAGCAGCGCCACCGACAGCACTGCTGAGACGGTCGCCGCGACACCAAAAGCCGTCAAGGCGGCGTATGACCTCGCCAGTACCAAATACACCGCGCTGGATGCCACCACCGCGCGCAAAGGCATTATCCGGCTATATAGCGGCACCGACAGTAATACGGAGGAGCTCGCCGCGACACCGAAAGCCGTCAAGGCGGCGTATGACCTCGCCAGCGCCAAATACACCGCACAGGACGCCACCACAGCCCGCAAAGGCATTGCGCAGCTGTACAGCGGCACCGACAGCGCGTCTGAAGTGCTGGCGGCGACACCGAAAGCCGTTAAAGCGGCAAATGATAATGCTAACGGTCGCGTACCGGCACAGCGAAAAATTAACGGTCATCCATTAACCGCCGATTTTAATATCACGACAGAGGATATTTTTAATCAGGCCGTAGCACTGACATCCGAGGATTTGAATAATTTAAAAACACCGGGGCTTTATTATCAGGCGGCGAATGCGAATACGTCCGCTGCCCGGCATTATCCCGAAAATAATGCCGGAACACTGGTCATTTACAGAAACGCCGGTATTAAGCAGCAATATCATATTTTTAACTCCTCGCGATCATACTCTCGTAGTCAGTATTCAACCGGAGGGTGGACGCCCTGGACACCGGAAGATTCATTCCCTGTCGGGGCTCCCATTGCATGGCCGTCTGATACTCCTCCGGTCGGTTATGCCGTTATGCTGGGGCAAACTTTTGATAAA
>Ga0157360_1000227_pt1 | contig 23478 bp, 20 predicted proteins | sample AttlaeALBM1_FD_111483 | JGI IMG/M metagenome (GOLD analysis project Ga0157360, IMG submission 111483) | Fungus gardens microbial communities from leaf cutter ant in Ribeirão Preto, State of São Paulo, Brazil - Atta laevigata ALBM1 | ecosystem: Host-associated > Fungi > Mycelium > Unclassified ...
ACCTATGGCGCTTACAAAAGCTGAGATGTCAGAGTACCTGTTTGAGAAACTCGGGCTGAGCAAACGCGATGCCAAAGAGTTAGTAGAGCTGTTTTTCGAAGAGGTACGTCGCGCTTTGGAAAACGGAGAACAGGTTAAACTGTCTGGGTTTGGTAATTTTGACCTGCGTGACAAGAACCAGCGTCCTGGCAGAAACCCGAAAACGGGTGAAGATATTCCGATTACTGCGCGTCGCGTAGTAACGTTCCGCCCAGGACAGAAGCTGAAAAGCCGCGTAGAGAACGCTACACCCAAAGAGACTGACTGAATTTCAGCGTTTCAAAAAGGCCGCGCAAGCGGCCTTTTTTCATGGTTTTCCGCCGTTGTGCCGCATCTGTCAGCGCCATCTTCTTCCGGCGCGAACCGCCGCACCCACCTTTCTTTTTTCTGCAATCCCTCTACAATCAAATCTCTGTTTTCTCAGCGTATCCCGCTTATGTCTCTGCTCGACCAGCTCGCAAATCAGGCCGATCGACGCGGCCAGAAATGGCTGATGGCGTTAGCCGTGACGCTCTCTGCACTGCTCTGTCTCAGCCTCTGCGCCGGAGACAGCTGGATTGCGCCCTCACAGTGGCTTTCGGAAAGTGGCCGACTCTTTGTCTGGCAGCTACGGCTGCCCCGCAGCCTGGCGGTGGTGCTGGTCGGCGCTTCGCTGGCGGTGTGCGGCGTGGTGATGCAGGCCCTGTTTACCAATCCGCTGGCAGAGCCCGGCCTGCTGGGCGTCTCGAACGGCGCCGGCATCGGCCTGGTGCTTGGCGTGCTGCTGGGTAGCGGCTCACTCTGGAGCCTCGCGCTCGCCGCTATTGCCGGCGCGCTGATCATCACGCTGATCCTGCTGCATTTTGCGCATCGCCAGCTTTCGACAACCCGGCTGTTACTCACCGGCGTGGCGCTGGGGATCATCTGCAGCGCCATCATGACCTGGGCGGTCTACTTCAGCACCAGTCTCGATCTGCGTCAGCTGATGTACTGGATGATGGGGGGATTCAGCGGGGTGGACTGGCGCTACGGCTGGATGATGCTGGCGCTGCTGCCGGTGATGCTGGCCCTGGGCGCAACCGGGCCGATCCTCAATCTGCTGGCGCTGGGGGACACCTCCGCCCGCCAGCTCGGACTCTCGCTTTTCGGCTGGCGTAACCTGCTGGTACTGGCGATGGGCTGGCTGACGGGGATCAGCGTGGCGATGGCGGGGGCCATTGGCTTTGTCGGGCTGGTGATCCCGCATCTGCTGCGTCTGAGCGGCCTCAGCGATCACCGCTATCTGCTGCCTGCCTCTGCGCTGGCGGGGGCGGGGGTGCTGCTGGCCGCCGATATCGTGGCGCGGCTGGCGCTGACCTCGGCGGAGCTGCCGATAGGGGTGGTCACTGCCACCCTCGGCGCGCAGCTGTTTATTCTGTTACTGGTGAAATCGTCACGCTAGCTTCGGCTGGCAACTCTGCATCCACAACTGCATCCAAGGAATTCATATGAACATTTATCAGACTGAACTGGTTACGCTCGACGGGGAAAAGACCACGCTGGCACAGTGGCAGGGCAAGGTGCTGCTGGTCGTCAACGTGGCGTCGAAATGTGGCCTGACGCCGCAGTATGACGAGCTGGAGAACCTGCAGAAGGCCTGGCAGGATCAGGGCTTCAGCGTGCTCGGCTTTCCCTGCAATCAGTTTCTCGGGCAGGAGCCTGGCAGCAGTGAGGAGATCAAAACGTTCTGCAGCACCACTTATGGGGTGACCTTCCCGCTGTTTGCCAAAACCGAGGTCAACGGTCCGGCGCGTCATCCGCTCTTTGCTCAGCTGATTGCCGCACGACCAGAGGCGGTGCGTCCGGAAGGCAGCGGCTTTTACGAGCGGATGGAGAGCAAAGGGCGCGCGCCAAAAGCGCCGGGCGACATTCTGTGGAACTTCGAGAAGTTCCTGATTGGCCGGGACGGCAGCGTTATTCAGCGCTTTGCACCGGACATGACGCCGGAAGATCCGATCATTCTGGAAACCATTAAGCAGGCTCTGGCGAAGTAAATGCTGCTGCGCCTGCACCAGGCCGCTGTGCCCGGACGGCTGGAGTCACTGAGCGGTGAAATCGCCGCGGGCCAGCTGCTGCACGTCGCAGGCCCGAACGGTGCAGGCAAGAGCACACTGCTGAGCGTAATCGCGGGCCTGCAACCCGCCGCCGGGTCGGTCATGCTGGAGGACCGGCCGCTGGCGGAGTGGGAGGGCGCGGCGCTGGCCAGGGTTCGTGGCTGGCTGCCCCAGCAGCAGGTTCCACTGAGTCCGATGCCGGTCTGGCACTATCTGCGTCTGCATCTCAAGCAGACCGGCCCGCAGGCCGACGCCCGGCTCGGCACGCTCCTGCAACGGCTTCAGCTGGAGGATAAACTTTCCCGTTCCCTGACGCGGCTCTCCGGCGGTGAATGGCAGCGCGTCAGGCTGGCGGCAGTCTGCCTGCAGATAGATCCCCGCATCAATCCGCAGGGCCGGTTGTTGATACTTGATGAGCCGATGACCGCGCTGGATATCGGCCAGCAGAAAACGGTCGACGATCTGATAGCGGAACTGTGCGCGGCGGGCATCAGCGTGGTTGCCAGCAGCCATGATCTCAACCACAGCCTGCAACGGGCCGACCGGGTCTGGCTGATGGATCGGGGGCAGCTGATCGCCCAGGGCGACCCGGCAGCGGTTCTGACGCCACAGCGTTTGACACCGCTCTACCAGATTACTTTCCGGCAACTTGAACTGGAAGGGCGAACGCTGCTGACGGTGTTGCCCTGACACTTGCTACACCGCGGCGTTTACCGCTACATTAAGCCGGTTGCAATTTCTGATAAGGACATTTGGCGATGCGCCTGGGTTTGCTGATTTTAGTGCTGCTGCTGACGGGATGCAGTCATCACGCCCCGCCAGTGAATGGCCGTCTTTCCGATTCCATCACCGTGATTGCAGAACTGAACGATCAGCTCGGTAACTGGCACGGTACCCCCTACCGTTATGGTGGCATGAGCCGCAGGGGGGTTGACTGCTCCGGGTTTGTCTATCTGACCTTCCGCGACAGGTTTGCGCTGCAGCTGCCGCGCACCACCTCCGCGCAAAGTGATATCGGTACCCGCATCAGTAAAGATGAACTGCTGCCGGGCGATCTGGTCTTCTTTAAAACCGGACGCGGCGAGAATGGCCTGCACGTAGGGATCTATGACAGTGATAATGCGTTCATTCACGCCTCAACCAGTCAGGGCGTGACCCGTTCCTCGCTGGATAATGTTTACTGGCGAAAAGTGTTCTGGCAGGCGCGCCGGATATAACCCCCATTTTCTGGATCAGACTTAAGTCCAATTTTAAATAGAGCGACAACGGCAATTAAAAGTTTTATTTAAAATGACAGTTATTGAGCCTGAATTTATTAAGCCTAATAGCCGCGACGTTAATTCCACTAATAAGGGCAGGTTTCACGTCACTATTTGGCTTAAGCGTTACAGCGAACCGGCAAACGGCAATGGAAGGCTAAAGAAGCTCGTCTCTTCAATCATTTGGCACTATTGCCTGTAACCGGCCATTGCTATACGATATCGTTATCGCCGCATATTCTGGCATTAAAATGAAAATTCATCTCTCGGCCGACTATCAGTCGGAAATCTGGTTCTATCCGGTCTGTGATGTTGACGGACAGTTAACCGCTGTCGAACTGGTTACGCAGTTTGTGCATGAGAGTGCACCTATCACCCTGCCACAGGAGCTGCTGTTACCGCAGCTTGATGAGTCACAGCAGCTGCGTCTGCTGCAAAGCCAGATCGGATTGCTGGAACAGTATCGTGGATTATTTGAAGCGCATTCGGTCTCCGCATTAATTCGCATTGATGAAAATCTGGCCCGGACCCTGCTGGCCAGCGAGCTGGTGATGCGCAAATTAAAACAGCTGCCATTCATTCTGCTGAATATCACTGAAGCGTTTCCGCAACTCAGACTCGGCAAAAATAATGCGTTGCTGGCGAGCCTGCAGGCGGAGTTTAATTTAGCGCTTTCTCATTTCGGTGCTGGCAAAAGTCCTTCGAATGCGGTCTACGATAATTTATTCAGCTGCATCTGTCTGGATAAGGACTTTATTCACTCACTGGCCAAGCGTGCCTCATTTGTGCCTTTTATTCAGAGCATTATCGATAATTTCCGCGCGCACTGCGATCAGCTGATTATTTGTGGCGTCGACGACGAGGTCCTGCTGGATAAAGTCAGCCAGCTGAGCGGTGCCGTTTTCCAGGGCGCGCTCTTCCCGGTCGTCAAATCGGATGCGCTGCGTTCGCTGCTCGGCGCCAGCAATCGGCAGCCTTTTTCCCGACATCCCGGCTGACAGAACCTGTTAATCCCGGCTATCGGCGTTACACTAAGGGACTAACCTGAGTAACGCTGAGCATCGCATGGGAGAAACAATGTCCTCACGCAAGGTCACCTTCGACAACACCTGGTTCCGTGAGCTTGCCGGGAATTACACCGCACTCAATCCCACGCCGCTGGCAGGTGGACGCCTGCTCTATCACAATGCGCCGCTCGCTGCGGAGATGGGCCTGGACAGCACGCTGTTCGACGGCCAGGGCCACGACGTCTGGCATGGCGCGGCTCTGCTGCCGGGCATGCAGCCGCTGGCGCAGGTCTACAGCGGCCATCAGTTTGGCGTCTGGGCGGGACAGCTGGGCGACGGGCGCGGGATTCTGCTGGGCGAGCAGCGTCTCGAAGATGGCGGCAAACTGGACTGGCATCTCAAGGGCGCGGGCCTGACGCCTTACTCCCGCATGGGCGACGGCCGGGCGGTCATTCGCTCCAGCGTGCGCGAGTTTCTGGCATCGGAAGCGCTGCATCACCTGGGCACTCCGACCACCCGGGCGCTCACGCTGTCGATCGGTGACGAGCCGGTCTACCGTGAAACCCCCGAGCGTGGGGCGATGCTGATGCGCATCTCGCCGAGCCATCTGCGATTCGGCCATTTCGAACACTTCTTTTACGGTCAGCAGCAGGAGAAAGTGCAGCAGCTGGCCGACTACGCCATTCGCCACCACTGGCCGCATCTGACAGAGGAGGCCGATCGCTATCAGCAGTGGTTTACCGACATTGTGCTGCGTACGGCGCGGCTGATTGCGCTGTGGCAGAGCGTCGGTTTCGCGCATGGGGTGATGAACACCGATAACATGTCCATCCTCGGGCTGACCATCGACTATGGCCCCTTTGGTTTTCTGGATGACTATCAGCCCGGCTTTATCTGCAACCACAGCGACTACCAGGGCCGCTACAGTTTTGAAAATCAGCCGATGATTGGCCTGTGGAATCTCAACCGTCTGGCGCATGCGTTGTCGGGTCTGCTGACTACTGAGCAGCTGCGCGCGGCACTGAGCGCCTATGAGCCTGAACTGATGCGGGTCTGGGGCGAAAGGATGCGGGCGAAGCTCGGCTTACTGACGCCGCAGAGCGGCGATAACCAGATTCTGACCGATCTGCTGGCGCTGATGACCCAGGAACACAGTGACTACACGCTGACGTTCCGGCTGCTGAGCGAGACGCAGCAGGCAGAAAGCCGCTCACCGCTGCGTGATGAGTTTATCGATCGTGAGGCGTTTGACCGCTGGTATGAGGGGTATCGCCGCCGCCTGCTGGATGAGCAGGTCAGCGATGCGGAACGGCAGGCGGTCATGAAAGCCGCGAACCCGGCGGTGATCCTGCGTAACTATCTCGCCCAGCAGGCGATCGAAGAGGCCGAGCGGGGTGAGCAGGGGGCGCTGGCACGGCTGCACCAGGCGCTGCAGCACCCCTTCAGCGATCGGACGGCCACTGAGTATCGTCAGCGGCCGCCGGAGTGGGGCAAGACCTTAGCGGTGAGCTGTTCCAGCTGAGACAGCGTCAGAGACGATGAGAAACCGCCCCGGCGAGCAGTTCGAGCACGCTTTCGCTCTCCTGCCAGCCGAGGCAGGGGTCGGTAATCGACTGACCATAAACCAGCGGCTGGCCGCTGACCACTTTCTGATTGCCCTCCTGCAGGAAGCTTTCAATCATCACGCCCGCGACGGCGCGCGAACCTGATTTGATCTGCTCTGCGACATCGGCCGCGACATCCATCTGACGACGATGCTGCTTCAGGCAGTTGCCGTGGCTGAAGTCGATCACCAGCTGTGGTGGCAGGTTAAAGGCCGCCAGGCTCTCCGCCGCCGCCGCCACATCGCTGGCGTGATAGTTGGGCTGTTTGCCGCCGCGCAGGATCACATGACCGTGGGGATTACCGCTGGTCTGATAGATGGTCATCTGGCCCCGCTTATCGGGCGAGAGGAACATATGACTGGCGCGCGCGGCGCGGATGGCATCCACAGCGATCTGGACGTTGCCATCGGTGCCATTTTTAAAGCCGACCGGGCAGGAGAGGGCCGACGCCATTTCGCGGTGGATCTGGCTTTCCGTGGTACGTGCGCCAATGGCTCCCCAGCTAATCAGATCTGCAATAAACTGGCCGATCACCATATCCAGGAATTCGGTGGCGGTGGGCAGGCCCAGCGCGTTGATATCAATCAACAGCTGGCGGGCGATGCCGATGCCCCGGTTCACATCATAGCTGCCATCCAGGTCCGGATCGGAAATCAGCCCTTTCCAGCCCACCACGGTGCGTGGCTTCTCGAAGTAAGCCCGCATCACAATTTCCAGCCGATCCGCATAGCGGTCGCGCAGAACGTTCAGGCGCTCCGCATACTCCAGGGCCGCTCTGGGATCGTGCAGCGAGCAGGGGCCAATCACCACCAGCAGGCGGGGATCTTCACCGGTCAGGATACGCGCAATACGGGTGCGGGCCGCCGTGACGTTGTCAGCAATGACGGCGGAGACGGGGTGTGCATCTGCCAGGCTGGCCGGCGTAATCAGGTTATCAATGCGTGCAGTACGCAGTTCATCGGTTTTATTCATGAGTGTCTCAAAAACAGTTCTTCGCAGCGGTGAAATACCGGGAAGTGATGATGGTCACAATAAACCATTAGCCTGCGAATTCAACCCGGGAATCAACAATCAAATCAAAACGCACGGCCACGCCACGTTACAGCGTCTGCGTCAGGAGACCTCTAATACATGCGGCGGGTCAGGCCCATGATGTCGAGAATTTTGGTGGCAATCTCCTCCACCGAGTAGTTGGTGCTGTTGAGGTAGCGGATCTGATGGGTGCGGAACAGCGCTTCGACTTCCCCCACCTCCAGCCGGCACTGGCGCATGGAGGCGTAACGGGTATTTTCCGCCCGCTCCTGGCGTATCGCCGCCAGCCGTTCCGGATCGATGGTCAGCCCGAAGAGTTTGTTCTGATGGGCGCGCAGGGCGGGCGGCAGCTTCAGGTTATCCATATCGTCGGCAATAAAAGGGTAGTTGGCGGCGCGGATACCAAACTGCATCGCCAGATAGAGGCTGGTGGGGGTTTTGCCGCAGCGTGAAACGCCCACCAGGATCACCTGGGCGTCCTCCAGGCCGCGCAGCGAGATGCCGTCGTCGTGGGCCAGGGCGTAGTCGATCGCCGCAATACGGGCATCATATTTCCCCAGGTTACTGGCATCCAGCCCGTGGGTGCGATGCGCCACCGGCGCAGGAGACAACCCCAGCTCCTGCTGCAGCGGGGCGACCAGCGCCTGCACAATGTCCTGACAGAATCCTTCGCTCTGAACGATGATGTCGCGCACTTCCGGCGTCACGATCGAGAAAAACACCAGCGGCCGGACGCCGCTCTGCTGATAGAGCGCGTTAATCTGGGCTTTCACCGCCAGCGCCCGCTGAACGTTCTCAACGAACGGTAGCGTCAGGCTGGTGATATTGACCGGAAACTGCGACAGCACCGCATGCCCCAGGACTTCTGCCGTAATGGCGGTGCCATCAGAAATATAAAAAACGCTTCTGTCCGTTGTCATAATGCTCTGCCCTGAATACGAGTGAGCCGTCAGCATGAGCCATGCCAGAAAATAAATCATCCCGGATGTTAATTTCTGGAAGGCTTATCGGAATTTCCGGACGGAGGTTGCCGCTGCCGCCAGGGCAGAGTCACTCGCCCTCTGCGTGTTTTGCCCCTTAATCAGCCAGAAAACCCCGCGCCCCTGTTGCGCAACAAAACAGGGGGGTAAGGACGCCCGCAAAACACGATTTGCTGATTTGTCAGTGAGTTAAGAAAAAATGGCGGCTTTGCGCAACAGCAAAATAAAGCGCTTACAATTCCGAAACTGCGGCTGAAATTCTGCTTTAACGATTCAACAGATCGTGATCGGTGAGGCGATATGCCAGGCTGAAAACCGATTACTCCCTGTCTCACTTCATCGATAACTGATAAAGGATAAGATCAATGTCCACTACAGGCGAACAGCCACTTGTGCTCTGGTATAACCAGCTTGGCATGCATGATGTTGACCGGGTGGGAGGCAAAAACGCCTCTCTGGGTGAAATGATTACTAACCTGTCGTCGCTGGGTGTCTCCGTCCCCAATGGTTTTGCGACGACATCGTACGCGTTTAACCTGTTCCTCGATCAGAGTGGGCTGAACCAGCGCATCTATGCGCTGCTGGATGAGACCGATATTGATGATGTGGATGCGCTGGCAAAAGCGGGCCGGCAGATCCGCCAGTGGGTCGTTGAGACGCCTTTCCTGCCGGAGCTGGAGTCCGCCATTCTGGACGCCTATCAGCAGCTTTCGGCAGACGACGCGGACGCCTCGTTTGCCGTCCGCTCCTCGGCCACCGCAGAAGATATGCCCGACGCCTCCTTTGCCGGACAGCAGGAGACCTTTCTGAATGTGCAGGGCATCGACGCCGTGATGGTCGCGGTCAAGCATGTTTTCGCCTCGCTGTTCAACGACCGTGCTATCTCTTACCGCGTGCATCAGGGCTATGACCATCGCGGCGTGGCGCTCTCGGCGGGTATTCAGCGCATGGTGCGATCGGATCTTGCTGCGTCGGGCGTGATGTTCACCATCGATACGGAGTCCGGCTTCGACCAGGTGGTCTTCATCACCGCAGCGCTGGGACTGGGCGAAATGGTGGTGCAGGGCGCGGTGAACCCGGATGAATTCTACGTGCATAAGCCGACGCTGGCCGCCAGCCGTCCGTCGATTGTGCGCCGCAATATGGGCTCGAAAAAGGTCCGCATGGTCTATGCCGACTCGCAGGCGCACGGCGAACAGGTGCGGATTGAAGATGTGCCTGAGGCCGAACGCGACCGCTTCTGCCTGAGTGATGAGGAGGTCCAGGCGCTGGCGAAGCAGGCGGTACTGATCGAGCAGCACTACCAGCGGCCGATGGACATCGAATGGGCCAAAGATGGCCACACGGGCAAGCTGTTTATTGTGCAGGCGCGGCCTGAAACCGTTCGCTCAAATGGGCAGGTGATGGAGCGTTACACGCTGCAGGGGCAGGGCAGCGTCGTGGCAGAAGGCCGGGCTATCGGTCACCGTATCGGGGCCGGCACGGTGAAGGTGATCCACGACATCAGCGAAATGAACCGGATTGAGAAAGGGGATGTGCTGGTGACCGACATGACCGACCCGGACTGGGAGCCGATCATGAAAAAGGCCTCGGCGATCGTCACCAACCGTGGCGGCCGGACCTGCCATGCGGCGATCATCGCGCGTGAGCTGGGCATTCCGGCGGTGGTAGGCTGCGGCGACGCCACCGATCGGCTGAAAGAGGGGCATCAGGTTACCGTCTCCTGCGCTGAAGGGGATACCGGCTATGTCTACGATCAGCTGCTCGACTTCGACGTCACCAGTTCGCAGGTCGATTCGCTGCCTGAGCTGCCGCTGAAGATCATGATGAACGTCGGCAACCCGGACCGCGCCTTTGATTTTGCCTGTCTGCCCAATGAAGGCGTGGGGCTGGCGCGGCTTGAATTTATCATCAACCGTATGATCGGTGTCCACCCGAAGGCCCTGCTGGCGTTCGATCAGCAGACGCCGGAACTGCAGCAGCAGATCCGCAAAATGATGAAAGGATTTGATGATCCGGTGGAGTTCTATATTGCGCGGCTGACTGAGGGAATTGCCACACTTGGGGCGGCATTTGCACCGAAACGCGTAATTGTCCGACTTTCCGACTTTAAAACTAACGAATATGCCAACCTGGTGGGCGGCGAACGTTACGAGCCGGAAGAGGAGAACCCGATGCTGGGATTCCGCGGCGCGGGACGTTACGTGGCGGACAGCTTCCGCGACTGCTTCGCGCTGGAGTGCGAAGCCGTCAAACGCGTTCGCAACGAGATGGGCCTGACCAACGTCGAGATCATGGTGCCCTTTGTGCGTACCGTTGAGCAGGCGCAGGCTGTGGTGGAAGAGCTGGCGCGCCAGGGCCTGAAGCGCGGCGAGAACGGGCTGAAGATCATCATGATGTGCGAAATCCCGTCCAATGCGCTGCTGGCAGATCAGTTCCTGCAGCACTTTGATGGCTTCTCGATCGGCTCGAACGACATGACCCAGCTGACATTGGGGCTGGACCGCGACTCCGGCGTCGTCTCCGCGCTGTTTGACGAGCGCAACGAGGCGGTGAAAGCGCTGCTGTCCATGGCGATCCGGGCGGCGAAACAGCAGGGGAAATATGTCGGCATCTGCGGACAGGGCCCGTCGGACCATCAGGACTTCGCCGCGTGGCTGATGGAAGAGGGGATCGACAGCCTGTCGCTGAACCCGGACACCGTGGTGGAAACCTGGGTGAGCCTGGCGCAGCTGCGCGCATCCTGATTCCGGCAACCGTCACGTCAGAGGCCCGCAATGCGGGCCTTTTTTATGTCTGGCGGGTCAGATTCAGGCAAAAAAAAAGCCCATCACAGGGGATGGGCAAAGACTACACACAGCAATTCTTTACTCTACTCAGGGGGAATAAGGTGGTCTGGAAATCAATAGTTTGATTCAGAACATAGGAAGCATGTTATTCATACCGCTGGCTGGAGTCTTTAAGAATCCTCTTATTAGTTTAAAGCCAATAATCTTTTGTAACCTTTAGTCAGCCATTTGGCTTAAGAAACAGTGCAGAAAGTAATCTTTTTTAGGCTGAAATGGTCAGAATCAGCTCAGTAATGGCTTTTTTCTTAAAAATCGCTAATGAAAATCATCTTTTATCAGTCCGTCGGGACGGGGTGCGGTTAATCATCATTAACCGCACTAATCAATACAACGGGTGGGGCGTTCACGGCGGGTAAACGCCGCGGATCACAGGGTGGGCGGGGTGCCTTCATGATCGGCCAGCGCTTCCGCCACCGTCTGCGGGTCGTCTTCAGGTGCGGGCGCCTCATGCACCCAGACGGAAACCAGACGGTAGGAGACCGCCAGGACGACCGGTCCGATAAACAGGCCAATCATGCCAAATGCAAAGAGTCCACCAATTACCCCAGAGAGGATCAGGATCATCGGCAGGTCGGCTCCCATCCGGATCAGCATCGGGCGCAGGACGTTATCCAGCGTACCCACCACACAACTCCAGACCAGCAGCACGGTTCCCCAGGTGGTGTCGCCGCTCCAGTAGAGGTAGATGATGGCCGGAACCAGCACCAGCAGCGGCCCGATCTGCACCAGGCAGCACAGGATCATCAGCACCGTCAGCAGCGTGGCGTAGGGAATGCCGGAAAGTGCCAGACCGATACCGCCCAGCACGCCCTGCACCAGAGCCGTCACCACCACGCCCAGCGCCACGGCGCGAATGGACTGTGCCGCCAGCAGCACAGCGGCATCACCGCGCCGGCCCGCCATGCGGAAAGCGAAGTGACGGATACCCTGGGCTGCCTGCTCGCCACGCCAGTAGAGCAGCACACTGAACAGCAGCATCACGCCCAGATGGATCATAAAACGTCCGAAGTGACCGGCCTGCGCAACAAAGAAGCCGGTCGTGCGGCCGATATAGGGCTGAATCTTGGCCATCACGCCAGCGCCCCCGCTCGCCACCAGCTTGTCATAACTGGCGTAGATCTTCTCACCGACCATCGGCACGTCATTAAGCCACAGCAGCTGCGGCATCGTATGTCCCTGCGTCACCCAGGCGATCACCGGTGCGCTGTTGTCAATCAGGCTGCTGACCAGCAGGGCAATCGGGATAATAAACAGCAGCAGCAACAGCAGCGTCATTACAATCACCGCCAGCGAGCGGCGGCCCCACAGCAGTCGCTGAAATTTCAGCATCAGCGGCCAGGTGGCAATCACCACCATGCTGGCCCAGGCAAAGCCCAGAATAAAGGGCTGCACCACCCACAGGCAGGCGACGATCAACAGCAGAATGAACATCAGGGTGAAGAGAATTTGCGGCAAATCCATATCCCGGTACTGGCTTTTCATCATTGACTCATAACCTCGTTTTAATCCTTCATTTCAGGCATTCACGTAACTGTTTTTATCATGATCTATTTACCGGGGATTAAACAGCCGCGCGAAAAAGGTTTTTGGCTTTTCTGAAAAAACGGCAGAGGCAGAAAAAATATGATAAAACGGGAAATCGCTAACGCATAAACGCAAACGTTTACAACACCTTCGGTCAGACAATCATGATCCCACAGATTTCGCAGGCGCCGGGCCTCGTTCAACTGGTGCTGACGTTCCTTGAGTCGCTGAAAGAGCAGGGTTTCACCGGCGACATGGCGACCAGCTATGCCGATCGTCTCTCACTCTCCACCGATAACAGTATCTATCAGTTGCTGCCCGATGCGGCCCTGTTTCCGCGCTCAACGGCGGATGTGGCGCTGCTGGCCCGCGTGGCCGGTGAAGCCCGTTTTGCCAGCCTGGTGTTTACCCCGCGCGGCGGCGGCACCGGCACCAACGGGCAGTCGCTGAACCAGGGCATTGTGGTGGATATGTCGCGTTACATGAACCGCATCCTGGAGATCAACACCGATGAGGGCTGGGTGCGGGTTGAGGCGGGGGTGATCAAGGATCAGCTGAATGCCTGGCTGAAGCCTTTCGGCTTCTTCTTCTCGCCGGAGCTGTCCACCAGTAACCGTGCGACGCTGGGTGGCATGATTAACACCGACGCGTCGGGTCAGGGCTCGCTGGTTTACGGTAAAACCTCGGATCATGTGCTGGGCCTGCGCGCCGTGCTGCTGGGGGGCGACATTCTCGATACCCGGCCGATGGCGACCGCGCTGGCCGAAACCCTGGCGCAGACGGGGACGCCCGAAGGACGGATCTATCAGCAGGTTCTGACGCGCTGCCGCGAACAGCGCGCACTGATTCTGGAGAAGTTTCCGAAGCTGAATCGGTTCCTGACCGGCTATGACCTGCGCCACGTCTTCAGCGACGACATGCAGACCTTCGACCTGACCCGCCTGCTGTGCGGGGCAGAGGGCACGCTGGCGTTTGTGACGGAAGCACGTCTCGATATCACTCCACTGCCGAAGGTGCGGCGGCTGGTCAACATCAAATATGACTCCTTTGATTCCGCGCTGCGCAATGCGCCTTTCATGGTGGAGGCGCAGGCGCTGTCGGTTGAGACCGTGGACTCGAAAGTGCTGAACCTGGCGCGTGAAGATATCGTCTGGCACTCGGTCCGTGAACTGATCACGGACGTGCCCGACAAAGCGATGCTGGGGCTGAACATCGTGGAGTTCGCCGGGGATAACGCTGCGCTGATCGAACAGCAGATCGACACGCTGTGTGCCCGTCTGGATTCGCTGATGGCGCAGCAGCAGGGCGGCGTAATTGGCTATCAGCTCTGCAACGACCTGGCGGGCATTGAACGCATCTATAACATGCGGAAAAAGGCGGTGGGCCTGCTGGGGAACGCGAAAGGCCGGGCGAAGCCGATTCCGTTTGTTGAGGATACCGCCGTGCCGCCAGAGAAGCTGGCCGACTATATCGTGGAGTTTCGTGCGCTGCTCGACAGCCACGGCCTGAGCTATGGCATGTTCGGCCATGTCGATGCCGGGGTGCTGCACGTGCGCCCGGCGCTGGATATGTGCGACCCGCAGCAGGAGATGATGATGAAACAGATCTCCGACGAAGTGGTGGCGCTGACTGCCCGCTACGGCGGTCTGCTCTGGGGCGAACACGGCAAAGGGTTCCGCGCCCAGTACAGTCCGGCTTTCTTTGGCGAAACCCTGTTTAACGAACTGCGTCGCATCAAGGCCGCCTTCGATCCGCTCAACCGCCTGAATCCGGGCAAAATCTGCACGCCGATTGAGCGTCACGACGAGATGATGCAGGTTGATGCGGTGAAGCGCGGAACCTATGACCGGCAGATCCCGTTAACGGTGCGGGATGAGTGGCGCGGCGCGATGGAGTGTAACGGCAACGGCTTGTGCTTTAACTTCGATGCCCGCAGTCCGATGTGCCCCTCCATGAAGATCACCCGCAACCGCATTCACTCGCCAAAAGGGCGAGCGACGCTGACGCGCGAGTGGCTGCGGCTGCTGGCCGGGCAGGGCGTCGATCCGTTGCTGCTGGAGAAGCAGTTACCGGAAAGTCGTCTGTCCCTGCGCGCACTCATCGCCCGGACCCGCAACAGCTGGCACGCCAGCAAAGGGGAGTATGATTTCTCCCACGAGGTCAAAGAGGCGATGTCGGGCTGTCTGGCCTGTAAAGCCTGCTCCACCCAGTGCCCGATTAAGATTGACGTGCCCGCGTTCCGATCGCGCTTCCTGCAGCTCTATCACACCCGCTATCTGCGACCGGCCAGCGATCACCTGGTCGCCGCCGTGGAGGGCTACGCGCCGCTGATGGCGAAGGCACCGAAGGTGTTTAACTTCTTCCTGCGTCAGCCGTGGCTCAGAGAGTTGAGCAAGACGCATATCGGTATGGTCGATCTGCCGCTGCTCTCTGTGCCGAACCTGAAGCAGCAGCTGAGCGGTCATCCTGCCATGAACATGACGCTGGAGCAGCTGGAGGCGATGCCAGCCAGTGCGCGTGAGGATTATGTGCTGGTGGTGCAGGACCCGTTCACCAGCTTCTACGAGGCGCAGCTGGTGAACGATTTTGTCCGGCTGATCGAAAAACTCGGCTACCGTCCGGTGCTGCTGCCGTTCTCACCGAACGGCAAGGCGCAGCATGTTAAAGGTTTCCTGCAACGATTTGCCCGCACCGCGACCCGCACCGCCGATTTCCTTAACCGGGTGGCTAAACTGGAGCTGCCGATGGTCGGGGTCGATCCGGCCACCGTGCTCTGCTATCGCGACGAATACCGCCAGACGCTGGGCAACGCGCGCGGCGAGTTTTCGGTGCTGCTGGTGCATGAGTGGCTGCAGCGGGCGCTGGCCGACCGCGAGGTGCAGGCTACCAGCGGCGAACCCTGGTATCTGTTCGCCCACTGTACCGAGGTCACCGCGCTGCCGTCGACGCCCGATCAGTGGCAGGGGATCTTCGCCCGCTTTGGCGCAAAGCTGGAGAACATCAACGTGGGCTGCTGCGGCATGGCGGGCACCTACGGTCATGAAACGAAGAATCTCGAAAACTCGCTGGGCATCTATGCGCTCTCCTGGCATCCGCAGCTTCAGCGACTGCCCCGCCAGCGCTGTCTGGCCACCGGCTACTCCTGCCGCAGCCAGGTCAGCCGCGTGGAAGGCAACGGTATGCGCCATCCGCTTCAGGCTCTGTTAGCGCTAATGTAAAAAAATTGTGCGCGACGTCACGCAGTGGCTGGATTAGAATATCCCGCCTGCGTGACGGACAAATTCGCTCTGCAGTTCGCTCGCTTTATGCCAGTCGCCGGTGAGCGCCAGCTGATGGCAGAGGCGGGTCAGCGAGAGCCGCGCCAGTTGCCAGGCCTGAAGGCGAAACAGGCGATCGCGATCCGGGTTTCCTATCTCCTGAACCAGACGATGATGCAGTTTCCCCAGGGTATGCAGGTAGCTCTGATCGTCACCGTTCAACTGGCAGATCTCTGCCATATCCTGACAGGCATCGTTAAACTGACGCAGCTGGTGGATCGTGCAGTCGGCCCGGTCGAGCTTTGCCTGCGCCATATAAAAGTCGACGGAAATATCCCGCAGCGAGAAGTGATATTCATCGATCTGATGTTGCAGCCAGGCAGAGACAGAAAGCATGAGGGTGTCGCCCTGAATGTTAATGATAATAATTATCATATTCATCCGGTGTCAGATTGCAATTGCGGGCAGAAAAATTTATCGATTTATCCTGCCTGTCGGTATAATCGGGAATAACATTCTATTTACATCGCAGAAAGGCGTAACCTATCAATAAGGATTTTTCGCAAAAGTGCTTATTTTGAAAAGAGTGATTTATTAATAGGTTAGCACTGACTTATTGAGGCTGATTCTCCCGCCACGGGGTGGGCTGAAGCAGCTATGCTTAATATTCAGGCGAATAAAACAGCACAAGATGATTATCCCTGCAAAACAAGAGGTTGAAGTGATCGGTCAGATCACTACCATAGGGGGATAGCCTGAAAAGGTCCTGACTCAAGAGGTATCAACATGGCATCCGTTAACACAGACTCTTTCTCACCCGACGATTTTGTCTGGAAAGGGCTGACGCTGACTGAAACCGCAGCGCAACAAATTCTCAATCTGGCGGCTCAGGACCCTGATGTCAAGGGTCTGCGGCTGAGCGTAAAACAATCCGGCTGTGCCGGTTTTGGCTACGTGATGGATTTAGTGAAAGAACCCGTCGAAGACGATCTGCAGTTCTCATTCCACGGCGCAACGCTGTTTGTGCCGCTTCAGGCGATGCCGTTCGTTGATGGCACCGAGCTGGACTACGTTCGCGAAGGCCTGAATCAGATTTTTAAATTCAATAACCCTAAAGCTCAGCACGCCTGCGGGTGCGGTGAAAGCTTTGGCGTCGAGTAAGTGAAATATGTCACGACACAGCGAAGCATCTGACGATGTACAAATCTGGGAAGGCAAGCTCAATTACAAAGAGGGCTTCTTTACCCAACTGCAAACCGAAGAATTTGCCAACGGCATCAATGAAGATGTAGTGCGGGCGATCTCGGCCAAGCGTAACGAGCCAGAGTGGATGCTGGAGTTTCGTCTTAAGGCGTTTCATGCCTGGCTGGAAATGGAAGAGCCACACTGGCTGAAAGCGCACTACGAAAAACTCGACTACCAGGATTACAGTTACTACTCCGCACCCTCCTGCGGCAACTGTGATGATACCTGCGCCTCTGAGCCGGGTGTCACGCAGGCTTCCGGCAGTGCGCCAGCCAGCGACTACCTGACGCAGGAAGTGGAAAACGCCTTTAACCAGCTGGGGGTCCCGGTGCGTGAAGGGCGTGAAGTGGCGGTTGACGCCATTTTCGACTCCGTTTCGGTCGCTACCACCTATCGCGGCAAGCTGGCGGAGCAGGGGATCATCTTCTGCTCATTCGGCGAAGCGATTCAGGAGCATCCGGAGCTGGTGAAGCAGTATCTCGGTACGGTCGTCCCGGCCAACGATAACTTCTTCGCGGCGCTGAACTCGGCGGTGGCCTCTGATGGCACCTTCGTCTACATCCCGAAAGGGGTGCGTTGCCCGATGGAGCTGTCCACCTATTTCCGCATCAACGCGGCGAAAACCGGTCAGTTCGAGCGCACCATCCTGATCGCCGACGAAGACAGCTACGTCAGCTACATCGAAGGCTGTTCAGCCCCGGTGCGTGACTCCTATCAGCTGCATGCCGCCGTGGTGGAAGTGATCATCCACAAAAATGCGGAAGTAAAATATTCCACCGTTCAGAACTGGTTCCCGGGCGGCGAAGGCGAGGGCGGTATCCTTAACTTCGTGACCAAGCGCGCGCTGTGTGAAGGTGACCACAGCAAGATGTCCTGGACGCAGTCTGAAACCGGCTCTGCCATCACCTGGAAATACCCGAGCTGTATTCTGCGCGGGGACCACTCGGTCGGCGAATTCTACTCCGTGGCGCTGACCAGCGGTCGTCAGCAGGCCGACACCGGCACCAAGATGATCCACATCGGGAAAAACACCCGTTCGACCATCATCTCCAAAGGGATCTCAGCCGGTAAAAGCCAGAACACCTACCGTGGTCTGGTGAAAATCATGCCGAGCGCCACCAACGCCCGTAACTTTACGCAGTGTGACTCGATGCTGATCGGGCCCGATTGCGGCGCGCATACCTTCCCGTATGTGGAGACCCGCAACAATACCGCCCAGCTAGAGCACGAAGCTACGACATCCCGTATCGGCGAAGATCAGATGTTCTACTGTCTGCAACGCGGTATCAGTGAAGAAGATGCGATCTCGATGATCGTGAACGGCTTCTGTAAAGACGTCTTCTCGGAACTGCCACTGGAATTTGCCGTGGAAGCCCAGAAATTGTTAGCTATCAGCCTTGAGCACAGTGTGGGCTGATGCCGTCACACGCCTTGCCGGAAGCAATGTGAAGGAATAAGTATGTTAAGCATTAAAGATTTACAGGTCAGTGTTGAAGATAAAGCCATTTTGCGTGGCCTGAATCTCGAAATTAAACCGGGCGAAGTCCATGCCATCATGGGGCCGAACGGTTCAGGTAAGAGTACGCTGTCCGCGACGCTGGCCGGCCGTGAAGATTATGAAATCACCGGCGGCTCCGTGACGTTCAAGGGCAAAGATCTGCTGGAGCTGGCACCTGAAGAGCGTGCCGGTGAAGGGGTCTTTATGGCCTTCCAGTATCCGGTCGAAATTCCGGGCGTCAGCAACCAGTTCTTCCTGCAGACCTCCGTCAACGCGGTACGTAAATATCGTCAGCAGGATGAGCTGGACCGCTTTGACTTCCAGGACTTCATCGAAGAGAAAATTCAGCTGCTGAAGATGCCGGAAGATCTGCTGACCCGCTCCGTCAACGTCGGCTTCTCCGGCGGTGAGAAGAAGCGTAACGACATCCTGCAGATGGCGGCACTGGAGCCGGATCTCTGCATCCTGGATGAAACCGACTCCGGTCTGGATATCGATGCGCTGAAAATCGTTGCCAACGGCGTCAACAGCCTGCGTGACGAGAAGCGTGCCTTTATCATCGTGACCCACTACCAGCGTATTCTGGACTACATCAAGCCAGACTTCGTTCATGTTCTGTATCAGGGCAAAATCGTGAAATCTGGCGACTTCTCGCTGGTGAAACAGCTGGAGGAGCAAGGTTATGGCTGGCTTACCGACGAAGAGTGATTCTGCGCTGCAACAGTGGCATCACCTGTTCGAGTCACGCGGCGACAGACGCTCTCTGCAGGCTCAGCAGCACTGGCAGCAACTGATGCGTGTGGGTCTGCCGACCCGCAAGCATGAAAACTGGAAATACACGCCGCTGGACACGCTGCTGGCGCAGCAGTTTGTGCTGCCCGATGCGCCTCAGACCCTGAGCGCAGAGCAGGTTGACGCGCTGGCGCTGCCGCTGGACGCGATCCGTCTGGTATTTGTGGATGGCCAGTTCCAGCCTGATTTCAGCAGCCGCGACAGCGAACTGTTTGAGATCCAGCACAGTGCGGCGGCGGCGCGTCATCCGCTGCCTGCTGCGGTTCAGCCCGAGGTCTTCCTGCATCTGACCGAAAGCCTGGCGGAAGAGGTTACGACCCTGCGCCTGGCGCGCGGTAAATCCGCCGCGCGTCCGCTCTATCTGCTGCACATCACCAGCGGCAGGCCGGACAGCATGAACACGGTGCACTATCGCCATCATCTGCAGCTCGAAGAGAGTGCGGAAGCGGAAGTGATCGAACACTATGTGTCGCTGGGTGAGCACGCGCACTTCACCGGCGCTCGCTTCACCTTTGCCGTGGGCGACAATGCGAAGCTGACGCACACCAAACTGGCCTTCGAAGGCAGCGCGAGCTATCACTTCGCGCACAACGATCTGGTGATGGGCAACGACGGCCAGGTCAGCAGCACCAGCTTCCTGCTGGGTGCCGGACTGTCGCGTCACAACAGCAGCACGCAGCTGAACGGCGAAAACAGCACGCTGGCTATCAACAGCCTGGTGCTGCCGGTGAAACAGGAAGTGGCGGATACCCGCACCTACCTGGAGCACAACAAAGGCCACTGTGTCAGCCGTCAGATGCACAAAACCATCGTGCGCGACAAAGGGCGTGCGGTGTTCAACGGCCATATCAAAGTGGCACAGCATGCGCTGAAGACCGACGGACAGATGACCAACAACAACCTGTTGCTGGGCAAGCTCTCTGAAGTGGACACCAAACCGCAGCTGGAAATCTATGCGGATGACGTGAAGTGCAGCCACGGTGCCACCATTGGTCGGATCGACGACGAGCAGATGTTCTACCTGCGTTCACGCGGGATTGAGCAGGATGCGGCGCAGACCATGATTATCCACGCGTTTGCCGCGGAACTGACCGAAACCCTGGAAGATGAGGTGATCCGTCAGGCCGTGCTGCAGCGTATCGCGCAACGTTTTCCCGGAGGCGACGTATGATGAACTTCGATCTCGAACGCATCAGGGCTGATTTTCCTATCCTGAAGCGTGAGGTCAACGGTCATCCGCTGGCCTATCTTGACAGTGCGGCCAGCGCACAGCGTCCCCTCGCCGTGATAAACGCCGAGAGTCATTTCTATCAGCACGGCTACGCGGCCGTGCATCGCGGTATCCACACGCTGAGCCAGCAGGCGACCAGCGACATGGAGAACGTGCGCAATCAGGCTGCCCGTTTCATTAATGCCGCGTCGCAGGAAGAGATCGTTTTCGTCAAGGGAACCACCGAAGGCATCAATCTGGTGGCGAACACCTGGGGCAGCAGCAACCTCCAGGCGGGCGATAACCTGATCATTACTGAGATGGAGCATCACGCCAACATCGTGCCGTGGCAGATGCTGGCGGCGCGCAACGGCGCCGAGGTGCGCGTCCTGCCGCTGAACGACAACGGTGAGCTGGCGCTGGAGCAACTGGCGGGGCTGATCGACAGCCGTACCCGGTTACTGGCGGTGACGCATGTCTCTAACGTGCTCGGCACCGTAAACCCGGTGAAAGCGATCGTCGCGCAGGCAAAAGCCGCTGGCGTGGTCACGCTGGTGGATGGCGCGCAGGCGGTGATGCATGACCGGGTGGATGTGCAGGATATCGGCTGCGACTTCTACGTCTTCTCCAGCCACAAGCTCTATGGCCCGAACGGGGTCGGTATTCTCTACGGCCGCAAAGCGCTGCTGGATGAGATGCCACCGTGGGAAGGGGGCGGCTCGATGATCGATCGCGTCATGCTGCCAACCGGCACCAGCTGGAACAGCGCGCCATGGCGTTTTGAAGCGGGCACGCCCAACACCGGCGGTATTATTGGCTTCGGCGCCGCAATGGCTTATGTGCAGGCGCTGGGACTGGATACGATCCATCAGCGTGAAACTGCGCTGATGAACTACGCGCTGGATAAGCTGGGTACGGTGCCGGATATACAGATCTACGGTCCGCAGTCACGCGCTGGCGTGATCGCCTTTAACCTCGGCAAACATCACGCCTATGACGTCGGCAGTTTCCTGGATCAGTACGGCATTGCCATCCGCACCGGACACCACTGCGCCATGCCGCTGATGCAGCATTACAACGTGCCAGCCATGTGCCGTGCCTCCTTCACCTTCTATAACAGTGAAGAAGAAGTGGATCGTCTGGCTGCCGGTCTGACGCGCATTCATCGTCTGCTGGGCGGCTGAACAGTTTTAACGGAGTAACTGATGGCGAATTTGCCTGACAAAGAGAAACTGGTTCGCAACTTCAATCGTTGCGCTAACTGGGAAGAGAAGTATCTCTACATCATTGAGCTGGGCTCTAAACTCCCGGAATCGTCTGAAACCTTACACCAGCCGGAGAACGTGATCTCGGGCTGTCAGAGTCAGGTATGGATCCGCATGACGCCGCAGGCGGATGGCTCCATCGCTTTCGAAGGCGACAGCGATGCCGCTATCGTTAAGGGACTGATTGCTATCGTTTTCAGCCTCTATCAGAACCTGCCGCCCGCCGAGATTCTGGCGCTGGATGTCCGCCACTGGTTTGGCGAACTGGCGCTGATGCAGCACCTGACGCCCACCCGGTCGCAGGGGCTGGAGGCGATGATTCGGTCTATTCGCCATACCGCCCAGAACCTCAGCTAAGTTACACTCCACAGACGCCATCCGGCGTCTGTTTTTTTATCTGACGAGAACATTGCATGAAACCTGCTTTACGTTTAGCCGGTGCATTGCTGCTGACCTGTTTTGGGCTCTCTGCACCCGCCTTTGCCACGGAATATCCGCTGCCGCCACCTGACAGTCGCCTGATTGGCGAAAACGTCCTGACTCAGGTTCCCGATGACAAACAACCCCTGGAAGCGATTGCCGCACGCTATCAGGTCGGCCTGCTGGGGATGCTGGAGGCCAATCCGGGCACCGATCCCTGGCTGCCCAGAGCGGGAACCCAGCTGACGGTCCCGCTCCAGATGATCCTGCCGGATACCCCGCGTGAAGGCATCGTGGTCAACCTGGCCGAGCTGCGCCTCTACTACTATCCCAAAGGCGAAGACAAGGTCATCGTCTATCCTATCGGGATTGGTCAGCTGGGCGCGGCCACGCCCGTGATGGTGACGCAGATCAGCCAGAAAATCCCAAACCCGACCTGGACGCCGACGGCCAATATCCGCAAGCGCTACGCGAAAGAGGGCATTACGCTGCCTGGCGTCGTTCCGGCCGGTCCGGATAACCCGATGGGGCAGTTTGCGATGCGACTGGCCCGCGGCACCGGGCAGTACCTGATCCACGGCACTAACGCGAAGTTTGGTATCGGGATGCGCGTCAGCTCAGGCTGTATCCGCCTGCGTTCAGAGGATATCGAGGCGCTGTTCAATTCGGTGCCGAAAGGAACGCGGGTGCAGATCATCAATCAGCCGGTGAAGTATGCGGTAGAGCCGGATGGCAAACGCTATGTGGAAGTGCATCAGCCACTCTCACGCAATGACAAAGACGATCCGCAGACCATGCCTCTGGCGCTCAGCGCGGACATGAAGCGGTTTATGAAAAGCGGGAAGAGTGACAGTGCGCTGATTAAAGCCAGTCTCGCACGACGCTCAGGAATGCCGGTGCTGGTCAGCAGCGGTGAGCCGGTAGAGAGTGATACGGTGCCGCCCGCGGGCCTGCAGAAGGCCGCTGACGACGCGGAGAGGCCGGTTGCCGGAGCCGGGGCGAATACGGCTCAGCCGTAAGCGGCGGTGTGCCCGCAAGGGCACAAATTCAGGGCAAAAAAAATGGCGCCATAAAGGCGCCATTTTTAAACCAGAACTCTTACTTACGGTAAGAGTGAGCCTGGTTGTCCAGACGCTGGTTAGCGCGAGCTGCGTCGTCTTTAGCAGCCTGAACGTCTGAACGCACTGCGTTCACGTCGTTGCTCAGCTGGTCAACTTTCGCGTTCAGAGTCTGAACGTCTGAAGACAGCTGATCGATTTTAGCGTTGCTTGAGCAACCAGCCAGCATAGTTGAAGCCAGAACTACCGCGCCCAGTACCAGTTTAGTACGATTCATTATTTATACCCTCTAGATTGAGTTAATCTCCATGTAGCGTTACAAGTATTACACAAAGCTTTTTAAGTTGAGAATAAATTTTTGATGAGA
>Ga0157360_1000228_pt1 | contig 23411 bp, 21 predicted proteins | sample AttlaeALBM1_FD_111483 | JGI IMG/M metagenome (GOLD analysis project Ga0157360, IMG submission 111483) | Fungus gardens microbial communities from leaf cutter ant in Ribeirão Preto, State of São Paulo, Brazil - Atta laevigata ALBM1 | ecosystem: Host-associated > Fungi > Mycelium > Unclassified ...
AACAAATTGCTCTCTGTACCCGGTGTCCGCCTGCATGATTACAACAAGGCTCCTCGCCCGGGCAGGAAGATAGGGCATGTGTGTGTGTTAGCCCCCAATGAAGAAACACTTGAAACACGTATCTGCGAAGTAGAAGCCTTACTTGTGAATAACCTCGGTTAGCCAAAGGGTGCTGAGGCATAGTGTATTGCAAAGGTTGACGCTAGATTCATGGCTGGCTGTTTTGCCAGCCATGTAACGAATTTTCATCGCGTGATTCAACAACACAACACGCTTTTTTACGCGATATGGCAGCTAGGGGAGTCATCCTGACTTTTAGCACTTACCAACGTTGTTATACTTCTTCCCTTTTCGTCAACAACATCGGTTCATACTCGGCACCTCAGGTTTAGAAGCTACGTACAGGATTAAGCAAACACGCACTAGCTTCGCCTCACCCCCATATTATGTGACTCATAACCGAGTAACATCCTAACGCTCTAGAAAAGACGTATGTCCTGCACATGAGTGTTAACGACATTAAATAATATTATTATTGTTCAGACTGGATAACCCCTTTTCTTTTTCCTATTATTAAAGAAAACCTGAGCATCGGAATTCCCCCCCTTTAAGTAAAAACATAACTATTTTGATAATTTACTGAAATAGTTACCCAGCTTGTTTATAATGATGTGTTTTGCACATATATAACAACCCATCCCAACAGGGCTGCGAAGGAGCACATTGCATGAGTAGTAGCGAGCCTATAAAAGGGCATCACAACCCTTTCAAGAAGCGCAAACGCAAAAAACGCTTGCGCCTTGAAGATATCACCGTCATTGATCACGCCACTCTTAAGCGCGCCGTTGCGGCAGCTGCACTGGGTAATGCCATGGAGTGGTTCGACTTTGGTGTTTACAGCTATATTGCTGTTGTCCTGGGGCAAGTCTTCTTCCCGGGTAGTAGCGGTACAGTGCAGCTTTTGGCCACATTCGGTGCTTTTGCAGTTGCCTTTCTGATCCGCCCGGTTGGTGGTCTGTTTTTCGGCCCACTGGGTGATAAAGTAGGACGCCAAAAGATTTTGGCCTTCACGATGATCATGATGGCGATCAGTACCTTCTGCATTGGCCTGATCCCCAGTTACAGCACCATAGGCGTATGGGCTCCCATTCTTCTGCTAGTCGCACGCTTGGTTCAGGGGTTCTCTACCGGTGGTGAATATGGCGGTGCGGCCACCTTCATTGCCGAATATTCGCCAGACCGTAAACGCGGATTTATGGGTAGCTGGCTCGAATTCGGGACCACGAGTGGTTATCTACTTGGTGCGGCTATTGTCACTATTCTCTCCAGTGCGCTGACACACGAGCAGTTGCTTGACTGGGGCTGGCGTATTCCTTTTTATGTTGCAGGCCCTCTTGGCCTGATCGGTTTGTACCTGCGAATGAAGCTGGAAGAAACGCCCGCCTTCCAGGAACAGGCAGAGCAAGCTGAACAACAGCAACAGCCAACACCTAAAAACGAATTCGTTAATATGGTGACAGGCCATTGGAAACCGCTGCTGGTCTGTATCGGCCTGGTATTGGTGTTCAACGTAACCGACTATATGTTGCTGTCGTACATGCCCAGCTACCTGTCAGCCAACCTGCACTACAATGCGGATCACGGACTGTTTCTGATCCTTATTGTGATGGTTGTCATGCTGGTTATGCAGCCAATTGTAGGCCGCCTGACTGATAAATTTGGCCGCAAGCCTGTTATCCTGACAGGGTGTATTGCCTCCTTTGTGTTATCGATCCCCTGCCTGATGCTCATTCAGACGGGCAGCACGCCAATGATTCTGCTCGGACTGGTGATTATGGGGCTGATCCTTAACACCTTTACAGGCAGTATGCCATCGACACTACCGGCGCTATTCCCGACAGCGATTCGCTACGGTGCGCTGGCTGTGGCCTTCAACGTGTCCGTATCACTGTTCGGTGGTACAACACCATTGGTAACTGCATGGCTGGTAGATGCTTCCGGTAACCTCGACATGCCGGCCTACTATCTGATGCTGGCAGCCATCATCGGGGCCATCACTATCCTGAGTACACCAGAGACAGCAAGTAAGCCATTGAAAGGCTCTACACCTTCTGCTACCGACAAGGCCGAAGCAAAAGAGCTGCTGGCAGATTATCACGATAATCTGGAAGAAGAGGTCGAGCATCTGGATAGCGAGATCAAGCGTCTGACAGAACGTCGTGAAAACCTCATTTATGAGCATCCCGAGCTCTATAAACAACAGCAGGAAGAAATTCGTCAGGAAAACGGCAATACGCCCTCCTGATCACTAATACCAGAGGTGTCAAGTATCCCTCTTCCCTCTGGTACCGCTGAGGGGGTTTAGACAAAAGGCATCAGGGTTAATCGCCCTGGTGCCTTTTTATGTCTATGCCTTCGATATTCAAGTGCCACGAGCTTATGCTAGCCCCATACCTCTGCTTAGCGTTTGCCGGGTTTACACACAATATCAATGTGCCAGTCAAAACTATCTTCATGATCAATATCAATGGTCTGATAACCATGCGGACAATACTGGTGCGCGCGTGTCATTATCCGCTTATACGATATATCGGTGACAGAATACACACCTGTATGTGCACTGAATACAGGGTCAGGGTTGGCATAGGGTGAGGCAGTACAGCCACTGAGGGAGATACTGATGAACAGTATGGCAGCAGAGAAAGGCACTTTATATGCACAAGGGACTATAGTCTTCATTAGTGTCCATTTATCAAGATTCACGGATTCAATTGCAGCGATAATCTGTGGATAGATCAAGCATGCATTGCTGATAACGCTACAATAATGCGTCTGGGGTATTGAAGAATCACGCAGAGCACATATAGTAACTACTACAGTAACTTTTTAACCGTTATTTACTGTACAACACATAACCTTGAAGGAGCTTACCCATGAGCGATGAAAATCAACAACCGGAAAACGATCAGCAGCAACAGCCTACCAATCAGGCGGATGATCAAAGTACTCAAAATACTGATCAGGAAAATGACCAGCAGTCAGAATCCAACAATGGTGAAAACCAGTACGAACAGGCTTACGATAGTGTTATGGATGCCAAGGGCAAGGTCGAAGATGCTATCAATTCCGCTAAAGAAACGCTGGGCGGTCTATTCAACAAAAAATAAGCCGCAGTGGAGAATCGTATTCGAGCATCGAATGATGATTTTTCGATATCTTGAAAGGGGTGACTTGTGTCACCCTTTTTTACCATCAAGTACATGATCATCCATATCGCTGCGTGAATGTCTTCGTACATTCTCGGCGGCAGGAAGGGAATGCCCTATCTGAATACAGACAGGGCAAAAGGGTCAAACAGTCATAACCCATTTTTTACGCACATGCTCTCGGGGTACCGTGCCTTATTAGAGCCCCGTTGCAGCCATCAGCTCTGGTGTATATCGTTCACCTTCAACCTGAATGGCAGCGGCAGCATTATCTATTTCTTCCAGTTCATTTGTACTCAATTCAATCTGGGTCGCGCCCAGATTCTCTTCAAGACGATGCAATTTGGTGGTGCCGGGAATAGGAACAATCCATGGTTTCTGTGCCAGTAGCCATGCCAGCGCAACCTGTGCAGCTGTACCTTCTTTTGCAGTGGCAACACGCTGAAGTAGCTCAACAAGCGCCTGATTCTTTTTCAACGCCTCCGCCTGAAAACGTGGCAGCTTACTGCGAAAGTCAGTGTCAGCAAATGAAGCATCCGCTGTTATTGCGCCAGTCAGGAACCCGCGCCCCAGCGGACTATAGGGCACAAAACCAATACCCAGCTCTTCACATGTGGCTAGAATACCGTTGCTTTCGACACCTCTCGTCCACAATGAATATTCGTTTTGCAATGCTGTCACGGGCTGCACAGCATGCGCTTTTCTCAAGGTCTCGGCAGAAGGTTCAGACATACCGAAATGCTTGACCTTACCTTCTTCCATGAGTCGTTTGACCGTACCGGCCACCTCTTCGATCGGTACATTCGGATCAACACGGTGTTGATACAATAGGTCAATATACTCAACGCCAAGGCGTTTAAGCGACCCTTCTACGACAGACCGTATGTGATCAGGGTGGCTATTCACACCAACCGGTTTGTCATCGTGAATGTCAAAGCCGAACTTGGTCGCGATCACAACCTGATCCCGAAAGGGCCGCAGCGCTTCCCCAACCAGCTCCTCATTGCTGTAAGGCCCATATACTTCGGCAGTATCAAAAAAGTTAACGCCGATATCTACAGCCTGGCGTAAAAGGTCGATGGCATCATGACTTGACAGACTACCGTTGTAGCTTGAATTAAGCCCCATGCATCCAAACCCTAAAGCCGATACTTGCGGACCACGAGCTCCCAGATGACGCATTTTCATCATGTTGATTCCTGTTTCCATTCATCGAAGTCAAAATAAGGGTAAAAGTAAGTAAGCACCTGTATTCTCCATTGAAAGCACGCGTCAACACTCTCTACCCTACCGATCATTACAAAGGCTATCGTCCAAACATCCTTCACTTAGTGTGCACGAATTGGACATGGATCAATATTAACCTCAATCAATTCATATTATTATCAGCTTTATAAACATCGTTCTTATATCGATATTTCATTAATCATGAAGGTATAACTGAGTGGCGTTCTTTTCGTGGCAAACATATCAGTCATGTTTGCGAAGGATTCCCAGTGGCGTACTCATTGTCCCTGTCCAAACACGCACTCAAATATCATTGAAGGGCATTACTTGCCATGAGCACTCAAATGAAACGTCATACTGTTGCAGATTTGCAGGCCTTCATGGCAATTGCCGAGGCCGGAAGTTTCACCCATGCAGCTGCACAGCTGGGAACGTCACAATCAGCGCTCAGTCATACTCTACGCCGCCTGGAAGAAGAACTTGATGTACGATTGATGACACGCACCACGCGCAACATATCGCTAACACAGGCCGGGCAACGATTGCTGGATGAAATAAAGCCTGCCTTTCAGGATATTAGCCTAAGTCTTGACCGATTGGATGAGTTCACACAACAACCCTCAGGGCATCTTAGAATTACCAGCAGTTTCAGTGCTGCCCAGCAATATCTATTACCCGTGGCAGACCAGCTCATGCAGCAATACCCTGACCTCAATATCGAACTTTCAGTGGAAAATAGACTGGTTAATATTGTTGAGGAACGTTTTGATGCGGGTGTCAGGCTAGGAGAACAGATTGAAAAGGACATGATTGCTGTCCCCATCTCGCAAGATGTCAGCATGGCCGTCGTGGGTTCACCGGCCTATTTTGAAAAAAACGGTTATCCGCAACAACCATCGGATCTACCCCAGCATCGTTGCCTAAACATACGCTTTCAGTCGTCAGGCGGCATTTATGTGTGGGAGCTCGAACGTGACGGTCGCCCCATTAATATACGACCAGAACAGCACTTCGTCTCGGATAATGATCAGTTGATACTGGATGCAGCATTGCGTGGCATGGGACTGGCCTGCGTGCCTGACAATCTGGTCATGGCACATATTCAACACGGTCGACTTGTCCGAATACTTGAACCATGGTGCCCGCCCTTTCCGGGGTATCATCTCTACTACCCGGATCGTCGACGCAATTCGCTGGCATTTAAATTATTTGTGGATGCCTTGCGTTCCCAACGTGAAAGGACGTAACGTTCTACATTAGTCATTTTTGAGGTAATAGGCCTCATTTTTTTACGGGAGCACCACACTATGTATGTTGTTGAACTGACGTTTACTCAACCGGTTGAAGAAGTAGCAAAACAGGTACAGGCACACCTGGACTATCTTGATAAACACTATGCAGAAAAAAATTTTATTGCCTCGGGTGCCAAAAACCCCAGAGACGGCGGGGTAATCCTTGCACGCGCATCCTTGAGTCGTGAACAACTGGAAACCATTCTGGAAGAAGATCCTTTCAAACAGCATCAACTAGCCGATTACCGTATTATCGACTTTGTCGCCGATAAATATGACCCAGCGATAGCATCGCTTATATAAAACTGTCACCACCGAACCCATCGGTCCTTGTCCGGCGCCCTCACCATGCGCCGTGCAAGCGTCAGTACTCCTGCACGACACCAGGGAGCAGGGGCTTCAGCGTATCCAGCATATCTCGTGTGAATCACATCGTTTCTTATCTTGCCTCTGCAGTCAGGAGTGCAGTGCTATCATTCTGATAGCCTTCCCTTGATCGCATGAATCCACGGTTGCGTATATACTATGCCACCGAAGCAATGGCCTGCTGTATACCCACTCTGTTTGCCCGAATACCCCGCGCTCAAGAGCCTATACAACACTACCCCGTACCATTTCTTCCACATTATGAACTCAGCTGTCTTGTTTCAATGATTATTTTCAGCACTCAGCGATCCTGTGCACGCCCCAATTCTTGATTCAGGCTGAATATTAAATCTTATAGGAAGACACCCACGTCCAGATTTGTTTGGATACGGTATCAGTATCAGGCTCTGACCTCGTGTTAAGGCAACACAGCTCAGAGAGCACACATTTTTCGCAGGTTATCCAATGAAACAGTTCAAAGGCCGGGATATCTGGATTCTCGGCTTCATGTACTTCGCACTTTTCGTCGGGGCGGGCAATATCATTTTCCCCCCTATCATCGGCATGCAGGCAGGAACTGCTGTTATTCCTGCAGCATTGGGATTTCTGGTCACAGCGGTGGGGTTGCCAGTCATTACGTCAGTTGCCATGGCCCGCGCCAACGGAGCAATGGCGGCTATCACAGCACCCATGGGCAAAACCGGCGGTATATTGCTGACGTTAGTCTGTTATCTATGTATTGGCCCTTTTTTTGGTATCCCACGAACGGCTTCAGTCTCCTATGACCTTGCGGTACAGCCATTCACTCACTCTGAAAACAGTTTATGGGTGTGGAGTCTTGCCTATTTTGCGATTGTCATACTGGTCTCTTTCTATCCGGGCAAGCTCATGGATAGCGTCGGCAAAATATTGGCACCACTGAAGATAATAGCACTTGCCATATTGGGTATTACCGCCTTTGTGGTCGCTGCCGGTAAGCCCTCATTTCCCAAAGGTACTTGGCAAGTAGCACCTTTTTCGGAAGGTATCACCAACGGGTATGTGACGATGGACACATTGGCCGCCCTTGCTTTTGGATTGGTCATCGTGAATGCCATTCGCTCCCGTGGAGTGGATTCTCCCCGGTTGATCACTCGTTATGCGCTATTGGCTTCACTGATCGCCGGGGGCGGTCTGATCCTCGTTTATGTGAGCCTGTTCAGGTTGGGGACTGTCAGTGCCAGCCTTGCGCCCAATGCCAATAATGGTGCTGAAGTACTGAGCGCCTATGTCCATTACAGCTTCGGCATTGCTGGCACCCTGTTTTTAGGAATATTGCTAACCATCGCCTGCCTGATTACTGCTATTGGCCTTACCAGCGCATGCGCTGCCTACCTCAGCCATTTAACCGGCAAGCCCAATGCGTTGTTTGCCTGCATCATAGCGCTCTTTTCATTAGTCGTGGCTAATCTGGGGCTAACGACGTTACTCACGATTTCGGTCCCTATCCTGACCGCGATCTACCCAATGTTCATCGTTCTCATCGGGACCTATTTTATACGTCATCGCTTTAGTTCAGACGCATTGGTTGTCATGCCTGTGGCACTGCTGGCGCTATTTTTCGGTATAGCTGACGGACTCCATTCGGCCAATCTCACGGTTCAGCCCTTTTCACTCGCCCGCTACTGCCCACTTTACAGTCAGAATCTAGCGTGGTTATTACCTTCATGTGTGCTATTCGTGCTTTTATTTATGATTGATCGAATACGCTCACCCAAAGAACGTTATTCACAGTCATAAGAAACATGTCCTGTGCATAATGTTTTTTTGTTGTAGCAGAAGAGGGAAGGAATTCTCTCAAAAGAAAGCCGCTTTCTCTCCAACGCGGAAAGAAAGCGGCTTGTTTGATGTACTGAAAAATCATTCACATCATCCCCTGAGGAGGTCATTTTCCTCGAAGATATCATCCTCCAGCGTTAAGGAGCACCTACCTGACTACTCACGCGATCCGCCGATTTCAAGGGCTGATAAGGGTCCATTGAGAAACGCGATGCAGGATCCGACTCAGATTGCCCATCAAGGCTAAGCGCACCAATCGCTGCATTGCCAAGATTGTAGGGGTCAGGCCATACCGTAGCATGCCCATTGACCAGATCTACGCGTGAATCAATAGTACGTACAAGAATCCGGCCCCTGACTGGCAAATATAACGTATAGCGTTTATCCAAAGCATTCTGCAGGCGCTGCGGCGTTAGGTCACCCAACACTTCCGCCAGCTCAGGCCAATGTTTTACACGAATACAACCATGTGAAATTGCACGCCATGAACGGGCAAACAACCAATGGTGGTCCGTGTCATGCAGGAAAATGTCCTGAGCATTGTTGGTCGAGAACCGCAAAAGACCAAGCGGATTACTCGGCCCCGGCGGTACACGCATGTAGGTTTTGCTGATAGACGACGGAGCAACCCAGTCCGGCGATACTTTCAGGCTGGTGATATGCGTCCAAAAGAGTGGCGTCTGATGATTGACGGCACCCACAATAACCGGGCTTTCCAGCACCTGTACCCCGTCAGACACACGAATAAGGTGCAAGGTATAGGACGGAATATTGATCAGCACCATATATTTGGCACCAGCCGCATACGCGCCAGAGTTGGCTGCATCAATGGCCTTGGCCCATAAGCGCAACGCATTGGCTTCATGAATCGGGTTCACATTGATGGCCGCAGCTACCTGAGGGCCAACCACACCATCGGCAACCAAACCATGCGCCTGCTGGAATTTCTTGACGGCAGCTACCAACGACCCACTGTACTGGTTTGACTCCACATCCCCTGAATAATATCCAAGCTCGGTAAGATGATTGGCCAGAAGTGTTACCGAACTACTTGTCGCCCCCGGACGCAAGGATGGACGCCCGGGAACGTCTGGAAGTGTAGGCACACTATCACTGTTCAGATTTTCAACCAGTCCATTGGCTGCCGTACGAATCTGATTCGCAAAGCTTTTAGTCGGAAGGTTACCCTGCAACGGAGAGGGATTATTGGTGGCAACATTCGGTACCGGCCAATGCCCCGGGTGAGAAGCATTCAATCCAATGAGATTGTTATTTTGGGATGTATTGCTGCTCCCCGTTGAAGAAGAACGACTCGGTTTTGGCGGTACAGATGGGGAAGGGGCCGATTTGGAAGCACTCGGCTGAGATGTATCGCCGGCAGCCGAAGTAGCTTGAGGTGCCTGTTGCGCCGGCTGACCCGATTGATCGGAGGCTGATCCTGCACCGAGTGTCGAAGGCACGGAAACGCTATTGCCGGCGCCCAACGAGGAAGGTACAGAGTCCCCTCCGGATGAAGCGGAGTCGGCAAGGGCCTGATTTCCTATTCCAAGAAAAAGCCCGACAGCCAGCACACCGCCGAACTTGCCTGCCTTATGCATAACGTTTTTTGACATAACCCTATGATCCATATTTTGACAACGGACTTTGCATTGCCAGTCCATTGATCCACGGCTCTGATTTTAATCATTCCGCGGTTTTATATAATTTGGAGTTTAAAAAGAGAAACGCTTTTCATTGCCATTACCGAGTGCAATATTCTGCTAAACACTCATGAACAGACTACTCCATTCATGAATACATCCCTTAATAAATGAAGAATGACTGGTTAGCGTAACGTGTGTTCCATCTACCTGATGAATTACGTGCATGTATGAACAATAGCACGACTGACCTAAACGCGCGCTCTTGATTACCATATTTAACAGGGGCTATTGCCGAAACAGGCAAGTAGACGCAACAGGGATGAAACAGTAATATTTCCCATTCGCAATTGATGACACACTCGCGAGCAAGATCTTCACACCGGGAATTGTATGTTTATAAACAACGCATTCAGAAAGCCTTATATCCTCATGTTCCTGGGCATTGCGTTTTCGTTCTGTTGTTCATCGCTGGTCAACGGTGCAATCCCCTCTTTTGTCTCGATGGGAGAATTATCTACCGAGTGGATCCCGCTACTCACCACTGTATCAGGTGTATTAAGCGCAATGGGGCTAGTCATTGCGCGGTTGATCGAAAACCGGAATCCCTACCGCATCATCATGGCCTGCAATCTCTATGATATTTTTCTCAGCGTACTGGCAGCATTCAGCACTACCCAACATTGGCTTACCAGCCAACAAACACTGTGTAGCTATCTGTTACTGATCTCAATTACACCTATTGTTACCAGCATTTCCCAACAAGTCTATTCAGGTGAACTTTCAATCACTTCGACCAGCACCTCATCCTTTTTCAATACCCTATCGTTCTCCTTTACGCCTTTCATGTCGCTGGCTATCTCTTCCGCTGCGGGTAGCCTCCTGGCAGGCAGTTCGCTGACGACAATCATTCTGGCCAATATTGTACTGTCATTTCTGTCTTTCCTGTTTAGCCTGAACGCGTATCGACTGAGCAGATACGTCTCTAAAACAGGAGAAAAGCACCAGGAAGAGGAACAACCGGTAATATTCACCAAAAAAGCAACATCCGCCCCCGCTTCTACGTTTTCAGCACGTTCTGTCAAACATACGCTGACCAACGCCTTTCAGTATCATTCACTGAAGGAAATTTTGAGTATCTCGGCCCATTCGCCGCTCACCATCGGACTGCTCTATTTTACGCTGGATATCTATCTCTTTTATCTTCCCGTATGGATATCCCATCAAACGGTACATAAAAACCGTACAGTGGCTGTCATTAACTTCCTTTCCGGGATAGGTTCTACAGTTGGCCCGATTCTCTACTATAAATGGCGACAGAAAGCCTCTTTCAAACGCCATGCTGTTTTCGCAATTGCCATCATATTGCTGTCCGAGCTAGTGCTGCTCATCATGGTGAAGTATTCAGGACAGCATACGCGGCTTTTTGTCGGCCTCTTTGGCATGCTGATTCTCTTGATTGGCGGCATGGCATCCTACGCCAGTATGGCATTGATGGGTGCTAGGCAGGAGGCCTATGCACGTGACCGATACAATCTGATCGTGGGCATTGGCTATTCCTGTTTGTCACTCGCCATGATTGCAGGAAGTTGGGCGGGCTTTTATATGTCAGTCGTGAACTCGCCCTTCCCTGCCTTGTTGCTTGCATTCATATTGGGCAGCTTATTACTTTTTGCGATCCAGAGGGGCCCAACATCCCTTCCCCATGCCCGCAGCCGATAAGAGTAACGCAAAGGGGGATACGCTTCTTTTACGTGGCTCTTTTCATTGCAGGGACATGACTCTTACTACTGGCGAATGGCCTCTATTTGTAAATAAGAGTAATTATCGTTATCATCGCATCAGTCAATTTCCAAGAACTCTGTCTATTTAATGAATGAGTGATCGTTTATCAGGGCGAGATCATCCAATAGTGTGTAATTTTTGACGGTGGAGAACATCCATGAACAAGGTCAGTGGGTATAATCGTGGCATTAAGATGTTGATGACGGGTATTATTGCTCTCTTCGTCTCATTCTCGGCCTTGGCATCACCGATCACCGTCAAGGATATGGCTGGTCGTACAGTCACCTTCGATAAAATCCCCACCCGAGTTGCACTACAGGATGGTCGAGTCGGTTTTGACTTTGCGCTCCTTTTTCATGGGACTGACCCTTTCTCCCGAATTGTCGTTTGGAATAATCTGATTCGTCGCCAACTGCCCGGTTTCTGGCAACTGATATCACAGAAATGGCCGGCTACAAACAAGATTCCCGACATGGTCTTTGGGGATAACGGACAAGTCAACGTTGAACAGTTGATCGCACGTCATCCGCAGGTGTTGATTGCCGAACTCCGCGCCCGTCCTGTATTGGAACAATCGAATGCAGTGACTCAGCTAGCCGCTGCCGGAATCAAAGTGGTCTATGTTGATGATGCTGTGAATCCTGTGCCAAATGCAGCCAAAAGTTTATTACTGTTAGGCAAGCTATTCGGCAAGGAAAAGGAAGCACAGGCTTATTATGACTTTTACCAACAGCACCTGCATGCGTTGGACAAGACCATTGCACAACAACCTACTCCTCACCCACTTGTATTTGTTGAAGCCCTCGCTGGTCAAAACGACGCCAATAACTGCTGCTTTACCCACGGTAACTTTGGATGGGGCAAACTGATCCAGGCTGTCAAAGCCAGAAATCTGGGATCACAGATTCTTCATTCCCCTTCCGGGATTGTATCGACCGAGACACTACTTGCGAATCAGCCCGATGTCTTTATCATGACCGGCCGAGCACCCAGCAATGTTATGCCTGAACTCGGCTTTAACGTAACACCAAAGAATATTAACGAACGCATGCAGTCACTTATGCAGCGTCCGGGGTTAGCAGAGCTCAACACTGTTCAGAATGGGCGAGTGTATGGCATTTATCACCCTTTCTATTCCAGCGTACTGAATATTGTAGGGCTTGAATATCTGGCCAGGGATATCTATCCAAAAGCATTTACATCACTGGATCCCAATCAGACCTTCCAACAGATTTTGGCTCAATTTACCGATTTGCCCAAAGGCAACGCCATACTAGGCATGCAGCTTCAAAAATGATGTGTAGAAAAGAACATGAATAGTGGACTCAATATAGATTTGAATGAGACCGCATTAACGCAAAGATACAGCACCCTGCTCAAACGCAGGATCGTTATACTTACGTTACTCGGAGTAGGGTGCGTCTTGGGCTTCTTCGTTTTTCTCGCCATCGGCGGGGAGACACTTAGCCTTAGTGAAGTCCTTCAGGGGCTTCTGCATCCTTACACCAGCCCTCCCGACATCCGTGTCATTATCTGGCAATTGCGCTTGCCCGTTGCTCTTACAGCAGTGATCGCCGGTGCTGGATTGGCTATTGCGGGCTCCATGATGCAATTGGCCCTCAACAACCCACTTGCTGAACCCTTTACCCTTGGACTTTCCTCCGCTGCTGGATTCGGTGCCGCATTGGTATTGGTGCTCGGCAGCGGCATGACGAGTATTTTAGGTAGCTTTTCATTGGGGATGGCAACATCCATTTCAGCCTTCTGTTGGTCCATACTGGTTGTCATACTGATTGGACTGATTGGCAAGTATCGAGGGATGCGTCCGGAAACCATCGCATTGGTGGGGATCGCCATTCACTTTACCTTCTCATCGTTGTTGGCTTTCACACAGTATTCAGCTAACGTGGATCAGCTACAAAGCCTGGTTTTCTGGTTACTGGGTTCCGTTCAGCGTACCAGCTGGACGCAGGTGACGATTGACGCCATCATCATGGCAGTCGTTGTACCCCTCCTCTTGAGCAGAATTTGGCTACTCACCAACCTCGCCAGCTTTGGTGAATTGGCTGGAGCCATGGGAGTACGCGTAGCCAAGGCGCGCTTCCTGATCCTGTTTGCGGCTGCAATGCTGGCAGGGTCAGTGACAGCTACTGTGGGAGTCGTAGGCTTCGTGGGATTGGTGGCACCACACATTGCGCGTCTGCTTGTTGGGGAAGACCAGCGTTTCAGCCTATGTGCTTCAGCAACCTGTGGCATCCTGATCATGCTCGTCGCTTCCATTGCCAGCCAAACCATTATCCCGGGAGCCGTGCTGCCTATCGGTATGCTAACGGCCCTTCTAGGCGTTCCTTTTTTCCTCTGGCAAATCCTCAAAAAAGGTAAAGGCGTTGCTTGATATTCAGAACTGCTCCGTCGTACTGGGGCGTCAGATCATTCTGCACGGTATCAATTTTGACCTCGAACCGGGCAAGCTGACGGCCATACTGGGACGAAATGGTGCGGGGAAAACGACACTGGTCCGTGCTCTGGCAGGGCTAATCCCCTATTCCGGGACGGTTAGCATTGATGGAAAGGATATTCGCAAACTTCGCCCATCAACCCGAAGTCGTCTCATCGGTTATGTGGCTCAACAAGGCCTGGATACTGCTGCACAACTCTCCGTACTCGAGCTTTTGGTAACCGCCCAAAGCACACATCATCGAGGTTGGAGCGCACCTAAAAATGCCCTTCACGAAGCCAATAAAGTGTTACAAGCACTGGATTTGGGGGAATTCGCCCACCGCTTGTTGAGCCAGCTCTCAGGCGGACAGCGGCAAATGGTTTCCCTCGCACTGGCATTGGTTAGTCACCCCGAAGTACTATTACTGGATGAACCGACCTCAGCACTGGATCTAGCCAACCAGATACATATCTTTGAATTTGTTCGCAGTTATACGCGTAAACACAACATCGCCACCTTGATGATTCTGCATGACCCTAATCTTGTCACACGGTTTGCAGACGATGTCATGCTTCTTGATAAAGGGCATATTGCAGTGAAAGGACCTGTCGATGACGTCATGACAGAAGCCAATCTGGCAGGTGTTTACGGGGTCAAGTGCCACGTCACCACCCTACCCAGTGGGCATCGTGTCATTTACCCACTTGGGTTCCAAGCAGTATGAACTGGATGAACTGGCTGTTATAGGGATTACATTATTACGATTCAGGTGGTGCATTCCTATTGACGGCCCCTGTCAGAACGCTCAAGAAGCTCCGGTGTATACCATGAGCCGGGGTGCAATCAAATAAAGGCTCTTCTGCGCATAACGGCAGAAGTATCTTGCGTTTTGACAAATACCCTACCGAATGTTTTCAGTATCTTTAGAAAAAACCTATTCCCCACGACCTTCCAGCTCGTTGGCAAGCGACCGTAGCAATTCCGCATAAAAACGGGTTGAACGGTCGAAGGTCGACGCTAACCGTTCTACGATCTCATCGTGTACAGTACGGCCATTATCGCGCGCAGCCTTGGCAACAAGGGTTCTCAATTCGCTCCCCAAGTGGACGGGCGTCGCAATGATACCTTCAGGAATCGCTTCAAAGTCGTCAGCTTCTCGTTGAAGAGCATCTATATCCACTTCTCGCGTATCTCCGGACAACCATATAGGGTCCAGACGAAGTCGCTTGGCCAAGCGCAATAGAACGGCAATCCGTGGAACCGATTCACCGGACTCGTATTTCTGTAATTGATCCGGAGTGATCCCCACTTCGTCTGCCAGCTCTTTGTGACTGAGTCCATGCATCGCACGAGCATGCGTAATGCGGACGGGAAATTCATCGGAAAAAGCAAGAGGCATGAGAAGCTCGCCTATAATATTAATGGTTAGTTATACAGCACTCTATATAATGTTTATCGCATTGCAGGAGGTGGCCGTGATTTTACACACCTCTCCATAGCGGTAACATAGCATTCAGCAGTTGCAATGAAGCAAAAGAAGCGTTCAATACTTTCAAGCTCCTCACCGCACTATCTTCATTAGCAGTTTAGACGTGAAAACGGCGTTCGAAAATACCCAATACCAAAAGATGCACACATCAATTTACATTATTGGCATTGGCTAAAGAGATATTAAGATAAAAATAAACCTCAAGGGTGTGAAATCAGTAATACTGCATACAATACCGTTGGAGTAGAACAATTCACAAGACTTTAGTAAGTACACCGGCAGCTTCCTATCTAATGATATGAAAGAGTTGTGCTATGGATGATACCTATTTCGTTCAACCAGACACATCCTTATCTATATCGATACGAAAAGATCAGGAAAATTATTCAGTTACGGATGAGGGTTGGATACATTGTCAAGTATCTAACTGACTTCTATATTTTAACTTAATCGCTGCAAGTCAATTATTTGCATTTGGTATGAATAACATCTAAAAGTTAATAGTCGGAGTGTTGGCATGTAAATGGGAGCGCCCGGAAATATCCGCTTCCTCACAGCGCAACCCTCGAATAACAGGTGAGGTAAAAACGATGCCACAAAAAATAATGACGCAGAAAGGAAAATCATACAAAAAGGTACTGCATAAAATCTTGCCGGGTGTTATCCATCTTTTGCTAGCGCTCTCTTCAGCGATAGCAATGTCTACACTCGCCCCAGGCTGGTGGATATCCCTCTTTTTACTCTCCCTGATAACGTCAGGCATCGTTGAGAGCTATCTCAAGCAAGGGGATAGCTGTGCTATAACCAAACGCTAGTTCAATTTCACGCTAGCAAGAGTAAGGCGACATCGCTACAAAAGGCTATTGGGTATAATTTTATATATCCTTACGCCATCAACATACTCATTGCTTAATTCTTGCCACCTTTCCTAATGTGCATTGCAGTTGATGACGAATTAATCCATTAACAATTTTCGTCGACACTATATGGATCGGTGCTTGCTTTCACCCCCTTGGGGTCTTTGCGATGCATGCTGTGTGGTAATTAATCACCGTCGCCATCAATCACACTACTTATATTTTTCCAATAATCATCATATTCCAGCCTGATTTTATGCCCATGACCATGGTGATTGGCAAAAAGCGCTGGCATGCCATAAATCGTGTCAATTGCAAAAGTACTCTGGAACACATACACAGCACACATGGGCAGCTCGAAAGGAAAGAATGTAAAAAGCGATAAAAATACAGAAAATAAATTAAAAAATATTATATTAATCACATACCTACAGAATACACATTGTTATTATTTTTAATAAAAATAAGTTAACGAATTATCGATAGTCTAAACACACTGATCACAAAACAATTTAAGCGCAAATTAAGATAAATAATTCACACTACAACTATACTCAACACTGTAATCATATTTAACACTTATACATCTTTGTTCAATAATTCTTATTTATGTCAAGTAGCCCCGCATGCTGTATTACAAGACATGCATGCTCAACACTACTCAAATAATATATTATGAACATATTGGGAAAACCATGAACGATCTCTCAAGAACGTTAGTGACAAACAAGAATCATCAACACTTTTCAAGGAAAATAACCTCATTCCTTGACCTCGAAAAATTAAAAAATAAATCCGAACCGATTGGACTTATGTATAGCGGCGGCCTGGATAGTACCTACGCACTTTATAAACTATCCACAATGGGGTTTACAAACATACATGCAATTTCAATAAATATTGGACAAAATGAGAATTTCGAAGAAACCAAAAAAGTAGCTGAACAATTGGGAGCCCATTTTCATCATCTCGACAAACAGCATGATTTTGCAAACTTTAAAATACTACCCGCTATACAAATGGGGGCAAAATATCTGGGAAATTATCCAATAAGCAGTTCGCTGAGCAGACCCCTCATCGCCGATACCGCCGTTCAACTCTCTAATGATATTGGCATTACAACACTCATACACACAGCTAATCTATCACAAAACAGTTTACCCAGACTCAATAATCGTATTGATACAAGTATTTTTCCTGGTAATTTTGGTAGTCCTTATATTCACTCAGCTATTTCCCGTGAACAAAAATGTCATGAATTAAAGCATCGCAATTTACACTTCATTTCGCAACGGAAGTTAAGTGGTGATTCGAATCTCTGGTGTAACGAATATGAATCCGGCCCACTGGATGACCCTGAGAACTTTATCATCCCGGATGACATATTCACTTGGACACAAGCCACCAATACTTCAACCCAGACACTCTCTATAACAATAGAAAAGGGGGTTCCCGTAGGAATTGACAATGATCAACTCCCTATTTTAGCCATCATCAATTCTCTTAATAAAACGGTGGGGAGCTTTGGACATGGTAGATATGCTGGATTGGAACATTTGGCCAATGAGCAAATAAAAGTACTCGAAGTAAGGGAAGCTCCTGCTGCAATGATTTTGTTTGATGCCTATGCTCAACTGGAATCTGCCACTTTGGATATAAAATCTCTGGAGTTAAAACAATATTTATCTACCCAATGGGTTATTGAGTCAGTGAATGGACATTGGGGAAGTATCAGGCATAAAGCATGTCAGGCAGCTGTGCATGATATGTCAACAAGAGTGAGTGGTACCGTTACTTACATCATTAACCCATCACGCATTTTCCCGATATCGATAAGATCGAAAAATCCTCTCTATATTCGTGATAGAGATACTTGGGAGATCAAAAAAGCAAAAGAGGGATCCTATTATGGGTGATTCATATACCAACAGTATGGTAAAAAACAATTATATAATATCGTCGGCTTCGGATACTTTTTTAAATTTTTCAATTCCAAGAGGTCGAGATTGGCAGGATTTTTGTGCCACATGGGACAATCTTTTACTAGACAAGTATATGAATGATGGCGGCTCGTATCGGTACAGAAGATACAGTGCGTTTGAATTTGATCTTGGAAAGCAGGTGATGACCCAACTTGAGCATGCCTCTTATCAACAGAGCTTATCCATAAACTCATTGAATGGCGGAATACCACGACATTATGAGCCGCTTGAAAGAAGTTTTAGTGAAAGTCTGATACTCAAAAGGATCATACATGGATTTTCATTTCTTATAAATTCCTTCACTGCACATACTAGGTTTAATATAAAACTACATCCCTATAGAATAATTGCGACAGAGGGAAAGCTTGGAGAACCCGCCCCAGAGGGTCTACATCAGGATGGTGTTGATTATGTCATTTCTTTTATGATTAAAAGAGTCAATATTCTTGGAGGAGAAAGCTATATTGCAGATGCTCACAAGAATATTGTTAAAAAAACAACATTGAGTAAACCAGGAGATTTTATACTCACCGATGATCATAAGCTATTTCATGGTGTTTCATCTGTTTGTGTAGATAATAAATATAAGGCTTTCTCATATAGAGATGTATTAGTTATTGCATACCAAATTATCTAACATCGTAGAAATACTTTTATTCGATAATTATTTTTTAAGAACCAACTTCTATATATTGATCTTCACTACGAAATATAGAACATATTCAATTATTCGCATCAAAAAAGGATGATATATGAACAATATTTTCAATACGCCTCAAAAATCTATCTTACGTGAACTGACTCCTGAAGAAGAAAACTGCATTTCAGGCGCAGGTTTCTGGAGCGATATTGGTGCAGCGGCTGCGGCAGGGGCGGCATCAGGCGCACTATTGGGAGCGATGGGTAATGGTGTTGGAGCCATGCCCGGAGCTTTGGCAGGAGCACTTGGCGGTGCTTTGGGTGGGAGTACCCGATATTTTATATATCGTATGAGGGGAGATAATGTGAAGAGGGATGAAACCGATCACCCATTTACCTTGCCTCAAGTATTCCTGACCTGCGCGCTATCGTAACGAAGTACAAGTTTTTATTTTCCATCTATTACGACGAACACTTTATATTACTGAAATATAGGTTGAGCTTGATTCTTTTGCTCCTCTTTTCCCAATCACTACCTCCGTTAAGAGTGATACCGCGCTGATAAGTCGCGGTATCACGCATCTCACTCAATTCCATCCCTTTTCACGTTACTTCCCATTTGCTTTTTCGAGGGCAGCGCCAAGTAACACGTTAGCACCTGATTCGGCCCAATTTGGGTAAATTTTTTCAGCCTCGTTATGGCTAATACCATCGACGCAGGGGATAAAAATCATCGCGGTGGGCGTCACGCGGTTCAGGTAACAAGCATCATGCCCAGCACCTGATACCATCTTTCGATGATTATACTGATACTTTTCAGCCGTTTTCTCTACCAGATTAATCATTTGAGAATCAAAACTGATAGGGGCATAGTCGAGAATCTTCTCAATACCATGTTCCAATCCAATATCATCAGCAATTTTCGGAATTTCTTTCAGTAATGCTTCTTCCATAAGATCGAGGGTAGTTTCCTCTACGTGCCTAAACTCAACACTAAAAACGGCACCGCCAGCAACGACATTAGGCGAATTGGGCGTGAGAGAAACATATCCTACCGTTGCTCGGGCCGCATCGCCCTGTGCCACTCCAATACGATGTACTGCTTCTATTACGCGTGCCAGACCAAGCGCAGCATCTGCTCTGTAAGCAAGGGGAGTGGTACCAGCATGAGCACTTTGCCCCGACAGTTGAACTTCATAACGACGCTGCCCTTGTGCACCGGTGACGACACCAATATCAATGGATTCTTTCTCCAGGATAGGGCCTTGTTCTATGTGTACTTCGAGAGCAGCATGAATATTGGATGCCGCTATGTGGTCGGTACCGGCGTAGCCGATATTTTTCAGTGCATCCTCAAGCAGAACGCCCTGTTTATCTTTACGCGACAACCCAAAATCCAATGTAAACACATTGGTAAATACACCTGAACCCAGCATGGGAGGCTGAAAGCGAGCGCCCTCTTCATTGGTCCAGCTTACAACTTCAATGGAACGCTCGGTTTCCTGCTGGGTATCATTCAATGCTCGTACAACTTCCAATGCGGCCAGCACACCATACACACCATCGTAGTTTCCGCCGGCGGGCTGCGTATCAAGGTGTGATCCAATGAGTACAGGTGATAATTCAGGATAACGCCCTTCGCGGCGAGCGAAAATGTTCCCAAAAGGATCAACCCGGATAGTACACCCAGCTTCTTTTGCCCATTCGACAAAAAGATCTCGGGCTTCGCGATCACGCTCAGTAAGTGTTAACCGCGTAACACCGCCAGCGGGTGTTGCCCCTATTTCTGACATTCTCCGAAGTGATTGCCACAGACGCTCAGCGTTTACGTGCAATGCTTGACTCATTGTGAATTCCTTTCAATACACCGTTAAGGCGAAGGTAGATCCTGTTTTTCATCCTCATATTACTGTTGGACGATTTCTCTTGAAGACATGGTAGGTTTCAGCGCTCGGAAGAGGCAAGGGATGCTCGTACGGTGACTAGCCTACTCAGGAATGCATACACAATGAATGAGCTAACAATACCGACAACAGGAGCAATCCAGGGCGAGAGAAAAGCTGCGACAGCGCCTGCAGCATAGGCGATAAGCCCTGGATAATTGAAAGCCGGCAGTCTTGTCTCTTCAAGCAAGGGGTAATGTCCTTTATGTGTCAGCCAATAATTTGCGAATATAGTGCCGGCGATGGGTGGAATAAGGGTACCCAGTATTTGTAGAAAGGGAACCAGATATTCATTGGCACCAATCAGCGCAAGCACAATACCAACCAACGAACTTGCCAATGTCATCAGCCGGCGGTGACGCGTACGGAAAAAATTGCACATGGCTGTAGAGGCATTGAAAATAATGGGACCCTGGATAGTAAACATATTCAGAAACAACAGCAGAATAGCGAGAAAGGAAAAGCCCTGAAGAGTTAAAATCCTGACGATATCGCTTTCCTGGTAGATTGTGGCGGACCAGGCACCCGCAAGGATCATCAAACCGTTAAAGATGATAAAGCTGATCAGGCATGTCCATATAGCCGCCTTGGCGCTTTTGGCTCTACGGGTCCAATTGGTCGCCTGTGTACCGACACTAACAGAGCTTGAAAATACGGCTGTAATAGCTGTTCCGAGCCCCATGTGGGCGGTAGGCGCAATGTTGGCAATATGCTGCCAACCACCAGCATGCAAGGTAGCAACCACGATTGATATAAGAAGAATCACCAGCATCACGGGGATAAAGACCCTGCCCAGTAAATCCAGTCCTTTGGTACCCACCATTGCCGAGATACAAAATCCGAGGCCAAACAGCACTATCAGATAGGGCATGAAGGTGGCGGGTAAGGAGAAAATGCTGATAATGGAAGAAGAAATGGTAGCGATTCCCCATCCATACCAGCCAATTTCCGCGAATCCCAATACAAAATCGGAAAGCCTGCTTCCTACGTTGCCAAAGCAGAAGCGAGCCATAAGAATGGTATTAAGACCGCTTCTTGCACCAATGGCACCAAGTCCAGCGACATAAACGGCAAGCAGGATACTCCCCGCGAGGATAATCCACAGCGTCTCTGTGATACCGAAAGCAACACCGATGTTACCGCCAACGAAAGTAATCCCGATAAAGAATGTCACACTGCTAATAACACTCAATATGGACAAAAAGCTTCTTCGGTGAGCCAGAGGTGTTTCACTTAGAGGGTGTTCACCATCATTATTCATACGATGCCTTTTTATCCTGCACGATTGAAAAGAACCGAGAGCTTTTCGGCTCTTTTCATTGTTAAAAATACACCAACCCGTGATATTTGGGCTAAATTACAGCAAATGAAGCATCTTTACTCAGTGCCAACATCTTCAGCAGTTTTTTTATCTTTTGCCGTATAACGGAAATCGCAATGGCTATAGCCTTGCATTATGGTTTGGGTACGATCCAGCTTAACGTTAGGATCATAGCCTTCGATAAATTTGGCATCACGATTACAGGAGAGCAGAAAGCCGATGTCCCCCAGGCCCATTTCGTGATACATCTCCGCATAACGGCATCTGTGCACATCATAATCATAGTGCTCGGCATCGCTGGCAATGATATCGGTATCCAGCGCATCATCTTTCTCCCACAAGACTTGCAGATCCACGAAGCCTTTTAGCGAAGGGCCCTCAGGCTCTTTTTCGGCAAAATGCTTACCTGCTTCAATAGCTGAATTTACGACTGCCTCTTCGATCACACCCTGTGCTTTTTCGACACCATAGTCACGTACCAAAATCTCATAGATGGGCTTTATTATTTCGGCTTCAATTCGCCTTCTTTCCAAAATTCCCAGTTCACCGTCAGTTGTACTCATCAGTCGTCACCCTAGTTATTGAATAGTAAAGATCAGGCAATGCCGTTGCCTATCAAATTTTGCGAGCATTCTTATCATTATCTTTTATAGAACGGAAATTACGTTTTGTACTTAGCGTATATTGATTGTGAATGAAAATACCATCAATCTACTGCTGAGCCTCCCTCAGCAGGATGGTCTCGTTCCCAATAAAACCTGTGGCGCTTTGGCAATGTCATCAAAGCCACCCTTGTTGGAGGGTGCCCACTCCAACAGACACAGTGGAGTGTGGTATCCAGTCATTGGCCATCGTGGCTGATTTTTTTGAGGGAGGCGAAGTCACCGCCGGCCTTGACCCCACAAAAGGATCAATTGCATGCACGCCTTATGGTCCATTGGGCATGCACAGAAGTAGGCAGTAGAAGTTACTCCCGACATCTGCCGACTGCTTACAATAACAAGATACCTGACAATGCCTGGCAACGTTTTATCAAAAGAGCGATTGAGAAAGGAATTATCGAAGAGAGTGCCCGCTTTTCCGCGTACGATCTAAAGCGCCGAGGCATTATGGATACACAGGGAAATTTGTATGACAAACAACATGCCTCCGGACACCGCTCAGCGTAAATGATGAACATTTATGACCTGAGTTTACCAGTGGTCAGAACACCTGAAGCAGGACAAAACGAGAAAGAATTTCCCCCAACAATTTCCCCCCTGATTCAGATATTGCCTTAATCCTGAAAAAGAAAAAGCCCCGTAACTCATTGAGCTACAGGGCTTTAGAATTGGTGCCGGCACGAGGAGTCGAACCCCGGACCTACTGATTACAAGTCAGTTGCTCTACCAACTGAGCTATGCCGG
>Ga0157360_1000230_pt1 | contig 23265 bp, 15 predicted proteins | sample AttlaeALBM1_FD_111483 | JGI IMG/M metagenome (GOLD analysis project Ga0157360, IMG submission 111483) | Fungus gardens microbial communities from leaf cutter ant in Ribeirão Preto, State of São Paulo, Brazil - Atta laevigata ALBM1 | ecosystem: Host-associated > Fungi > Mycelium > Unclassified ...
GCGAATGCACGTAGGCAGCCTTTTACAGTATCAATGGTGTCAAACAGGGGTTCCTTGTCTTCCTGATTATCCTTGTTGTAGGCCAATGGCTGTGACTTCATTAGCGTGAGTAGGCTCATCAGATGACCGAACAGGCGACCAGATTTTCCGCGAACCAATTCGGGAACGTCCGGATTTTTCTTCTGGGGCATGATGGAAGAGCCTGTGCAAAAACGGTCCGGCAGTTCGATGAAGTCGAATTGTGAGCTGGCCCATAGCACCAATTCTTCACTCATGCGTGAAAGGTGCATGCCCAAAATACTGGCAAATGCACTGAATTCGATGGCGAAGTCACGATCGCTGACTGAATCCAGTGAATTTTCGGTCGGGCGATCAAACCCAAGTAGCTCTGCCACCAGATGACGATCGATCGGATAAGTGGTACCCGCCAGTGCAGCTGCGCCCAAGGGCAGGATATTGACCCTTTTACGGCAATCGGCAAGGCGTTCCTGATCACGTGTAATCATCTCCTGCCAGGCCAGTAGATGGTGCCCGAACGTAACAGGTTGAGCGGCCTGAAGATGTGTAAAGCCGGGCATGATCACGTCGGCGTAACGAGTCGCCAATTCGATCAGCCCGAGTCTCAAGCGGCTTAGTTCCGTATCGATCAGATCAATTTCATCTCGGACGTAGAGGCGGATATCCGTCGCGATCTGGTCATTACGCGAGCGGCCGGTATGTAATTTCTTGCCAACGCTGCCAATGCGATCTGTGAGCCGTGCTTCCACGTTCATGTGAATGTCTTCCAGCGCGACAGACCATTCGATATTGCCTGCTTCGATATCACTGGCAATCGATTCAAGGCCACCAATGATCTCTTTCACTTCATCATCCGTTAGCACTCCGACTTTGTTCAGCATGGTCGCGTGGGCAATGGAACCGCGAATATCCTGTTTGTACAGGCGCTTGTCAAAATTGATGGACGCGGTGAATGCGGCCACGAATGCATCTGTGGGTTCGCTGAAACGTCCACCCCAGGCCTGATTGGTGGCTTCTGCCGAAGGCGTATTGTTTGAAGTAGTATTTGACGACATGGCTCTGGACTTCCTGATGACAAACTGACTGTATAGCCGTGAAATAAAAGCGAATAAAATGCCGAGCAGCCTTGTCAGAGCGTTACTGTTAGTCTGAAAAAGCAAGGATGAACGAAGAGATCTTTATTCTCCACCGTACCAGCCGACTGCTCATGGTTACGAGAACACTGCTGTCTGAACATTGTTTTCTGAACACTGTTGTCTGAAGAGTGTAACAGTCTTTGGAGGCAAGGCGTACTTGTTAGCACGAATCCATTCATGGGGAATCGTGTCATTGCCGCTTGGTATGGTAGATCAATCACACTCATCAGCGGAGTCAATCGGATGTACACATGAATAGTGTTATAATGACCCTACTCTTTCCATGTGTTTTTCGGACATGCATTTGTAATCATGTTTTTTACAGCGTGTATAAGCTGCTGATGTATAAATAGACCAGCCGTTTTCTTATATTCGCTCATGAACAGCGGCCTTGCCCTGAACACACTGAACCCTTCCTTCTCTATCGGGAGTGACTGTGTCTGCGAGTTCTCAACAAAAAACCAATGCTCAGCCAAGCGATACTGAGTTGAAAACCCTGCGTATTGCAACGCGGAAAAGCCCTTTGGCCTTATGGCAGGCCGAACACGTCAAGGCGCGTTTGGAAGGCCTTTATCCTGATATAGCCATTGAACTGGTCACCATGACCACGCGAGGCGATCGTATTCTGGATGCACCGCTTGCCAAAGTCGGTGGGAAAGGGCTTTTCGTTAAAGAACTCGAACAGGCGCTCATGGATGGGCGTGCTGATATTGCTGTGCACTCCATGAAAGACGTTCCCATGTTTTTTCCGGAGGGTTTGACTCTGGGCGCTATTCTTGAGCGTGCGGACCCTAGTGATGCTTTTGTTTCACATGATCATGATGCGTTGGAGGCGCTCCCTCAGGGCGCAACCGTAGGCACCTCCAGTCTGCGCAGGCAATTGCAAGTGTTGGCATTGCGCCCTGATCTGAATATCAAGAGCCTTCGGGGCAGCGTGCAGACGCGGCTGAAAAAGCTCGACACTCATGAGTTTGATGCCATTGTGCTTGCCACCTCTGGACTGGAGCGTATGGCGCTCGGCAACGTTATCCGCCAACGTATTACTCCTGAGGAAATGCTCCCCGCCTGCGGGCAGGGGGCTCTGGGGATAGAATGTCGTGAAGACGACCCGCTTGTTCGCTCATTGATAGATCCGTTGATTGACCGTGACACGAGTGTCTGTGTCCGTGCTGAACGAGCCATGAATACGCGTTTGGAAGGGGGATGTCAGGTCCCTATTGGTGGTTACGCTATTTTGAATGAAGAAAAAGGTGAAGAGCTGTGGTTACGTGCCTTGGTCGGCGATCCCGATGGTTCAACACTGCTGAGATATGAAGCGAAGGGGAGCGCCCTTGACCCGGAGGCGCTAGGCATTGAAGTCGCTGAAGGATTGTTGGCACAAGGTGCCGGTGAAATTCTAGAGCGCGTTTATCAGGATGCAGAATAAGACCACTCTATTTTGCCGATACATTGTTTTCTAACACATCGTGCTTTTTCAAAGAAATTGCGCTTCTGCAAAACTTGCATAAGTAGCCGGGGTTGTGCTGATGGAGGCTTCATCTATGAGTGAACGAGTGTTGATTGCTCGGCCCGGTGCCAGAGCCGCGGCCCTTCACCATGAATTGGAGCAGCATGGTTTCACTGCGGCGAATCTGGAGGCCATGTCACTGGTCCCACTGATGCCTCCGGAAGCATTATCTCGATTTCTATTCACGCCTGATGCAAGTAGGCCGCTGGCTATTGATATGGTGGTGTGTGTGAGCCCCTATGCTGTACATCGGCTTTCAACCTATTTGTCGCCACGGCCTGATTGGGTGGCACACGCCCGTCTCGTCGCGACGGGGCGGAGCACCCAACAATCCTTGGCTTCCCTCTTCGATCACCCTTTCAGGGAGATACTTGTGCCTCGCCCGGGGGAGTGGTCCGCCAGTGAGGGGTTATTGGCAAATCCCCAATTACAACAACTTAATGGGCAGTCCATCCTGCTCGCCCGTGGTGAAGGCGGCCGTCAATCGTTGGTTGATGCTTTTAAAGAGCGTGGCGCTATTGTGCATGAAGCTGTCCTGTACCGCCGTGCGATGCAAACACCCCCTTCGCTTGAACGCGCATGGCTTTTGAAGGGGGAATACAGCGCCTTGATCGTCACCAGCGCTGAGCAGTTAGGTCATCTAATGCAGTGGTGTTCCGCTGAATCATTGGCCCGCCCACTGATTGTCTCTAGCCCCCGCCTTGGATGTCTTGCCGAGAAAAAGGGCTTTCAGCGTGTATTGATGGCAGGCGATGCGACACCGAATGCTCTGGCCCATGCATGTGACTTACTACATAACCCCTGAATGCCATTGTTCTCGTATTAAATGCATGGCTGTAATTCAGACACACCTTCTGGTGTCTCTCATATTCTTCCAAATATGTCATTCCTCTATTAATAGAGGCAGCGAAGATCGTCGTTACCTGCTATCATTCAACTTGAATAGTTGTATAACATGCTGTTGAGTATTCACCTGATCAGGGATACTGGGTACTATTGTCCCTTTCCCGGGGCTGGGTCAGACGAACATACCGGTGTGACAGGTTTTGGTTATAGATTTCAGCTACAGATTTCAGTGACAGGTGATGCGCTTGGTGTATGCAGGCCAATCAGACCTGCGTGACAAGTCAGGGTGCATATCCTGTTCTGCATAAGGCAAGGGATCCATGAGTACTAAAGACGACGATAAACAGATTTCCTCAAACGAGGCAGCCGCTGGCTCTGAATCGCTGGATGCAAAAAAGGTATCTGCTGCGGAAAAAACAGCCGTGTCATCGGATGCATCCTCCATCGATAGCTCAGCGTCTACCAATGAAGAGGCCTCGGCCAAGAGCACTACCGCTAAAGATTCGGCTATCGATACGGATAGCATTTCTTCTGAGAAACCGATTTCGCCCGTCATGGAAGCTGATGACGCTGCTCAGCGTTCAACTGACGCCGGTACGAACGAAAAATCCGGAAAAACCTTTGGTACTCCTTCCTCTTCCAGTCAATCATCTTCTTTCCATGAAGGCGGTAACGGATCTGCCGCGGCAGGAAACGGTGGTGGCAAAGGAACGTCTGCATCATCTGGTGCAGCCGATTCGCCAAAATCACACGGAAAGCGCAATGTCCTCCAGGCGTTGTTGGTGGTATTGATTATTCTGGTGATTCTGGTCCTGTTGGGGTTGGGGTGGAACCTTCAGCGTATGAATCAACAGCATGACTCGGTCAGCCAGCTGGATACACGTATCAGTCATCTGGAACAACAGAGTCATGATCAAATTCAGCAGGCGCTCTCTGATGGGCAACAGTCCAATCAGCAGCTTACTCAGCGCATTGATCAGAACGATCAGACCGTTCAGAAGGTATTGACTCAGCTCAATCGCCATCAGCAAAGTTCTCCAAACGACTGGACGTATGCTGAAGTTGAGTATTTGCTTCGTATTGCAAACCAGCGTTTGGCACTGCAGCGTGATGTAACGGGTGCCCAACATTTGTTGAACCTGGCGGATCAGCGCTTGGCATCTACGCAGAATCCAGCCTTTATTCCCGTACGTGGCGCTATTCACAACGAATTGGCGGATCTTGACAGTGTCAATGCAGTCGATACCGACGGTATCTATCTACAGTTGAATGCTGAGCAGCAGCAATTCAACACGCTACCGTTGGCCCAGGATACGCAGGCATTGAGTGCCAAGGAAGATAATAGTGCTTCCTTCAGTGGTGGATGGCGTTCTCAGTTGGGTCGTTTAGGCAATCAACTTGAGGATTTGGTGACTATCCGTCATCACGACAAGCCCCTCGAAGCATTGATCACGCCGCGTCAGGAAGGTTATCTGCGTGCCAATATCAGTCTTCTGCTTGAGCAAGCGCAGATTGCGCTGCTGAATCAGGACGAAAATGTCTACAAAGGCAGCCTGAATCAGGCGCTCAACCTCATCAATCAGTATTATGAAGTTCACGATGGTGGGGTAGAAAAAGCGACTCAGCATATTCAGTCACTGGCGCAGGTAAATGTACGACCGAAGCTACCTGATATTAGTGGTTCGCTGAATCAGTTGCAGAGCATTCTGTCCCAACGTGGGTCTGCCTCCAATTCCAATCAGGGGGAGTGATCAATGCGTAAACTGATCCTCTTTATCGTAGTCGTGCTGGCCATAGGTGGGTTGCTTGGTCAGTTGATGCTCAAGGTCCCTGGTTACTGGCTAATCCGTGTGGGTGATACCTCTATCCAGACATCTTTCTGGGTGGGGCTGGTCGTTTTGTTCGTGGCATTCGTGGTGCTCTACCTGATTGTCCGCCTCTTGGGCAAATTGCGACGCCCGTTCTACAGAACCCGTATGTGGACGAGCCGCAATCGTCATCGCCAGGCACTCAAGCGTACTGTCCGTGGTTTAGTGGATCTTTCCGAAGGTCGCTGGAAACATGCGCAAAAAATACTGACACGTGCTGCCAACGACTCTTCCGTTCCTTTGGTAAACTATCTCTCGGCTGCTCTGGCAGCGCATTACCAGGGAGATTACGAGCAGGCTGATACCCTTATTAAGGAAGCGCATGACTCTACTTCAGGAGCTGATAGCGCTATCGGATTGGTTGAAGCCCAGATGCTGCTGGACCGTCGGGAGTATGAACGCGCGATTCAGGTGCTGAAAAAGCTTGAGCAGCATGCGCCAGATCATCCACAAATCCTTCGCCTGCTTCAGCGTAGTTATATTGAGGTGAGCGATTGGGAAGGTGTTCGTAGCCTGCTTCCTCGTCTCAAACGCTATAACGTAGTGAGCGAGCAGGAACTGGTGGCGCTTGAGAAAAAGACCTATACAGAGCTGTTCAAACATGCTGAAGAATTTGGAAACAGTACTGCCGTAAGCTCAATCAGCCACCGTACCGTTACGCCATTGGAACGTGCTGAGGAACTTCGTCGCGATCTTCCTTCCGAATTGCAGGAAGATCCTGAAATCATTCAGCTGTATGTTTCTGTATTGGCCCAGAACGACAAGGCACATAAAGCTGAAGGCGTGCTCTCCAGTTTTCTTAAGCATCATTGGAACGGTAGTCTGGTGCTACGCTATGGCTTGCTGGATGTTGATTCTGCCAGCCAGCTCAAGCATGCGGAAGGGTGGTTAAAAGAGCATCCTGAAGATCCTGATTTGTTGCTGACCCTGGGGCGCTTGTCTCTGCGCAATAGCTACTGGGGCAAAGCTCAGGAGTACTTCGAAAAAAGCCAGCGTGTGCGCCCTAGTGGTACGGCCAGTGCTGAATTGGCCCGATTGTATTTCCATTTGGGCGAGAGCAACAAGAGCGAGCTTTATTTGAAGCGGAGCGCCGAGTTGCTCAACCGCGCGTTGCCCAATTTGCCTCAACCCGTGCTCAATCGTTAATCCAATTCTTCCGGGCACTCATACCCGCAGCAGGTCGTGGTTGATAACAGAAAAAGTGAAAAGGCTGGTCGGAATGTCCGATCAGCCTTTTTTATCATGAGGGAAACACTCGATACAGAGCATCTCCTGCAAAGGGGTTATTACTCACTCAGCGCACGTTCGACCAGTGATTTCGTGTGGTTCGACAAATCTAGCTCAGTCGTGAGAGTTTGTCCCCGTACCGACATTTTTTTCCATGTTTTGGCAATAATGCGAACAAGATCATCGTCATTTTTGTATTTTTTACTGAAGTCATCCAGATAATAGCCGAGAAAAACCAGACAAGTAGTGTCTTCCAGGGCTTGCGTATCTTTATCTTCCTTAAGGTTTTCCTTACGGATCAATGCAGCGACACGATCGGCAACTGACGCTTCGAACCCTGCTTCAATAATCAATTGACTCGCCAAGTCTGCCTGACGTTGTTTCAGCCCGCTTCGCCATGCATGATAGCCCGCTTTATCCATCGGATAACTCTCACGCGGCGTTTCCCAACGGCGTAGGTGCTGAGCCCTTACGGCCAGCTTCAATGGAACAGGTGCCTCTGGGGCAACCAAATCAAGCCATGCACTCATGCGTTCTGCATAAACCAATTCATAGGGGCGTTCAACAGGAGCGAGGCCATCAGTGTTCTCAGATGCTGGCGTCTCGGAGGCTGATTGCGTGTTTGGTACAACCCTGATCTTGCGTGGGTCATCCGCATGAGCTGCGTCAATTAACTCAAGCGCTTTGATATAGCGGGAATCTGCCACTAGCGTACTCCTCATTCTTATAGGCTGATAACGTCTGTATATTGATTGTATATGTTGATTGCCTGGCGTCTTTTACAGAAATCAGATGATGTGAGGTCAACTGAACTTCCGACATGCTCTGACAGAAAGCTCAATAACGGGTGTTATTGGCTATGCTGTCACTTGGCGAAGATGCTTTTGACGTTATTAATCACGATGCGGATCAGTGTATAGGAAACAGGCCTGCTTCAGGAAAGTAATACAGACATTTTTTATATATCTTGGGTCATTGCTCTCAAACAAGTCTCTTGAGGTATGAAGGCAAAACTTCTTTTCAAGGCTAACGGGTTTTCGATGGCGGGTTAAAGCGCTACTCTACTAGTCGATATCATCTCTTTTATAGCTTATGCGGCCTCCCGCACACCACTTGGGTGGCGTGAAAAACCGCAGAGGCTTGAATAACGGATACACCTTTCGATTTCAGGATATTTACCATGCGCTTCTCACAGGCTTTGTCTCGTGTAAAACCCTCCGCCAGTATTGTGGCCAGTCAACGTGCTCGTGAATTACGCGCACAAGGAAGGGATATTATTGCTTTGTCAGCAGGCGAGCCTGATTTCGATACCCCTGAAAACATTAAAGCGGCAGCATATAGGGCAATGGAAGCTGGCAAGACCAAATATCCACCGGTTGCGGGTATTCCAGAGTTACGAGAAGCCATTGTCGAAAAATTCAGGCGTGATAATGGTCTGGATTATCGTGTCAATGAGATCATGGTGAGTAATGGTGGAAAGCAAGTCATCATGAATGCACTTCTGGCCACTGTTGATAGCGGTGACGAAGTTATTATTCCAGCCCCCTATTGGGTTTCCTACCCGGAAATGGTCGCCTTGTGCGGTGGAACGCCCGTCATCGTGAGAAGTCAGCCCGAGAATGGTTATAAGCTGACGCCAGAAGACCTTGAACGTGCTATTACACCAAGCACAAAATGGCTAATGTTCAATAATCCCTGCAATCCATCAGGGGCGGTATATTCTCGTGCCGAGGTCAAGGCACTGACCGAAGTACTGCGCCGTTATCCTCAAGTGGGTATTCTCTCGGATGATATTTATGAGCACCTGGTATACGGCGGTATCGAATTCACGACCCCAGCACAGGTAGAACCTGAGTTAATGGATCGAACATTGACGGTTAATGGTTTCTCCAAGGCGTATGCGATGACCGGGTGGCGTATTGGCTATGCAGCCGGTCCAGAAGCTCTTATCAAAGCAATGGATAAAATTCAGGGGCAGGTCACCTCTGGGGTGAATACCATCGCCCAGTGGGCTGCTGTAGAGGCATTGACGGGGCCACAGGGCTTTATAGCAGAATGGAGACACAGCTTCGAACGTCGGCGTGATCTGGTTGTGCTTCAATTAAACGCAGCGGAGGGGATCGAATGTCAGCTACCGCATGGTGCTTTCTATGCATACCCTTCATGTGCAGCCTTGATTGGACGCCACACCTCAAGTGGGCAAACAATTAACAGCGACGAAGACTTTACTCGCCTTTTGCTTGAAGAAGCAGGTGTTGCACTGGTTCATGGAGGAGCTTTTGGGTTATCCCCCAATTTCCGTGTCTCTTATGCTGCAGCTGAACATGAGCTAACGGATGCCTGCTCCCGTATACAGTCATTCTGTGCTTCTTTATCGTGAAGAAATCTCCGCTTAGCCCGTTGTAGCGCATGGAGATGAGCACTTGGAGGAAGGGCAGTCGGTACGAAATGCCTGTTTCAATACCTATGCGTTGAGCTGAGTGGAACCCGACCACTTTTTTTTGATGAACCGAATCCCCTCTCGTCCCGCTAACCATGAGGGGCGAGAGGGGATTGTCAAATTCAGTTACTAAAAATAATATCAATGCGACTTTAGTGGTTGGCTTGTCTGTCATATAATTTTGTTAGCTTTGGCTGGATAAAAGGATGTGCGTACCTAAACCTTTTTAGATAAAGCCTTTATAATTAACATCTGGCCGTTGAATGACTGTAGTTATGATATTGCAGTTGAAATCTCGTAGTTGAAATATCGTAGTTGTGATATGTGCGGTGTGATATTGCGGTTGAAATATTTTGGCTGTAAACAATATCCCGCTGGAGTCAAACTACTTATAACGTCGTGCCTTGTCAGGAAGTGAGTTAACTCATGGCACGGCCATCTTTATATAACCGTGACGTAATTCCCCATTATTCCAGGTCTGATGGCATCGATTTCATCAGGCGATGGCAACAGCTGATTATTTAGTTCGACGCAAGATCAATGGCGGCGCCAGATATGCGCTGGTGCTATTGGCTTGTGTAATGGCATTGGTTAGCCATTTTATGGGGAACGTAGGATGATCGGAATTTAGGGTAGCGCCTGCCTTGGCTGGTTAAGCTACCGAAAGTCATGTTAAGGAGTTCGCGATGTCCATGCCGCTCATAGCCCTCGCGTTGGCTGCCTTCGGGATCGGCACCACTGAGTTGGTGATCATGGGGCTTTTGACCGATGTGGCTGGCAATCTGCATGTCAGCGTACCTACGGCAGGGATGCTGATCTCCTGCTATGCCATGGGTGTTGTGATTGGTGGCCCCATTCTTGCGTTACTGACGTCTCGCTGGCAGCGTAAACGTACTCTGCTGCTTTTAATGACAATCTTTTTGATTGGTAACGTTGCCTGCGCCATTTCCGAAACCTACATGCAGCTATTAATCGCTCGTGTGGTGACCGCACTTTCCCATGGTGCCTTTTTTGGTATTGCATCAGTTACTGCGGCAGGGATGGTGCCTCCGGAGAAACGCGGGCAGGCTATCGCGATGGTGTTTGCTGGCTTGACGGTCGCCAACGTCTTGGGCGTGCCTTTCGGTACTGCGGTTGGGCAGGCCTTCGGCTGGCGTGTAGCCTTCTGGTGTGTTGCCTTAATGGGGGTTGTTGCATTGGCTGGCTTATGGCGTTGGATGCCTTCTACTTTGCCACGTAGTCAGGGCTCTATCCTGTCCGAGTTTAAAGTTCTGAAACAACCTCAGGTGACGCTTGGACTATTGATGAGTGTGCTGTCATCCACGGCCATGTTTGTCAGCCTGACCTATCTCTCGCCCATACTGGAGCATTATACAAACGTCCACGGCGTTGGTATTACGCTCATGTTCCTGTTGTATGGTGTTGGCATGACTATCGGTAGCTGGCTAGGCGGTAGATTGGGTAATAGCCCTTTGGTACCTACACTGATCAAGCTCATGATTGCCAACCTGATCATATTGTTGGTGCTGACATTCTGCCTGCACTCGATATGGACCATGATGCCGGCGGTTGTACTTTGGGGTGCCATTACGTTTTCTCCCAACCCGCTTTTCCAATTGCTGGTCGTGGATCAGGCAAGCGATGCGCCGAACCTGGCTTCTACACTTAACCAGAGTGCCTTTAACCTGGGTAATGCCATTGGAGCATGGTTGGGAGGGGCCGTTATTGGTATCGGTTTGCAAATGGATTTCCTGCCGATCGTCAGTATCCTGGTTGTGATCGTGTTGTTCGCATTGGCCATGGTGACCCGCAAGCTGTTTGTTCATGTGGATCACCTGGTGCCGGAAGAAGAGCCCGCTGGGCCACCTGCCGATGTGCCTGTCGACGTTGACAATGGCGTACTTGTTAATCCGACGGATGACGCGGCCATTGATGACGATGACGACGAGTTTATGCTCCCCGGCGATACGCTGACACCTGAGCAGTTCGCTGAAGCCATGCACGGAATGCGCCGCAGTCATGTGCCTTCCGAAGGGACTCATGAAGAAGAAATGGCGACTTCTGCAGCGTCCGAGGCCAATGAGGCAGGTAATAATGCAGAGCCACCTGCATCACCTGAGGAGAAACGCTAACAGCACCATGCTCCTTGGAAACGATCCCGCCTATTTTTAGCTGGGATCCTTCCTATAATTTGCAGGAAACAAAAACCTCAAGCGCTCATGAAACAAAGCGGCTTGAGGTTTTTTGTTTGTCACACCCCCATTGTTTCTAATCAATCAGATTGAATTTGATCTGCTGAGTCTCTTCTACATTAGGCCCTACAAAAAGCTCAATACACCCCGATTCAACTCTATTCTGGAGATGCTGGTCCAGATAGCCCAATTGCTTTGTCTTTATCTGAAAATGCACTTCTTTATCTTCGCCCGGGTCGAGTGCGATTCGCTTGAAATCAATCAGTTCACGGCGTGGGCGACTAATGCTGGCGACCGGATCTCTCATATAGAGTTGAACGACTTCTATCCCTTTTCGCTGACCTGTATTCGTCAAGGTAAGTGTCAGAATAAGTTTGTCTTCAGGAGATGATAGAGATAACACTGTACTGGTGAGCTTGGGCGTTCCATATTCAAAGTGGGTATAGGTCAACCCATATCCGAACGGGAAAAGCGGGGTATTAGGGCTATCGATATACTGGGATGAATAACGCGGGTCTGGGTCTATTTTATCCAGAGGACGGCCCGTCGGTAGCTGTGCATAATAAAGTGGGAGTTGCCCAACATGTCGAGGGAATCCCATGGGCAACCGTGCCGACGGATCAGCATCCCCGAACAGGAGGTCCACCAACGCTGGAGCGCCTTGTGTCCCCGGCCACCAGGCATGCAACAATACGTGTGGTGGCAATACCTCGTTAGAGTCGACAACATCCCCCAGTACAAGTGGGCGACCACTTAACGTTACCATGATTGTGGGTGTACCTGTGTTTAGTACCGCCTTGGCTAGCAATCGCTGGTCCTCTGGCAGACGTATGTCGGTTCGACTGGCAGCTTCGCCACTCATGTATTCACGTTCACCTACGACCAGAATGACCAATGCTGCCTGCCGAGCTGCCTGTATAGCCTCTTCACGTGCCTGCTCATTATCTGCGTTCGATGCATTTTCTCCCGCTGTTCCCTTGGAATAACGAATGCTGTCCAAAGGTAGCCTTTTTTCCAGTGCAGATTTGAATGAAGTCACCTCATCGGCTCGTCCTGCGCCATGCCAGGGCCCGATCCACTCACCTTTGTCTTCCACTAGATTGCCGATGACGGCCACTTTTCCTGGGCTTCCCGAGAGTGGCAGCGTGCCATCATTTTTCAGCAGCACGATAGATTCCCGAGCAATCTGACGCGCTTTCTCCAGATGCTGAGGTGCAAGGATAGTGGCTTTTTCCCGCGCTTCATCACAGTATCGGTAGGGATCTTCAAATAAACCAAGCGCCGCTTTCAGGATAAGAATACGTCTTACCGCTTCGTCAATGCGTTCGGCGGTTACCTTGTGTTCATTAACCAACTGCTCAAGATGATCAAGGAAGTAGCCATCCTGCATATCCATGTCTACGCCTGCATTCACGGCTTTCTGGGCAGCTTCCGCCGGATCAGCAGCCACACCATGGAAAATGAGTTCCATAATGGCGGTATAATCAGTGACGACCAAACCTTCAAATTGCCACTCACGGCGCAGGATCTGATCAAGAAGCAGGGGATTACAACTGGCTGGGACTCCGTCGACGGTGTTGAAAGAGGTCATGACAGCCGCTACGCCGGCATTCACCGCTGCCTGAAAAGGGGGGAGGTGAATACTTCGCATGACACGTTCCGACAGATTAACCGTGTTGTAGTCGCGTCCTGCTTCCGCGGCGCCATAACCTGCATAATGTTTCACACAAGCTGCTACTGTCTCCACCGAGGCAATGTCATCCCCTTGTAGCCCGCGTATCTGTGCTTTTGCATAAAGGGAGGTGAGTAGAGGATCTTCTCCACATCCTTCCATGACACGCCCCCAACGGGCATCTCGCGAGATATCCACCATGGGCGCGAATGCCCAATGTATCCCAGCTGCCGCAGCTTCCTTGGCAGCAATACGTGCCGCTTCTTCCAACACATCAGGGTGCCAACTGGAGGCCATTCCCAACGGAATAGGAAAGATTGTACGAAAACCGTGTACGACGTCGTATCCAAAGAGGAGTGGAATGCCCAACCGGCTCTCTTCTACCGCTATCTGTTGTAGTTGACGAGTGAAATCAGCATCAAATGCATTGAAAACCGAACCCACACGTCCCTCACGAATATCGTTCTTATATCCCTCGCGGATAGAGGGGCCCGTCACATCTCTATCACTGGTAAATTGTGACATCTGTCCAATCTTTTCAGCGAGCGTCATCCGTGAAAGTAGCTCATCAGCCTGTTTCTTCAAAGCGGCATACTGCACGGCGGACAGGTTGAGAAAAGGCATTTTGGATGCTGTATGGGATAATGTCATGACGGCTAACCTCCGATGATTGACCACATCAACCTAACTGATCACGTTAACCTACACAGGTTATGGAGAGCGGTCCATGAACCAAACGTCATATCAGTCACCCGCTTTATGAGACAGACCGGTTATCCAAAATATGCCTCCTTCATGGTTGGGCCGATAGTTTGAATGCGATTACAGAATCTCCTGCAGGAGTACCCATTCCATGGTGTCCTCCGGCAGTAATCACCACAAACTGTTCTCCATTGACCGAATAGGTCATGGGTGTTGCCTGTGCTCCGGTAGGCAGGGTGTAATGCCATACTTGTTTGCCCGTATGAAGGTTAAAGGCGCGAATTTCATGATCTGTGGTCGCGCCAACGAAAACCAGCCCTCCTGCCGTTATAATGGGGCCGCCATTATTGGGGACGCCCAGGTTGACAGGCATATGTGTAGGAATACCGAAAGGCCCATTATATTGCCCACTGCCCAGCGCACGTTGCCACAGTACCTTTTGGGTATGCATATTAACGGCAGTAATCATCCCGTAAGGGGGCTGCTCACATAGCATGCCCGTGGGGGAATAGAATGGATTGATATTCACACCATAAGGGGTTTGTGCCTGAGCTGCAGTGCCTTCTGCCTTGCCTGCACTGGCCTTGTACCGCGGGTCAGCAATCGAATAAACCTTTTCCTGATCAGCATGGGCGCGTGTCACAAGTTGATTGCGGAAAACCATGTTGTTCCAATTGCCTACCATGATGCCTGTCTGTGGGTCATACGCGATACTGCCCCAGTCAGACCCTCCATTGTAGCTGGGATATTGTAGCCATGGATGTTTCAGTGAGGGAGGCGTGAAGTCGCCCTTGTAGTCGGAATGACGATACATGATCCGACACATCATCTGATCGATAGGAGTCAATCCCCACATGTGGGCTTCAGTCAGTTTCCGGAATGCGCGGAATACTGGCATGTCCACTGAGTAAGGCTGAGTACTTGCACGAGTATCATCGGCAATGACACTGGCGGGTGCCTCTTTTTCCGTCACTTTGCTCAACGGTTTACCCGTACGGCGATCAAGCACAAAGTTCTGGCCCAGCTTTGTCGGTATGAGGATAGCCGGTATGGAGGAACCATGTGGGCCCGGATAATCCATCAGGGTGGGTTGTGATCCCATGTCGTAGTCCCAGACATCCTTATGGACCGTCTGGAAGACCCAACGCTTTTCACCTGTGCGAGCATCCAATGCCACAATTGAGGTACTGACCGCATTTTCATTCGGATCACGCTTGGCACTGAAGTAATCAGCCGCTGAATTACCTGTTGGGACATAGACAAGGTCTAGCCCCGGATCTGCTGTCATGGTGGTCCATGAATTCGGTGTACCCAGGCTATAGGTGCGACCCTTGGGCGGTTCCCCATGATCATGAGGATGATTGACATCCCAGGCCCAGCGGAACTTGCCGGTCTCAGCATCAAAACCACGAATAACGCCCGAAGGTGCCCAGCGTTGTTGATTATCGAGTACCTTCTGGTTGGTGACAATAATGCCATTGACGATTGGCATGGCGGTATTCATGCTCACCCAACCAGGAACTGGAATGCCCAGCCCATTGGCAATAGTCACCTGTCCATTACGACCAAATTGTGCACAGGGTTGGCCGGTCTCTGCATCGACTTCAGCCAGACGTTCATCCTGTGTTGCCACCAGAATGCGTGTATGACACATTTGCCCCTTGGGCACTACATTGGATGTGTAGAATGTTACTCCACGACATGCAGCTGTCCCGGGTATGCTGCTGAAGGGAAGTTGCGCATCCCACTGCCAACGCTTCTTACCGGTAGCGGGGTCCAGGCGGACGATATTGTCCCTTGCCGTACATAGATAAAGCCCATTACCTACCTTGATGGGTGTATTTTCAGGTGCCCATAGATTGGGTTTTCCTTTGGGCGGAAGATCTCCCGTGTGATAGGTCCAGGCGACCTTCAGTCTGTCAATATTGGTGGGCGTAATCTGGCGGAGAGGTGAGAAACGTGTGGCATTACTGTCACGACCATAATCCCGCCAATCCGAATCAGGCTGTGTTGTTGTCGTTTGTGGGGTTTTAACTAGCGGCTGCTCGGGGCTGGGCTCACTGGAGTTATACACAAATTGTGGACCACAGACTGCATAGATGGCGATAGCGAAGCAAATCACGAGGAGGGTAGACAGTATACCGCTCAGTTTGCGACTCATTCCTGCTCCCAGGCGAGGAAGGCAGAGGACAAGCCAGAGTGCTAGAATTGCTGGTAACCCGGTGCGCGGTAGCCAGCCCCAGATATTCAGTCCGGATTCATACATGGTCCATATTAGCGTGCCGATGAAATAAACAGCAAAAACCAACGCACCAGATCGGCGGTTCAACCACAGCAGGAACGACGAGATAACCAGTAAGATTCCAGCGATCAGGTAGTACCATGACCCACCGGCCATGCCCAGATCAATACCCCCTACCCACTGGATAATGCCGAATATAAAAAGAACGATGGCGAGCCACATCGTTGCTATGGTACGACGCTTATGCATATTATTTCCTTGTTCTTTTCATTATTTACTTTGAGGGCAGTATACAAGGAAAATTCTACAGGGAGTGTAAGACTAATGGTGGTATGCAATGCACTGGCTTGTCGATCTGTTCCCGGAGACAGCCTATATGTGATGAGCGATTAAATGTTGTATTAAGTATGGTGTGGGCGCAACCGGGTAAATATGGGGCGGCAAGTGCCTGAATGACGATCAGGTGATTAGGTTGAAGTGGCCAATTCATGATCTGTACAAAAGGTAATAAATCGCTGAATCAGTGCACTGCGATATTTATTGCGATGTATTACCAGACGGAAATAACGTTCGATAGTGAGCATCTCCCCCTCTTCCAGTACGATATTAAGCTGCGCCAACCGACCATCTTTAAGTGCATGATCAGCTTCACGTTGTGAAACGCATGTGAGCCCAAGCCCAGCGGCAGTTGCGTTGATCAACGCTTCGGCTGTGTTCAGCTCCAGTGATGCTGTCCAGTGATTCAGACGTGAAGCCACCGAACGCATGAATTGATCACGTGTTCCCGACCCCTCCTCACGTAAAACCCAGTCCTGATTTTCGAGTGCACCCAAGGGGAGGGGGCCTTGTGCCTGACTAAGAGGATGATCGTGTCCCGCCACGATGATCAGCTGATCCAGACACCACTCCAGTGTTTCAAGCTCTGCATTAGTGCTGTTACCCTCGATAAGTCCAATATCAAGTTCAAAACGTGCCAGCGCTGAGCAGACATCCCTGCTATTGGCGAGCAATACACTTTGCTCTCGGTGACCGGTCTGCTCCCTGAAATCGCGAAGTAACCAGGGAAGAAGTTGATTACCGATGGTTTGACTGGCGCCAATGCGCAGCAGACCACGATAACCGGCATCATCGCTGGTGAAGAGCGTTTCGATTTCATTCTGACGAGTCAACAGCTCGTCCGCCAGAGGCAATAACCTGCGGCCCAATCCATTAATATATAATCGGTTCTTGTGACGGTCAAAAAGCGCATGTCCTATGAGGCGTTCGAGTTCGGCCAGCGCCATACTTACCGCGGGCGTTGTCAGATGTAATTTTTCGGCGGCCGCCGTAATGCCGCCTTCACTGGCAATGGCGACAAAAATACTCAGTTGTCGTGGTGCGATTTTCATTGCGGCCTCTAGGGGGGAGAAACTTGAGGTACGGCTCTGGGACAAAATAGCGGAGCGGTAGCCTAGTATATCTTTTCATACCCTATAATAACGCATACTATAGTGTATACCTTCCCCAAGCCGGCATAGCTCAGTTGGTAGAGCAGCGCATTCGTAATGCGAAGGTCGTAGGTTCGACTCCTATTGCCGGCACCAGTTAAATCAGTGGTTTCCAGCGTATTCAGTTTTGTTTTTCCTTCGCCATTTATATTGTTTGGCTCGCTTGGAAAGATGTGTGGGATATCCTCTGGACTGGTCCTGATTGCACTATGCTGGCGTTGCTAGGGACAAAAGGAAAATGTTTATGAAATCAGGTAAGTCGGTTCGATTGTTTCTTGCTGATGGAACCCCGGGGGGATTACTGACCGCAGAGATAATGAATTGGACTGGGCATGTCGCTGCTGCGCCCAGATCGGGATTGGCTGCGCTACTTAAGCGTGAGGAAGCTAAACGAACAGGTATTTATATGTTACTGGGCGACGATCCAGAAAACCTCGGTGGCATAACGGCCTATATTGGTGAGGCTGACGACATAAGCAAACGTCTTTACCAACACAATCGTCCAGAGGAACAAAATGGCAAGGATTTTTGGAATCGCGTAATTATACTCACCAGCAAAGATACAAATCTCACGAAAGCCCATGCTCGGTATTTGGAGAGTCGATTAATCGCTCTCGCACTTCAAGCCAATCGTGCGGAATTGGTTAATTCAACCAATCCACCCGCAATAAACCTTCCTGAAGCCGACCTATCGGATATGGAGTACTTCATTGAGCAAGCTAAAATTATTTTGCCTGTACTCGGCGTCAACATCCTTAGGTCAGCAAAAACTATTATGAAGTCATCTAGCGTGGATGCTTTTGATGCTATAAATACTTCACCCACCTTTAAATTGGAACTAAAGAAAGCGGGTATTGTTGCTACAGCTCAAGAGGTTGATGGAGAGTTTACCGTAATGCCTGGATCTACCGCCCGTTTTGAGTGGGTAGGTGTGATTGGCCATAATTATGCTCGCCTTAGAGAAAAGCTCGAACAAGATGGGACATTGGCTATATCACATAACCAAAAGACAAGAGAATTTACTCATGAATATGTATTTTCTAGTCCTAGCGCCGCCGCTGCTGTGATATCAGGACGCAGCGCGAACGGTCGCACTGCGTGGTTTACTGAAGATGGTAAAATGAACTATGGAGAATGGCAAAGCCTGAATGTCGAGGCTCCGTAATCCAAGAAAGAACTGCCTCTTGGACAACTAGGCTGACAGAGGGGGCTAATGACACATAAGAAACGAATGAAGGAGCAGACTCAATCTGAGCAATTAGTGTATGCCAATGAATATAATGACAAGTAACCATTTGATTTGTATTAATTTTAATTATTTTTCAGACTCCTATTGCCGGCACCAGTTAAATAAGTGGCTTGCAGCGTATTCAGTTTTGTTTTTCCTTCGCCATTTATATTGTTTGGCTCGCTTGGAAAGATGTGTGGGAGATGCATAAATTATATTTTATGATAAGAGGTTGATATAAATGAGTGAGAATAAACATGAATGGCAAGAAAAATTAGATCAAGCCTCTAAACTAATCACTGAAGCAGTAAACGAAATTCAATCATCTTATAAAGAAAAGCTGAGTAAGGAAGAGGAAAATAATCTTTGGAGGCAGAAGCGGTATATTTACAACGCAATTATCAATATGAAATCACTTGTCTATAGGTATTTCCCTGAGGAGATTCCTGAAAATCTACAGGAGTTTTCATGGGGTGATTTTGTTGAAGTTCTTCCTGTGGTTAATACAAATAATAAATCCAAACAAAATTTTGAATTTACCTATCAAGTTAGGTTTGGTGAGAAAACGACCAATAGAATTTTGCTTAATTCATTAAAGAAAGAAAATAAAGATAATGATTGGATAAATGGGGCATTAGTGGTTGCTCATGCTCTATCTTACTATCATGATAAATTCGGTATCACTCTTGAAGATGATGTAGCCTTGGATGAAAGATTGCGTCACTTGGCTAAAGAGGGAGTCGTAGCGATCGATAATAAAGACCTTCCTTATGGTAAGTATAAGGTCAAATTACAATAGCAGTTACTTGTGCGATAAATTAGAGCGCCTACATAGGCGCTTTTTAATTGCTATGATGTTTATTCCTAACCTCTGTCCTAAAGTCCTTCTCATCCAACCGGTGCATAACCTCCGCTACTACCCATTGTTCCTTTTCTTTTTGACAACTATGAGATTGAGCATTTCATAGTCTAGAGTGCGATCAGGAATGACTGTCGATGTCCTTTAAAAAGTGGGGGCCATAAAGGATTTTGCCTAATAGTATCTTTCATCCTTAAAGAATGCGTTTGGACTATGATCACAAGTATGAAGAAAACTTGTTGTCACAAAATGCGTTCCAATACTCCCGATCAGTGTAAACCGAACGACGTTTGTCGTATCCAGTCGACAAACAAGGCGTCAGTTACAGAGGTGAATGCCTTGATTGTGCCGTTCATCCCCGCGGAGGTAAAGGGTATGGAAATACGAATGTCGCAAGTGCTGATGATGAGGTCTGATTCGAATCATTGATTCTTTGTGTATTAATGGCCAATGATGGCATTTATCCCTTCATCGGTACGAAAGTTTTCGTATACTTAATCGACTGGGATGAAAGCATAATGGGTTGCGGTTTTGACAGAGCAACACACAAACAAGCATACGATATGCACAGTTATGCCATGTCGTACACAGGAAGCGATAACCTGATATGAGTGAAATTATTCTGTTTATACTGATGGTCGGCATCGGTTCCACGATTGTGCTTGATATTTGGGGGCTTATTACCTCCAAGCGCAAAGGGGAAGCTCCTATGGATTGGGGCCTTCCCGGGCGTTGGGTTCTTGGTTTGCTGCAAGGGCATTTTTACTTACAGGATGGTCAGACGCCGGCAACAACCAATGAAAAAATGATCGGCTGGATTTTTCATTATGGGGTGGGTGTACTCTATGCAGCGCTTTTGCTTTGCTTTGGCGGACCTTATGCACCCATGGTATTTCCTGCTTTTCTGATTGGTTTTGTACTCGCGACTTTGGCAGGTATGTTCATTATGATGCCGGCTATGGGGGCAGGCGTGATGGCGCGCAATCTGCCGAACAGGGTAGAAGCCATTAATGGAATGTTGATTAGTCACCTGATTTTTGCGTTAGCGGAATACGTTTTGGCACGCTTGGCTAGCTAAAAGCAGGTTATTTGTGGCCTTTCCAGAGACTCATTATCGTCCCCACTGCTAGGCATCCGGCTAATGGAAAGGCTACGTCCATGAGGGAATCAAGGTGCCAATGTGATGAAATCATCCCTGCATACCATGGAATATTCAGCGGTTGACCGTAATGCCAGTGAGCATAGCGGGTAGCCCACCAGTATTCGTTCTGTGAAATCTCTCGCCCGAGGAAAATGGCTACGGCGATGGCACCACAGCTCCAGATGTTGAACAGTCGCTTTCCAAAGAAGGCGAACAGAATACCTTGAAGAAGTATGGCAATGAGTAAATGTTCGATATTGCTGAAATTCATAATGCGTATATACAGCGAGTATCCTTGCTGAATGGTAGCCGCGCGATTGGTGGTTATAGCGCTTCGTTGGCCCTTTGAATGATGCTGGAGCGCCTCCAAGAGAGGCTGTTTCAATAGACAATACCTGCTAAATACTTTATCGACTACCTGCTGGTCACTCCGTGGCTTTTTACGAGAGACGTTTCTCTGTCATGTACCATTGATGCTATAGACTTTTCTATCAGTGTCTGTATACCGCATTGATAGGATGGGCTGTATCTCTTTCACTGAATAAATGCTCTCATTTTCAGATTTCCGTTTACCAGTGTTTGTCATTGGTTATCACCCCCCTGCGCATTTGTTAGATCATTATGGAATAGGCTTAGATTATACTTCTCCTCTTATGGCTGTGAATGCACTCTATCCCCCTATTTTTTAGGGGTTTTTTATTTGGCTGGTTACATGGGTGTAACCCGATTACCTTCATGTAACGTATTGTTTTATGGCTTTTTTTATAGCTAGATGACCATAGGCGGTATGTTTTGTAGAGAGAGGAATGTTCAGAAAAGTGGAGCCTTTCTCATACGTCTTACAATAGTATGTCTGAACCGGGTGGTATAGGAGCAACAAGGTGGGGCTGAAGAATAGTCGAACCCGCTGGGGTATTACGGCCAAGACATTCCACTGGATTATGGCGATTGCCATCATTGGCAATGGCATGTGTGGCTTGTTGATGGTACGCATGACGCCTTCAATGGCGATGATCAATGTTTTTGCATTGCATAAGTCGATTGGGCTGACGGTTATTGCTCTGTGGCTTTTGCGCGTAGCATGGCGCATGCAGGACCGTGCTCCCCGGGAGGAAGCTGGCCCGCGCTGGCAGCATGTTGCCGCACATATTACCCACGGTTTGTTGTACGTTCTTGTTTTGGCAATTCCGATCTCCGGCTGGTGGTATAACTCGGTAAGAGGATTTCCTCTTCAGTGGTTTAAGCAGTTCAACCTTCCAGCAATTGCTTCGGCGAACCCTGGTTTGTCCAACGTTGCGCATAATATCCATGAAACGCTTTTCTGGATTCTGATTGCTGTGGTGGTCGTGCATATTGGTGCGGCTCTGAAACATCATTTTGTGGATCGCGACAGTGTGTTGCTTCGTATGCTGCCCTTCGGGCGTGTTAAGCAATCCCGTCTCTATAAGGGGGAAGAAAAATGAGGTTAGCCATGAAATCTTCAAAGATAAAAGTAAGTACCCTGGCGGTGTTATGTCTGAGTGCCGGACTCGTATTCCCATTTGCGGCCAATGCGGCCACTTATTCGGTTGATTATGCGCACAGTACACTGGGATTTACCGGTAATTATCAAGGGCAGGATTTCAACGGGAAATTTGGCAAGTGGCAGGCTACTGTTAACTATGATCCAGCGCACCTTGATACTTCAAAAGCGGATGTCACCATCGACTTGTCCAGTGTCAGTACGGGGGATTCTACCCGAGACAGCACCTTGCCAGACACCGACTTTTTCAATGTGACAAAATTCCCTCAGGCACATTTTGTGACCACTGGATTCCATAAAAAAGGGGATCAGGTAGTCGCTGAGGGTAATCTGACGCTTAAGGGGCACACAGCGCCCGTCGAACTAACGGTCAAGTTTGAACCCGATTCGCATGGTGCAGTTCTTGATGTAACGGGGCAGTTGAAGCGGTTGGATTACGGTGTGGGAAATGGTCAGTATGCAGATACTTCCGTAATTGGGGGTAATGTCAGTATTGCAGGACATTTGGTACTGGCTAATAAATAGAATTTTTTCGTGTATTGATTATGTGAATAGAGTCTGGAGAACTATATGAAATTCAACAAGAAAGTGAGTGTAGCGGCGGGTGCCTTTGCATTGTTGGCAGGCCTTTCCCAATTCAGTACGGCCTCCGCAGCTGAGCTAACCTCCGGGAACTATCATGTTGAGCCCACACATACACAGGTTGTCTTTCAGCTTTCCCACTTTGGGTTTACTGAATTTACGGGATTGTTCTCGGGTGCATCTGGAACGCTTGCAGTCAATACCGAGCATCCAGCACAGGACAAAGTAGACATTTCCGTGGATGTTGGCAGTGTCCTTACGACGTCCGATACTCTGAATAAAGAGCTCAAGGGGACTGACTGGTTTAATGTAGCCCAGTATCCCAAGGCACATTTTGTATCTACTTCAGTGCATGCACTCAATGCGAAGGAAGCAACGGTTAATGGTCAGCTGACATTGCATGGTGTTACTCGCCCCGTCACTTTGCACGTGCGCTTCTTCGGGGCGGGCGTCAATCCGCTTGACCATGCACAGACCGTAGGCTTCAGTGCAACCACAACGATCAAACGTTCCGAATTTGGTGTGAAACAGTATGTGCCTTTGGTCGGTGATAATGTGCATCTGACCATCGCAGGCGCTTTTGAGCGTGACAAGTA
>Ga0157360_1000231_pt1 | contig 23143 bp, 25 predicted proteins | sample AttlaeALBM1_FD_111483 | JGI IMG/M metagenome (GOLD analysis project Ga0157360, IMG submission 111483) | Fungus gardens microbial communities from leaf cutter ant in Ribeirão Preto, State of São Paulo, Brazil - Atta laevigata ALBM1 | ecosystem: Host-associated > Fungi > Mycelium > Unclassified ...
CATTGAAGGACGCGATCTGCTGCTTGAGGATGTCCGAAATCTCTGCGGGACGGATATCCATCACGCGGCTCCCTTCATGGCATTCTGGATGCGGGTCAGACGCCCGCGAATGGAGGTATCAAATAGCTTGGCGCCGATCTGCACGACAAGGCCACCGATCAGTTCGGGCTCGACGCGTTCGATCATGGAAACGCGGGCGTAACCCGCTTCTGCCAGGCGGGTCTGCAAGGCGCTGCGCTGTGCTGCACTGAGCGGCTGCGCGCTGCGCACTTCGGCAACCGTCTCACCGCGACGCTTGGCGTCAAGAGCAAGAACAGCACCAAGAATATCGTCGAGGCGTGCCACACGTCTGTTGCGCGCGATCACACCGGCAAAACGCAGGATCGTGTCGCTGAAGCCCTGTGCCTTCAGTACGGCTTCCAGACCCTGGCCTGCCTGGCGGGAATCGAGGCTCTGGTCAGCAAGAAAATCGCGCAGAGTCGTGCTTTCCGCAACAAGCTTGCGCAGCGCACGTACCTGATCAAGCACCTCAGGCAGTACCGATTTCTCTTCGGCATACTCGTACAGCGCCAGAGCATAGCGATGTGCCACGCCTCCTGACGAATCCAAGCTGACCTGCGGTGCTTCGGCTGTTTCGACCACTGTCACGTCCGGCGTTCCCACCCCAATATAACAAACATCCTGATGACCAGTTTGCCGCAGTACCGGGATCACCCCGGAGATCCTGCCAGTGCAAGCCTTTGGTCATAACTCAGGTTAACGAGACTGTTCGTCCCGATTCCGCAATAACGGGTCGGGCCTCGCGGGGCGTCTAGCACGCGTGGAGCGCCCTGTGCAACTGACACTCTGGTGCATAAGGAACCTGCAGGGTGAAGCACTCGGTTTCACCAGAGCCGGAGATGACCCGGTTCGGGTGCTCCCATCTTGGAACCACTCCTGACGCAACCTTGTCCACCCTGGCAACTCACCCGCCGGAATAACGTCCGGCCTGCCTCCATGAAATGAACCGGCAGAAAGAAGATACGCAGACGGGCTCTCAGGATTTCTGCAGATAACTCCTGACCAGAAACCTGACGTCAGGATTTTACAGCTGTTTTTTTTCAGGAAGAAGCAGCTGGAGCGGGCGAAGGGAATCGAACCCTCCTCAGAAGCTTGGAAGGCTACTGCATTACCACTATGCTACGCCCGCGCTTCAGCTGATGCCCCTCCCTAACCTTCTTCCCGACGGGAAGCAAGTGACAGTTTCAGCGGAAAAACTTTAAATGATCTCTTGACTTAAACGCGTCCGCACCGCATTACGCCGCAAGTGGTCTCGTCATGACCCGCCGGAACGGGTGTCTTACCCTGAAAGGCTGATCAGGCGGACGACGATAGGGGTGTAGCTCAATTGGCTAGAGCGCCGGTCTCCAAAACCGGAGGTTGAGAGTTCGAGACCCTCCGCCCCTGCCACCACGCCGCAGCCGCTGGCTGATCAAGTCAGCGAGCGGAGTCGGGCGCGGTATTCCGCCACGCGCGGCTTTCAGATAAATTATGAGGATGACGGTGTCGGTCACTACCCCCAGAAACGGGTCGCAGCAGTCTTCGCCCTCTAAGGGCGGGCCTTCAAAAGACGCCCCGAAACCCTCTTCCAAGCCAGCTGTCCGTTTTAATCTGGTGCAATACCTTAAAGACGTACGCGCGGAGGCGACCCGGGTAACCTGGCCGACTCGCCGTAACACGCTGGTCACAACCGGCGCCGTGCTGGCCATGGCTGCCCTCACCTCTGTTTTCTTTTTCGTCGTGGACCAGGTCATCGGACTTGGTGTGCGCGAGCTCTTTGGCGTTGGAGGCTAAGACGAACAACAATGGCTAAGCGTTGGTACGTCGTGCATGTCTATTCCGGGTTCGAGAAGAAGATTGCCACCCATATCAAGGAACAGGCAGCTCAGAAGGGTTTGAGCGACCAGTTCGAGGAAGTACTCGTTCCGTCCGAAGACGTGACCGAAGTGCGCCGTGGTCGCAAGATCAATGCCGAGCGCAAATTCTTCCCAGGCTATGTTCTGGTAAAAATGGAACTGACCGACGATGCCTGGCATCTGGTCAAGGACACACCAAAGGTTACCGGCTTTCTTGGCACACGGAACCGTCCCTCCCCCATCACGGAAGCCGAAGCCGAGCGTATGCTCAAACAGGCTGAAGAAGGGGTAGAAAGCCCGCGTTCTGCTCTGACCTTCGAAATCGGCGAGCAGATCCGTGTTGCCGATGGTCCGTTCACATCCTTCAACGGTGTCATTGAGGAAGTGGACGAAGAGCGCTCCCGCCTCAAGGTGAGTGTCTCGATTTTTGGTCGCTCCACCCCGGTGGAGCTCGACTATACACAGGTCGAAAAGCTCTGATTATCCGGCGACAAGCCTGAAAAAACCCGCCTCCGGAAGAAGGCGGGTTTTTTTATACCTTGTGACCAACATCAGGAAAGCCGGTCCCTCCGAAACCCTCATGGCGTGATCGGCAAAACCGGCAGGGTACGGATCTTCTGCGCTGCGAGATCGGCCAACTGCCCGGTAAGAGTGCTCAGCCCGGCAACCAGTGTGTTGGGCTGCTTGTTATCCAGACGCGTCTGGAACTGAACCGGCACAGTCATATTGGGGCCGATACCCTGCTTGTCACCATGTACAGAGAGTGTACCGACCAGTGACGCATTTCCCTGCTGATCGGCGTTGAATGCCGTAACCGTCAGCTCGACGAACGCAAGCGGCCGGGTCGAAACAGCGTCATTCTGTGCAAAAACAGTTGTGCCTGGCAGGCGTTGCGCCAGATCCTGGGTCAGAACACGACCAATCATGCCTCCGATCGCCTCGCTCCAGGCATTACCCTTGGCGATACCCAGTTTGTAATCCTTGTCCTGTCGTACAATCTCATCACGATCCAGACTGGCTGCGACGACCGGTGTGCGCACCTCTACCACGGCCGGCCCACCGGACTGGGAGACACCGGGAACGGGCGCAATGGAGTAGAGTGTCGGATCACTCCCACAAGCCGAGAGACCCGTTGCCATCAGAAGAGACATGGCGGCAACGGCTACAGGACGGCGCAGGGCGGGGTATGAGCAGAGAGCAGTATGTATCTTCACGTCAGTGGCGTCCCGTGATCAGTGCCGAAGGATGATGATTGAGGTAATCCGTCAGGAAGCGGATCGAACGAGCCGCCTGACCAAGCTGCGTGATCATGGCCTGCAAATCGCGATGGAAATCCGTGTCGCCCCCGTAGCTGGCCAGCACCACCTGAGCATTTTTAAGCGTCCCCTGCAGTGCATCGCTCATGGCGGGCAGCTTTTTAAGCAACGGTTTCATGCCCTGATCGGCATTCTGGGTCAGCTCCGAGACATGACGAAGCGAATCGCGCAGAGCAATGATCGACTGTTTTACTTCCGGGCTCGCCAGACGCTGATCGGCATGAGCCAGCAGATCATTCAGATGTTCGCCAATCTGGGTCAACGGCATTGCCGCAACCTTGTCCATCGTCGTCGCCGCTGAAGCCATGATCCCGTCAAAGCCACCGGGCTGACTTGGGAGAATGGCCACGTCGCCTTCATAGGTAAGGCTGGCAGGTTTGGCATTCTTGACGAACTGCAGACCAATCATCGACTCACCCGTCAGGAAGCTGGCGCTCTCCACAGAGGCGCGCATGCCTCTTGCAATGAACGCCTCCAGCAACTTGCGCTGGGATTCACGCGTGGTTTCCTCCGCGCTCAGCACACGCTCGGGTTCAAGCTCCATTTCTACCCGGACGCGAGCGGTCGCATCTTTCTCATTCACCTTGAGCGATACATCGGTCACACTGCCCACCTGAATGCCGAACATGCTGACACTGGCGCCGGAGGTAAGTCCTTTGACCGAACTGTCGATATATGTGGCTGCCTTGACGCGCTGATGATAGCGGGCGTTATCCGCTTCAGCCTGACTGGCATAGAGTCTGAAAACCGAATTTGCCGGAGCCTGGGGGGCATCAACCTTGAGACGTCGTGTTGGCAGACCAAAGGCAACGCCTCCTGACAGCAGTGCCTGAAGCGAGGTCAGCTGAACCTTGAGGCCACCAGCCCCGAGCCCGACCTGCACACCAGAGACATTCCAGAATCGCGTATCAGTACGCAGATAGTGATCATAAGGCGATTTGACGAAGACCTGGACCATGATTGGTCCTTCTCCCCCCGGCGGCATGGTATACCCCAGCACCTCACCTACCGACATGTCACGGAAAAAGACCGGTGCGCCTTCACCGATCGATCCCAGCGTCGGCGTTACCAGCATGAAGGTTGAGCCGGGCTGGTCTGATCTTACGCCAGGTGCCGCTTCAAGCCCGGTGAAATTGCTCTCGTAGCGCCCCCCTTTTTCGCCAGGATCGATGGCGATATAGGCACCGGAAAGCAGGGTTTCGAGCCCGGTGATACTGGCGCCGTTGATACGCGGCCTCACGACCCAGAACCGTGTATGTTCGGTCAGGATATCTTCTGTATCGCCGTTCATCCGTACATGGACAATGACGCGACGCATATCGGGCGTCAGGCTGATATCCTGCACCGTACCAAGCGTCACCGCCTTGTTCTTGACCTGGGTCTGCCCCGCAGTCAGGCCCGAAGCCGTGTCAAACGTGATTGTGATATCCGGTCCGCGATTGGCCAGGCTTCGCCATGCGAGCCAGCCGGATATCAGGATCGCCAGAATCGGAATCAGCCAGATAACCGAAAAACGCGTTTTTCTGATACCGGCCTTTTTAGGGGCGGGTGAGTTCTGCCGGGATTGATCGTTTTGGTCGCTCACGCGCGCTCAGGCTCCATATCGTGAGGAGGAAATGAAGTATCGTCCCCGGAGATCCCTCCAAGGTCGGAATTTTGTCTTGCCTCATCGGGGGCCGGAACAGGACCGTTCTCCCCGGCAGCGTCCCACATGCTACGTGGATCGAAGCTATGCACCGCGAATATCGTCACAATTACGACGATAGTAAAGAAAACCACACCGGGATCGGCAAGAACATTCGCAAGAAAATTGAAGTGCACGATCGCAACAAGAATAGAGATCATGAACACGTCGATCATCGACCAGCGCCCGATCAGATCGATCAGCCTGTAAAGCTTCGTCAGCAGACGCAGAGCCTTTTTCTGCTTGCGCCAGGTGCCAATCACCATGACAGCCAGAGAAACAATCTTGAGTACAGGCACTGTAATGGATGCGAACAGCACCAGAAGCGCCAACGGAATCAGATCCGCCTGCCATAATTCGATCACACCGTGGATGATCGTGCTCGTATCGGCCTGACCCATCTTTGTATAGGTCATGACCGGCAGGAGATTAGCCGGAATGTAACAGATAATTCCAGCCAGAAGCAAAGCTGCGGCATTCGTCAGACTGTTGGATTTGCGCCTATGCAATATCTGGTGACAGCGTGGGCAGTCGCCCATATCACCTTCACGCGAGACGGCATGACCGAAATCCATGACCAGCCCACAGGAATGACAGGACAGCATCTGATCCAGGGGAGGAATTGAGTCTTCACTGGCGTGCACATGCTCGACTGGCAGAAGGCGTCCCTCGGTATCCTCCATTTCCTCACGGATATCGCGATTATGCCAGATACGCTCGACATCGAGCGTCGAATCTGTCGCAGCCATGGTGATCATGAGTGCCGCAATCAGAAATACGCCCGCTTTCAGGTCAACAATCGCCAGATCGATCAGCTTGGTATACGCAACAAAGACACCGAGGATATAGACCTCGATCATCGACCATTCGCGCAGTTTATCATACCATGAGAGCAATCGTGGCGCCCAGTCCGGCATGTGTCGCCGACTGGCACCGACAAGAATGGCGCCCATCAGGGCAATTGCTATGCCTGGCATGATCAGGGTGGTCAGCCCTACGACGAAACCGATTTCGCCAAAACCTTCCCGGCCGAGCTCCAGCGGTCCTGTCAGAATCGTGACAGTGTTGACCCGGCCATGCACGTTGATCGTCATCAGCTGTGTCATCAGCAAGGCGATATAAAGCGCGGCAGAGGCAAGGCAGAAAGCCGTTGGAGCGGCTATGGGCGCAGTGCGTCTGCGCCTGGCAAGCTGGGCATCACACCGCGTGCAGAAAGCAACCTTTCCGCGTTCCAGTCGCGGCATGGTCTGAAACAATCCACAATAGGGGCATTCGCGCACGCCTTCCACGACCCTCAGCGTTGGAGACGGGGCCACAGGAGACGTCATCGTGACGGCGTTACGCCACAGGCGCTTATGAAAGCGATCAGACATGGATCATAGTGTAGCGAACGATTCCATTGAGAGATAGGTGTTTGCCCTGTTGCAGTCCTACGCAGTCTCGGCTATAGCACCGCGCCAAGGACGCCGACATAGCTCAGGGGTAGAGCAACTGATTCGTAATCAGTAGGTCCTCGGTTCAATTCCGAGTGTCGGCACCATATCTCCTCTTTATTCTATCTCGCCTTCTGAAGAACAGTCGTGTTCTTGCGTCCGAGCATCCACCCGGCCAGGCAATAGAACGCCAGAAACCCGAGCGGGATCCATTCACCTCTGAGGCATTGCGCAACGAGGTCGCTCAATACCGTGGTCAGATTGACCAGACAGGTCATGATCGCCAGTACGGGCACGATACCGATCCAGTATGCTCCTATCCGGAAGCCGGGAAAAGGCACCCGAAACCGGGCAGGAAGGCGGGTTTCATCGCCCCGCAACTTCATGACGGCCAGCGCAATCACGACAAAACCGATCATGGTGCCTATACTGACAAGGTCGGCCAGCAGAGTGATCGGTAAAAGAGCTGCCGTCAGTGCCGTCAGTGCCGTCGTCATTCCAATGGCGAGAACCGGCGCCCCTGTCCTGGGATCAACCTCACTCAGCTGCTCGCTGATCAAACGGTCATGGGCCAGAATATGGCACAGACGGGACTGTCCGTAGAGGCTGACGAACAAAACTGAGCCCAGACCAACCACTGAACCGAACTGCAATACAAAACCGAGAAAAGGCATGGCCAGAGCCTGTACGGCAAGAGCAACAGGACTCGCCACATCAAGCGCACGGAATGGCACCAGCCCCGTCATGACAAGAGAAACCATCACATAGAGTACAGCACTAATCGCCAGGGCACCGATCAGCCCGAACGGCACATCGCGCCCGGGATTACGCGCCTCGGAGGCCGCGATCGAGATGGAGTCAAACCCCAGATAGGCAAAAGAGACTACGGCGACCGCGCGCAACAGGCCGGCAAACCCAAAATGAAAGCCCCCCTCCGACGCAGGAAGGAAGGGATGCCAGAGCGCTGGCCTGACATGACTCCATCCCACCAGGACAAAAACGATCAGTACCGCAAGTTTGAGCAGGACAAAGGCGCCATTCGCCTGACTCGCCTGACGGATACCGCGAGACAGGACAAGCCCGAGTATCAGAACCAGACCCAGAGATACCAGATTGATTTGACCGGCAAGATGGAATGCTCCGTCGCGCCAGAGCACAGTCGAACTGGTGAGGATCTTGGGAAGCATTATTCCGCAGGAAGCGAGAAGGTCTGCAAGATACCCTGTCAGCCCGACAGAAACGGCAGATCCGGCCAGCGCATATTCAAGCACCAGCATCCACGCCACCCACCAGGCAGGACCAATGCCCAGTATGGCTCTGGCATAGCCATAGGCGCCCCCCATTGCCTCGGGCAGAGCTGAAGCAAGCTCCGCATAGCAGAGCCCGATAAAACCGCAACTGATTGCCGCCAGAACAAATGAGAGAGAGACAGCCGGTCCGGCATACTGGGCTGCGGCAATACCGGGAAGAACATAAATCCCTGCACCAACCACACTACCGATGCCCATCATCAAAAGACTGAATGGCCCGAGCTGACGATGCAGGATACGAGACTGACCTTCAGCCGCCATAATGCCATTTTCCTCAAAACCTGAATGAAAAGAAGCGTGGCGCGCTCCCTTTCACAAGGCAAGCCCGGAAGACAGGCAAATGGGCAGACGACGGGCTAGAACATCATATTAACGGCTATCTGTGGCGAAACGGTCAGGTTCGTATTATGGCCAGCAAAAAAGGTTGAGGCACCAGCAACCACACCAAAGCGCGGCGACCAGCTATATTCAATGGCCGGTGCCACCATCCAGTCACCAGAAGACGACGTGACCCGATCGATCCGGCGCCCACCACCATATGACCCCCAGACCCGCGACCCGTTTGACCAGTCACGGACCATATCAACCGCCAGCACCAGGCGCTGGTTGAAGCCGAATTCAAGCGAAAACCCGGCCTGCCCGTTCATACCGGGACGGCCACGTCCGACAAAGCCCTTGGTCGTGCCATAACTCGTCAGGTCCTGAAGACGGGCGGAACTGACAGCACGACGAAATGTGCCCCACATGCGCAGACGCAGCGTATAGTCATGTGGCAATTCATAGGTCGATTGTTCGACCAGAGCTGTACGAAAGACATAGGCACCATTACCTGCGCCATCCTGACTGCGCCCTAGCTCGGAATAATCTCCGGTTGGCATGAGCATGCCCACAAAAAGGCTCATGACAGGAATATAACGCTTGGGATCAGGATCGATAAAACGCCACAGAAAATCCACCGGCATATCACCGAATTTCAGGCTGCTCGCATTACCGTCATGTTTCTTCCAGCGGTAACTGATAGCCGGAAAAATCTGGATACTGATGTGATCGGTCAAACCATACTTGACCATAGTCGAATTGCTTATCGTTCTCTGGCTACCATCCATGGGCATGCTTGTCCCATTGGCTCCGAGATAATCGACTGCCTGATTATAGGAAAGATAAGGCTCGAGACCGAGGACACCAGCCTTGAATTGCGGTCCGGACGGGGAAATGAGCGACCCGGTATACCATTGCTCATGTCTGGATTGCGGTTCGGCATCCGAAGCATGTGCCGGAACAGTCGTGCATAAAGCACAAGCAATCACGAACAAGAGAGAAAATCCCGATAACTCTGGAAAGATACTCTCGGAAATTTTGTAATAATATTTCAAAATCTAGCCATGCTGTTCTTGATGTTATCAAAGCACGGTTAAATTTCTTATTTCCTGAAAGCAACCTGATGATAACAAGTATTTCCTGTACTTCAGGACAGGATCGTTATCGGATAAAGGTTTTATGCGAGAAAGCTCACAGGAAAATGAGCAATCAGCTTTCGAAACTAGTTATTTATTTTTCTGTTTTGATTTTCGGATGCGACGCTCCAGACAATAACCAATCTGTCTGGAGCGGGCGATGGGATTCGAACCCACGACCCCAACCTTGGCAAGGTTGTGCTCTACCCCTGAGCTACGCCCGCGTTCCGTTGGACGGGTTAATATTACCTGGAGCGACAGGGCGCAAGAGGGTTTTCGAAAAAAAATGGTTTTTTTCCACTTTCGTTCAGTTGTTCCCCGTCGGGCTTGCTTCCTGCAGGCTTCAGAACAATCTTGTAGCCAAATGTATTGGGTGGCGGGACACTTTTGCCAGCCTTAGAGCAGAGAGATTCCATGGATTACATCATCGGGCAGAATCCGCCTCAGGGCACAGCCGGAGCGCCTCAGGGAAATGGCGCCATGATTGTCGATGCCGATCAGCGCAGCTTTATGCCGGAAGTACTGGATGCCAGCCGCGAGCTTCCGGTTCTGGTTGATTTCTGGGCCCCCTGGTGCGGCCCCTGCAAACAGCTTACGCCAGTTCTTGAACGTGCAGTAATGGCTGCGGGTGGTCGGGTAAAACTGGTCAAGGTCGATGTCGAGGCCAATGCCGCCCTCGCTGCACAGCTTGGTCAGATTGGACTCCCCATCCAGTCCATCCCTCTGGTCGCTGCTTTCTATAAGGGCCAGATCCTGGATATCATGCAGGGCGCCCAGCCCGAGAGCGAAGTTCGACGTTTCATTGAGCAGATCCTGAAAGCGGCTGGCGCCACCATGCCAAGTGCCGATCTGCTTGCTGCTGCCAATACGGCATTGCAGGATGGACAGCCTGCTGAAGCAGCCAGCCTTTTCGCTTCCCTACTCGAAATCGAGCCTGAAAACCCGGAAGGCTGGGGAGGCATGATTCGTGCGCTCGTCGCACTGGATGACACAGAAGGCGCCGATGAGGCTCTTGGTCAGGTACCTGCCAAACTCGTGGACCACCCGGCGATCTCCGGCGCCCGTTCTGCCCTTGCCCTGCACAAGGAAAGTCATCAGGCAGCTTCGGCTCTCGACGGGCTGCGCGCCGAATGCGCCGCAGCCCCTGATGACCTCGCGCTCCGTTTCAGTCTGGCAGGCGCCCTCAACGGTGCAGGCAACAAAACCGAAGCGGCCGATACGCTTCTCTCGATCATTCGACAGGATCGCGACTGGAATGAAGGGGCAGCCCGTACAGAGCTGCTTCGTTTTCTCGAAGCTTGGGGCAACAGCGACCCGGCAACGCTTCCTGCACGCCGCAAGCTCTCCGCTCTTCTCTTCTCCTGAATTCCGTTCAGGCATATTCCCTGTACAGGGTGCTGCATCGCAGCACCCTGACTTTCTGAACCATCAAATCTCAGGATTTTCTTTCATGGCCCAGGATCTCGACCCTCGCCTGCTTTCTATGCTTGTCTGCCCGGTTACAAAGGAAGCACTGATCTATGACCGCGCTGCCCAGGAACTTATCAGCAAGGGAGCTGGTCTGGCCTATCCTGTGCGCGATGGCATTCCTGTCATGCTGCCGGAAGAGGCGCGCCGGATCGCCGACTGACAGAGACTATGCTCGAAACCGGCTCAACGCAGAATGAACAGGGCCGTGTCGAGTGTGAAACTCCCGTCTCCATCCATTTCGAAATGCGCCTGGACTGTTGTGCTGGTCATACTCTGTACCGAGCGAATGGCCTGCTGATGCAATTCAGACGTACCTGTACGAGCCACCCATGAAGCAAAATCCAGACGCAGGCGCATCGGCGTGATCGTCTGGATCTCGAAGCCGGCACACGTCAGTGCGCGTCGCCATTCCGATACCGTGTAGTTACGCATATGAGATGGATCACGCAGCGTCTCGATGGATTGCAAAATCGAGTCAGCCATTGCGTTCTCCGGCGCGACGGTATCGATTACAATGCCAATCCCGTCAGGACGTAGAACCCGACGCCATTCTGCCAGCCCCTTTCCCAGATCGGCCCAATGATGGGCACTGAAACGGCTTAATACGGCATCGAATGCTCCAGCGGCAAAAGGCAGAGTCTCCGCATAACCGCAGACGGGAAGAACCGATTTCATGTCCCGTTTCTGCGCTTCGTCCTGAACCACCAGCGCCATGCTTCGTGTCGGATCGCAAGCAATAACCTGATCAACATGAGGGGCCAATGCATAGCTGACATGACCCCCGCCGCAGCCAAGATCGAGAACGCAACGCGATCCAGCCTTTTTTACCTCTGTCACCAGATAATCAAGATCAGCACCTGCCGCATGCACAGCGCTGCAGACATAATCTTGAGCGCGCAGATCATAATGGGCTGTAACAAAATTACTCATGGCGTGGAGCCTGGCTTACCATAAGAAACTTCTGCATCAGGAACTGCATATTGTGGCTTCACTTCTGTAGTTACTGTCTCTGTGGCAAGCCCCGGCAGCATAGGTGGTCCGGATTGCCCATCCATACCGGGAATAGCGACAGGCAATGAGGCATAAGCGCGTGCCATGGGGTCACGATGAGGAGGCCGCCCAGGCGGATGGCCAGGGGGACCATTTACAGCCAGATCGGGTTTGGGCGGACCGAACGTTTCCGCCGCGCAGCCGGTGAGCACGGTCATCAGAAAAAGAAGCGAAGGGAAACGCATGAAACAAGTTCTATCAACCTCCTCACCCGGCGGCAATTGACGGATCAACGCGGGTGCGGCAGGCAGGGCGGATTGTCTCAAGGAGAAATTTTCGTGTTTGATGGATCGCTTGCCTCACCGCATGGCCGCTGCAAGGCATGGATTGACAGCCTCTTCGTCGATCACGCGATCTTCCGTCTGCCATGGACCAATCTGGCAACTGTCGTGCCTGGCAAGGTCTATCGCTGCAACCATCCGACCCCCGCCCGTCTGGCACGTCTGGCAAAACGCCTCGGGCTGCATACTCTAGTCAATCTGCGCGGCCACCGACGCTGTGGTTCGGATGCACTCTCACGCAATGCCGCTGAACAGATCGGACTGGCTCATGTCGATATGGCATTCGAAAGCCGCGGCGCTCCGCATCGTGACCGTATCCTGCGCTTTGCCTCGCTTTACAGAAGTATTGAAATGCCGATGCTGATGCATTGCAAATCAGGCGCCGATCGCGCTGGCCTCGCTTCGGCTCTCGTCATCCTTTTTGAAGGTGGTACCGCAGCACAGGCGCTGAAACAGCTTCACTGGCGTTTTGGCCATTTCAATCGCTCACGCACCGGTATTCTGGATGCGTTCATTCTGCGTTATCAGAACCAGGCCGAAGGCCGCGTTTCATTTCTATACTGGGTTGAACACGAATATGATGAAGCGCAACTCAAGCAGGATTTTGTCGCCGGCAAGCTGGCATCCTTTCTGACCGATCAGGTTCTGCGTCGTGAATAAGCACGTGTGGCCAGATAAAGATTGGTTGACTCGGATTATAACCTTGCATCCCGTTTTGGCTCAGCCATCGTCTTGACAAGCTTCAGAAGCTGATGCCTCACCTGCTCGTCGCGAATGCGCTGAAATGCCTCCAAAAGCTCAATAGACGCTTCATCAAAATCAGGTTTTCCTTCGTTGGAACAGGGTGGACGCTCCGTTACCGTACCATTCCTGCTGACAAAAGCCGGAGGCATCTCGGAAAATCCAGTAGACAGCGAGGCGAGGCGTCCAACGTGATTGTGAGCCCCTTCAAGATCATCGAAAAAAAAACCTATTGGTACATTGAGAACGCGCGACATCTCATAAAGTCGGCTGGCACCCACCTTGTTGGCGCCCCTCTCGTATTTCTGTACCTGCTGAAATGTCAGCCCAAGCGCAGCACCAAGTTTTTCTTGAGACATGCCCAATAACGTACGGCGCAACCGAATACGCGCGCCCACAAGAACGTCTATCGGACCAGCAGCCGAAGCGCTTTTCTGGGTATTACTCATGCATCAGGACTCATATTTAGGGTTAATCTCAGGCGTCAATCGCCATGGATTAACCTTTTATTATCTATTTCCGGTAGCGCCCAAGGAAAACAGCCAGAATGATACCCGTTGCACATAGTATTATTGGCAGACTCCTTCCGTACTGCGAGAAGATGGTCGGAGGGTGAGGCGACGGTAAGGCAATCACAAGGCTTTCCGCATGACCCCATGGCAAACGGCCCAGTTCATGGCCAAAACTGTCGAATGCGGCCGTGATACCCATATTCGCAGCCTGAGCGACGGGAAGCCCCTCCTCAACAGCACGCATTCTGGCCGTAGCCAGATGCTGCCTGGGTCCTGCACTGTTACCAAACCACGCATCATTCGTGACATTGCCAAGCCAGTTCGGACGGATGGCTCCGGTGACATGACCGGAAAAAATAACCTCATAGCAGACCATGGGGCCGACATCGCCTAATGCTGGTATCGACCATGTAGTGAGTCCCTGCCCTGGCGTAAGTTGGCCAGGTAACAGATTAAACGGAATAAAACGTGGCTGGTACTCGCCAAAAGGTACAAGTGTCGCCTTGTCATAAACCGCTTTTATCTGACCACTCTCATCAAGCGCCATGACACTGTTGTAATAACGGTTCTGCTCATCGCGCCGGTCCGAACCAATCATACCCCAGGCACCATCTCCTGCCTGTGCAATCAGCCGACGTGCAGCATCATCCTCATCCAGAAGCCCCGGAAAACCGGATTCTGGCCAAAGATAAATGATGCTGCGATCAGAGGTAAGAGCTCGCGCTCTGGATACCCCCTCATTCGTAAGACGCAGATACAGCCGGAAAGCATCCATTGCACCGGAACGCGAAAGAATATCACGCTCCTGCACATTGCCCTGAAGCAGCGCCACAACCGGATTGGTTACATTCATCAGTACGGGATAAGACAGGCGATACCACCCAGCACCAGTCCACAGGATAAAAAGTCCAACCAGAAACAGACGGGCCCTGGGACCATGCCACACCAGAAGACCAGTCAATGCGGCTAAAAAACTGAGACCATCGACCCCTATAAAAGCCGCTGGCTGGATCAGAATATCGCCAATACGACCGGGTAATTCGAACACGCTACCGGTCGGATTCCATGGAAATCCGGTGAAAATTAAAACACGCGCCATATCGGCGAGCGTCCACAAGGCGGACAGAAGAATCATTCTGGCCAGTCCCGCAGGAACCAGACGACAGAACACCACCGGGAGGACCGTCAGAGGCGCCAGAATAAGTGCGCAGCCAGGCGCTGCAATCGGTACAGCCCACCAGAACTCTGAAGCGCGCGTCAGAATGGCATTCGTCAGCCAGGACAGAGCGAGCGTATGATAACCCAACCCGAAGAAAAAGGCATGGAGCGCGAGCTGACGACTATTCGACGCATCCTGCGTACAGCGATAAAGATAGAGTAGCCCTACAGCCAGAGCCGGTAGAAAAAAGAGGGGCGGGAGCGCCAGAGCTGAAAAGGCTCCAACGAGAAGGTCTGCCAGAATCATTTTCCCGGTGGAAAATGGAAGCCGGCTCGATGAAGAGGAAAGATTCCAGAGCCGGAAAGTCACTCTATGCTCCTGGTTTATTCGAGAGCGTCCCTCAGGCGGCGCTCATAATGACGGTAGTATTTGTCTGCCAGAAGCTCGCTTTTTACGAGAACGGCAACATCCGTCGTATTGAACTGCTCGTCCACTACCGCGCCATCACCAATGAACCCCCCGAGCCGGAGATAGCCCTTTATCAGAGGAGGCAGTCTGGAGAGGCATTTGCGATGATCCAGCAAATGCGGGTCACGGCGCTGCATGTCGACATAACGCTCCGGCAACGCCCTGATGCGCAAAGCCGGGGGGGCAAGATGATTATGATAAAGATATGTCAGTTCGTCTGCCATGACCTCTGGATTGGTACCAGGCAGGCTGGCACAGCCAAAAAGCACGTCGATCCTGTGCAGGAAGATATAGGAAGCAATACCGCGCCAAAGCAGTTGCATGGCTGAACGGCCACGATAACGCTGATCGACGCAGGATCGACCGACTTCAAGCAGACGACCCGGAAATTCGGTCAGGGGAGAAATATCGTATTCGCTCGACGTATAGTAACGTCCAAAATGAGCTGCCTTGTCACTGGTCAGAAGACGATAGGTTCCGACAACGCCTTCTGCACCGGAGGAAACAGCGTGATCAATGACAAGGAGATGGTCTGCCACCTCGTCAAATTCATCAATATCACGCTTCAGTCGCGCCGTGCGCTCGTCAGCGCGCGCACCCATTTCCTCGAAGAACACGCGATAACGCAGAGCCTGTGCGGCTTCACGTTCGGCATCAGTCGTCGCAATCCTGACACCGAGCTGCCCACCACGCAGCTCGGGAAAAGCATCCCTTGCCAGCTCAAGCGTAGAGAGAGAATTGCCAGCAGGCGTACTGCTTTCACCATCCGTGACCAGCAGGCGGAACATCTCGGCATGTGAAGGTTTGGCGTTCATCCGTCCTGACCTGTCGGCTCGCCGGCTTTTCTGGGCAGACGGCGACCAAAAAGTTCGAGACGATGAGAGACCAGATCGAATCCGAGGCGACGCGCCAACGTTTCCATCAGGACCGCATGGTCCTCATCTTCAAATTCCACGACATGTCCGGTATCAACATCGATCAGATGATAGTGATGCTGATGCCCAGGCTCACTTGCCTCATAGCGTGCACGACCACCACCGAAATCACGCCGTTCGAGAATACCCTTCTCTTCGAGCAGTCTGACGGTCCGATAGACCGTCGCAATCGAAATCCGGCTGTCGAGCTGCGCCGCACGACGATACAGCTCCTCGACATCAGGGTGATCTTCAGCCTCGGACAGAACGCGCGCGATCACGCGACGCTGTCCTGTCATCTTCAGGCCACGTTCGATACATAATTGCCCGATGCGCGACTCATCCTGAGCCCGCCCGCTTCGCTTTGCGTCAGCTTTCGCTTCAGATACCATGAGATAGGGCGTAGCCGAAAAACCGGCCCTTTGCCAACGTTAAGTAGCAGGCAAAGAGCTGCTTTCTCACCGTCGGTGACCGAGGCCGATCTTGCGCGCAAGATTTGAACGATGGCTGGCATAATTTGGCGCTACCATCGGGTACTCCGGCGGCAGATCCCAGCGTTCACGATATTGCTGTGGTGTCATGTCATAAACGGTTTGCAAATGACGGCGCAGCAGTTTCAGCTTCTTACCATCCTCCAGACAGATAATGTAATCAGGGAAAACTGATTTCTTCGGTGGGACTGCAGGAACAGGTTTGACAGTCTCGGGCTTGGTATTAGCCACATTTGACAGGGTCTGATGAACCGTACGAATGAGATTGGGTAGATCCTGACCCGAAATCTCATTATGGGTTACATAAGCAGAAATAATCTGTGTAGTAAGCTTTTGAAGGGTTAAGTTATCCGGCTCGTCAGACATATGGATTCTCCCCGAGAAATATTTCCCAAGAAATATATACTGAACAATAAACCGAATTCAAGGCAACAGAACAACTATTCATAAGGTTTAGATATTATGAACATAAAAACAATTGATATAAGAGACAAGATCTGCCCGATGACAACGGTTTATGTCAGACTTGCGCTTGATAGAAGTGTGACGGGTGACGCTCTGGAAATCATTCTGCATGGCGAGGAGACACGCCGAAACGTAGAACTTCTTCTCGCGACACTTGGCCAGCAGGCTCATAGCCAACCAATCGATGATAACGGCCCAAGTGACTACATAATTACATTAACCAAATCATAACGCATAACACAGGCATCACTGCCATCATGATAATAGGCCTTCCTGTATCCACATTGTAGAAACCCCTGTTTTACATACAGGGCAGTTGCTGCCCTGTTGTCAGTCGAAACCTCAAGATACAAGCTATGCACCCCCTGATCCCTCAGTATGTCGCAAGCATGATCGATAAGTTTCGATGCCAGATTTCTTCTTTGATGCGCAGGAATTACCCCGAGAGTAAGAATTTCTGCCTCATCTGACACATATCTTATCATCAGCACACCGGATGGCTCATTCTCTTCCAGAACGATCCAGGCCATTACACCCGGAGCTGATAACAGAGCTGTGAATGCCTCTGCGCTCCATTGTTCACCTTCGGAAAAACATAGTGCATGCAAAGAGGCACAAAGAACCGCGTGGGATGTACTGACAATCTGACAGACTGACTGATCTGTCATCTGATCGGTGCAGGACGCAGCCCTTGTGCAGGAGGCTTGGCTTCCGGAGCGTCTATATAGAAAGGCTGCAATGCCGTGACTGCGGATGCCGTCAGACCTGCCGAGAAAACAAGCCGCAAATCAGGCCGTGGCTGATCAATTGGCTCGATATTTGTATTCGTGATCATCGACACACCGCTACCGATGATCTGAGCCCCGTCAGGCAAAGTCAGATCATCCGGTGCCCCCGCCCAGAATTGTCCATCAGGAAATTCTGCAAAAATCCTGTTACGTCGCGCATATGTCAGGCAGATCGTATTCGCCCAGTCAGGGTTAGCCCGAAAACATTGCCCAGTTGTCACACCATGCAGCCTCGATCCGAAACCGAATGACAAACCATCTGCCAGAGCCAAGCTCGCGCGCAACCCGGTAAATGAACCAGGCCCTGTGACGGCAATAATGCGATCAGGTCCTTTGTCCCAGCCAAGTCTACGAAACAGTGACTGGCAGGTCGATGCCAGAGAGGCAGTCGCACCAATACCTTCCAGAGGCTCGTGAATGATGCATTCTGTGCCGACAAACCCGGCCACGTCTCCAAGAGAACCGGCACCGAGCGTAGCGCCATTCAGGACCAGACTGCGCATCGGAGATTCTGCCAGCATCAGAGAACAAGACAGCTTTCATCAAAGCTCAGACGCATGGCACGTTCAGGCAGAACGCGCGCGTCAGCATAGCCGAGTCCTGCAAGAAAATTGATCCGCCATCCTGTATCACCAAGAAAAGTGTCTTCTACAGCGTAGGAATCAAATCCCGAGAACGGCGCTACGGATAGGCCAAGTGCGCGCGCCGCAAGAATCAGATACCCTCCCTGCAAGGATCCATTACGAAACGCCGTCTCCTCCGATAGTCCGACATCGGCAGCGAACCAGTTCCGCAGCTCGGCCTCACGACTGAGGCGTGGAAGATGCTCGAAGAAAAGCGGATCATGACAGACCAGAGCCACTACAGGCGCCTTGAGACAGAGCTGAAGATTGCCCGCAGAAAGAGCTGGCCTTAGCCGCTCTTTCATATCGTCCGACGTCAGAAAAACGAATCTGGCGGGGCAGGTATTGCCAGAGGTCGGACCAAGCTTGAGTAGATCGTAGAGCGCAACCAGCGTTTCACGTTCAACAGGCATTTCTGCCCACCCATGTGGCGTCCGTGCCTGCCTGAAAAGCTGATCCAGTGACGTCTCATCCAGGGGTGCCGTAGCAAGAAACTCCGGATGGCTTTCAGTCACGTTCTCAATCCTCAACCTGTTCGACTGCCACCACTTCAGGGACATAGTGGCGCAACATATTCTCGACGCCATGCTTGAGCGTCGCCCGCGATGACGGACACCCTGCACAAGCGCCCTGCATCGTCAGACGCACCACGCCATCACGATATCCCCTGAATACGATATCACCACCATCCCCTGCAACGGCAGGTCGAACGCGCGTATCAAGAAGCTCGCGAATCTGTGCTACGACAGCCTCATCTTCAGGAGCAATGGCTTCCTCCTGGGCCTCAGCGGCAGCTTCGAGACTCTTGGCCCCTGAGTCAAAATGGCTCGTAATGGCAGCAAGAAGAAGCGGCTTGAGCGTGTTCCAGCTAAACTCATCAGTCTTGGTGACAGAAATGAAATCGGAACCGAGAAAGACACCGCTGACCCCATTGACGCCAAAAAGCGTCACGGCAAGAGGTGATCGACCTTCAGCCGCGCTTGGCTCGGCGAAATCAGCAGAACCTCTATGCCCGGTAACAGCACGACCGGGCAGGAACTTCAGAGTAGCGGGGTTGGGCGTATCCTCGGTCTCAATAAACATCACAACTCTCAGATCTCAGTTATAGCTGTGAGATGTGCCATCAATCGCGACTACGCAAGTCCCTTTTGGCGGATTCAGACTTCAGGTACCCCAAGAGGCAGGGTAACCTGTACACAGAGGCCGCGACCAGGCACATTATGAAGATCAACTGTGCCACGAGCACGACCCACTTCACGGGTCACAATGGCAAGGCCTAGCCCCATGCCACCAGTCGCCCGCGAACGGGACCCCTCGACACGGTAAAAAGCCGACAGCACTTTCTCCAGTTCGGCTTCAGGAATACCGGGGCCATCATCAATCACGGAGATTAATGCGTTCTGTCCGGTAGTTTCAAACGTCACATGAGCATTGCCACCGTAATTACAGGCGTTGTCAATAAGGTTGGCAAATACCCGTTTGATCGCAAGCGGCCGTACCCAGGCCTGACAACGATCAGGACCAGTATAACTCGTGTCCCTGCCACGATCACTCTGTGAGTCAAGCAAGGTATTGAGAATGGCCACAAGATCGACCTGCTTGACCGGCTCAGGATCGAGGTCCCCTGCCAGATAGGCCAGAGCCCCCGTTACCATCGCCTCCATCTCGTCGATATCGGCTTCGATCGCGGCTTGCGTTTCCTCGTCATCCATGAAGCCGGCACGCAGACGCAGACGGGCCAGAGGTGTGCGCAGATCATGAGAGACAGCTGCCAGGATCTCGGTACGATCACTGATCAGGCGATGGATGCGATGTTGCATCTTGTTTATTGCATGCGCCAGCCCACGCACTTCCCGTGGGCCACGCTCGTCCAGCATCGTCCACTGCGTATCGTCTGATTTGGCAATACTGTCAGCCACTTCGGCCAGAGCCCGGAGCGGCGTACTGAGGGAGCGGACGATCATGGCGGCGGCAATCGCGACAGCTCCAGCAGTGATGGCCGCCGAAGCCAGTCCACCAGTCATATGACGGTGTTTGAGAATACCTGGCACATTAAATACAAGACGGCTGCCGTCAGCCAGCTGTAGCGTGCCGTGGATACTGGAAGAATCGGCACGATCAGCCCAGACGCGAATATCAGCTTTTGCGAGATCACGATCATTGGCAATCAGGCTGTCTTCGACCTTACGCAGCCTGTGAGGCTGTATCAGTTCGAAAGACTGATTGGCAGAACGCCAGGCAACATTGATACCGTTATCAGAAAGCAATGCCCCCAAGAGGCCACGCTGACTGATAGGCGTGGTACGCAGCACCCTGAGATCAGTGCTCAGTTCCTCTGCCAGCTGGGTAATACGGCTGTCATCATCGATATAGGTTTCAGCCTCTTCGTAGAAAAAGGCACTGGCCACAAAAACGAGAATGACTGCAGCAAGCAGCACGACGCTGACTCGTCCGACAAGGCCGACAGGCCAGAGACGGATAATACGGGGCGTGCTGCCCCCTCCCAGAGTGAAGGGCATGCGTCCTCAGACGCGCTCTACTTCTGCCACAAAAATATAACCTAGGCCGCGTACAGTACGAATCAGGGAGTCTGCATCGGCACCGAGCTTACGACGCAAACGGCTGACCAGAACGTCAATACTGCGATCAGACACATCGCCAAGGCGTGTACGGGACAGTTCGAGCAGACGATCACGAGCAATGACACGCTGCGGATTATCAAGAAAGCTGATGAGCAAGTCATGCTCTGCGCCGGAAATATCGACAACAGTACCTGAAGGATCTGTCAATTCACGACGACGCAGGTCAAGCTTCCAGCCTGCAAACAGGATTGTCTCCTTGCGGGATACTTCCGTCGGGGCAGCTCCCTGGCCACGACGCAATACGGCGCGTACCCGAGCCAGAAGTTCTCGCTGACCAAACGGCTTGGCAACATAATCATCTGCACCAATCTCGAGGCCAAGAACGCGATCGCGTTCTTCCCCTCGGGCAGAGACCATGATGATAGGGGTCTGGGCCAGTGAAGCCTCACCAGGGTGGTTCATTCCCCGTCCGTTACGAATAGCCCTGCAGAGTTCTATACCGCTGGTCTTGGGAAGCATCACGTCCATGACCAGCAAATCAACGGGACCAACTGCCAGGGCATCCCACATTTCATCCCCGGAAGCGACACTGCGAACCCGGAAGCCATCTCCCTGAAGGGCACGCTGGATAAGGGTTCGCATCCCCGGATCGTCTTCAACGATAAGGATACGAGCCGGCAGGTCAGTAGAGGGAGATACTGTCGTCATAAACCCGTCGATCATGCTGTGAAACGAAATTTGATACAATCTATGTCTGACACAGCTCAGAATAACAAGAAAGGATCGCGTTGATACGCGCTTTCCCTCACCTTGCCGGTTTTGTTACAAGAAGCGTCCAGAGCTGGGCCAGATCCTGTGATCCGTGATCACCATGAACCTCTGCGAAAGTCTTGAGCGCATCATCCTTGCGACCGCCATCCATCTGCGCCATGCCATATTGCAGTTTGGCACCTTCAGGGGCAGCAGGGTTCTTCTTCAGGCCCTCACGCATCAGCGCAAGTCCTTCGTCAACCTGACCATTCAAAACCAGATTATAGCCTGCCGTCAGCGAAAGCGTCGCAGCAGGGGACTGACGGGCTGCGGCCACATCCGCAGGGAGGCTGGCCTTGACCTCTGCAGCACGCTTTACAACCACAGCTTTCAGGCGCGCTTCACGCGCAGCACCGGCATCCTTGCCCAACGCACCGGATGCATAGGCCTGATCCATAAGATTGAGGCCAAGTTGCGGCAGACCTGCCTGAACAGCACGCTCAATCATATCCATGTAATCAGCCGGATCCTTGAGCACACCGGTCGCCATGCGCAAGCGTTCAAGATTGAACTGCAAGGCATCCGGCATCTGGGGATCAGCGGCGAGATTATGGATCAGCATCGCCCAATAGTCAGGCTTTGAATAATATTTGGCCAGCAGCACATAGGCATGCGTCTCGTTGGCCGCATCCTTCATCTGATGATAGCAGGTCGCAAGGAACTGGAGCTGGTTCTCGCTGGGAACACGCTTTGCCTTGATTTCGGCGTTGATCTGATCCTGCTGGACCCGAGCTGCATTCTTGAAATCCTGTTGCAGATAATAAGCCTGCACCAGAAGAGCCTGCATCTGGGGATTGGGACCGGCAATTTTCAGATAGCGTTCGATAGCGGGAACGGCACGTGCATAGTCCTTGGCATTATAGGCCATGGTCGCATTAGCCATAAGCATCTGCTGCTTGGCCGCAGCCGGTGTGCGCGATGAGGCAATGAGCACATCATAGGCCTTGGATGCGGCAGCAACATCGCCCGACGAGGCAGCAACGGCTGCACGCATCTGCGCGATGGTATACTTCTCGTATTCGGTTTTCCCCGGCACGGCATCGGCTGCATCCACGGCACTCATGGCCTTGGCATAGTTTTTTGCACCCAGTGCCGTCTGCGCCTCTTGCAGCGGTTTGCCGACCTTGACGCTCAGCTGGTCTTCAGCCTGCGCGGCAGGTGCCACCCAGGCGCCGACAACGGGGACAGAAGAGGAAACTGCCAGAAGCGAGCTGGCTGCAAGGAGGGCGCGAGAACAACGGGGAAAACGCACTTACTGTCCTTCCATGAACTGGTCTTGTCCGACGATACCGAGCTTGTTGATACCAAGACGCTGAGCGTCGGCGAGTACGTGGGCTACGGTCTTGTAATCGGCAAGACGATTCGGGTGAATATGCATTTCAGGCTGGTCGGGCTGGTTGGCTGCATCCATGAAATGCGCCTGAAGATCGGCCTCGGAGGAAATGGGGGTGCCATTCCAGCTGATCGAATTATCGAAATCAATCGCTACCGTAACAACCTTGGGCTCTTCCGTACTCGGTGGCGGGTTGCCCTGCGGCAGATCCAGCGCGACTGAATGCGTCTGAAGCGGAATAGTGATGATCAGCATGATGAGCAGCACGAGCATGACGTCAATCAGGGGCGTCGTGTTGATATCGACGATGCCCTCGTCTTCATGCGTGCTGTCGGATCCGACGCTCATGGCCATGAGAGAACTC
>Ga0157360_1000232_pt1 | contig 23128 bp, 19 predicted proteins | sample AttlaeALBM1_FD_111483 | JGI IMG/M metagenome (GOLD analysis project Ga0157360, IMG submission 111483) | Fungus gardens microbial communities from leaf cutter ant in Ribeirão Preto, State of São Paulo, Brazil - Atta laevigata ALBM1 | ecosystem: Host-associated > Fungi > Mycelium > Unclassified ...
AGGTAGAGGTAGAGGTAGAGGTAGGGGTAGAGGTAGAGGTAGAGGTAGAGGTAGAGGTAGAGGTAGAGGTAGAGGTAGAGGTAGAGGTAGAGGTAGAGGTAGAGGTAGAGGTAGAGGTAGAGGTAGAAAATCTACTCGGATGGCACCCATGAAAACAACAGGGCATCCTCTCTCGCACTGCCATGGCTTGTAGCAGATTTGCTCGTGGCAGACGTGTCTGCAGTGGAATCAAGCGTTAATGATTCACCCACAACATGGGCAAATCCATCGCACCCAGAATCGTCATGGACGGGATAATACCCTTTCCTGACCCCATCCTGCTGCATTCCTTCCGCCACATACAGGCACTGTGCCGCATGATTGGAGCGCCGCACTTCGAGCAACAGGGATTCTTTTCCCAAAGCCCCTACTCGTGATTGCGCATGGCGTAGCAATTGAGTCCCCAAGCCACGGCGACGATACTCCGGTGCCACCGCGATCATTTCGATTTCAAGCTCGAATGGGCCGACATGCAATACATAAAAAGCGAGAGGATGACGTTCATCAAGGATACCCCACACTTCCCTTTGAGAATCCTGCAAGGCATCCATAATGCTGGAGGATGACCAGCCTGTGCCCCCGGTAAAACGGGCCAGATGCTCCGCCAACCACGGATATTCAAACGAAGAGAAACATTCAAATGAAGCGCCCTCTTTTTCGCCGAGAGGTTCTTTACCCTCTTCAGAGGGGAACGATAATCTAACGCACATCAGGCATCCTGCTGTTTGCTCGCCCTCGCAGAAGCGAAGGAAATGAGTGCCTGCCACAGAGCGCGCTTGGCAGATGCCTCAGACAACAGCGCAGGTAACGGGGCCCCCTGAATGACCGGTAGCTCCAGCAAAGAGCTCATGCCCGCGTTAATCCCAAGCACACGTGACAGTACCTGTGCGTTTTCGTCAGTATCGTCTGCCAGCAACAAAATCGTTTGCGACTTCCCCTGCTGTTCCTGTTGACCAGTGACAAACGCTAGTACGCCATCTTCGGCTTCTGCTTGTGGATCTTCCACCTTGAAACCTTCGATCATCGGCCACTTGAAGTCGATAGAGCGTGAGGGAGTGCGATCATCACTCCCAATAGCCATCAGAATATTATTCAACAATGCCAGTGACTCTGTATCAAACGCCTGATGTGGAGAAAGCACCCACCAACAGTTTCCCAGTGTGATGGCATGAAACGAAAAGGCAAGAGAATCCTGCAGGGTCGAAGGAGTAGACGCCGCTGTGCGAGGGGCCGTTTCCGTGGAAGGCGTGGCCGGTCTGGATGTTGGATCCGTCACCACACCACTATCGTGCGCCCGTTCAACAAAAGGTATTGTAGGTGTAGAAGCGGTTGCGTTTGACGCTTCCTGTTGAGGCGAGACGGTCTTGGGAGGTCGTGCTGTCCCATCAACAGTGGACGCGAGTGGGACGGCTGAAGAAGGCTCGCCGCTTACCGTATCGGCTGACGAACCTGTATCCTGACGCAGTGCCTTGAGCCGTTGCGAGGGTGACACTTGTGCCGGACGCGATGCGTCGGGCCATTCACAGGCAGGTGTCTGCTCTGCATTGGGCAGACGATAGCGAGCCGTCCATAGGGTAAGCCCCATGGCCTCCATATACAGGCTCTGCTCATACTGTGACACTGGGTCCGACATGGCTCACTCGAATCGAAGCAACAAGGCTGACATTGAAGATAACGACAAAACGTCGATTAACCTCGGCAATTGGGTGATGCCGGGCTTACCTGCTGACGCTTGTCCCACTCTGAAGGCGTGTATAGATGCAATGCCAACGCATGTACGGGGCCTTCCAACTCATCGGCAAGCAAGGCATAGACGCGTTGATGCCGCTTGACTGGCATCAGCCCTTCAAATGCTGTGCTCACCAGCGTGATCTTGAAATGCGTCTCGGAATTGGGTGGCACATGATGCCGATGGCTCTCGTTTTCTACCTGTAAAAACCGAGGCGACAAGACTTTCAGCTTTTGTTCAATACTTTCCTGAATACTCATAAACTCTTTTCCGCTGAATACAAAGTGGACGCACAGGTTAGAGCTTCATTGCAGACGGCGTACAAACGTGCAAATAGATCATACGTCCAACACCCAACAAGAGCGCGACCAACACCATGCCAAATGCCCACCACAAGGCAACATTGACGGGTAACGCGCCCCCTGCTGTCATATCTGAAGCACCTGCCATACCGGAACCTGCTTTGATATCCACACTTCCTTTGACAAAGGACGATCCTACAATACCAGAAAATGCCAATGCCACCAGCGCGGCACCCACACTTTGTGCAAAAGTACGTACTGTGGCCTGAACCCCGGAAGCACGGCTGCTTAATTTACGCGGCAGGCTCCCCATCAGTTCGCGATTATTGGGTGCCTGATAGAGCCCAAAACCTAGCCCGCACAAAGCAGAACGCCAAATCACATCGAAAGGCGTGACAGTATGCATGGAAGACAAGAGTGCCACCGATAAAAGGCCAAGCATAAAAATAAACAACCCTATGCCGGACACGACTACAGGTGAAATTTTATCAGCCAAACGCCCAGCCTGTGGCGCAATGAAAAACAGTACAACGGGCCATGCCGTTAGCAACAGCCCTGCTTTTAGAGGAGAATAATTCTGTTCATTTTGGAGAAGGAATGGCAAGGCCAACAGTACCATCGTCTGCGCTATAAAACAGAAAAACGAGGTTAATGCCGCCAACGAAAAGCGAGGTTCCTGAAACATCGACAAAGGCAACAAGGGCGTCGCTGTGTGCTTTTGGCGGTAGAAGAAAGCCATTCCCGCTACAACAGCGATAATCAGGCATACGAAAGCCAGGGTATGATGACTGCCACGCTGCAAATGCCCCAGTCCAAAGACACTGCAGGCTAACATAATGACCGAAAGCACGGCACCCAAGTGATCAAAGGCGTTTTGGTGCCCACGCTCATCAGGAAGTGCCTTGATGGCCATCCACACGCCCACACCGCCAACAGGTATATTAATCAAAAATAACCACGGCCACTGAGCAATGGCAAGAATGAGGCCTCCCAATGTCGGGCCAGCGGCCAAGGCGGCAGCCACGGTCATCGCAATCAGGCCAATGGCACTACCAAGAATACGGGTGGGGAAAATACGCCTGTTCAGCGAGGGGCCAAGGCTCATGACAGCCGCCCCTCCCACCCCCTGCACAGCACGCGCTATCACCAACATGATAAAGGATGTTGAAAGTGCGCAAGCCAAAGAGGCAAGAACAAACAGCGACAAACCGGCTATATAAAGTCGTTTACTACCGATTCGATCCGCCAGTGCAGCAAAACTCAAAATCAGTGATGCAGCCACCAGTTGATAGATATTACTGATCCAGATCGAAGAGGAGGCAGGCACATGCAGCGCCTGGCCCATTTCGGGCAGCGCAATATTGATGATGGAGCTGTCCAGGACGACCAAAAGCGTACCGAACAATAACGAAAAAAGCGCGGGAAGGCGCTTGCTGGCCGGTAAGCCATCATCCCCCGACTGTTCGGTCGTAAGCCACTTGAGTGCCATGAGTCACGCAAACCTCACGTATAACTGTGGAGCTACGCCCCACAAGAAGGAAGTCTTCTGATATGTAACAGGATAAACGTCTTCACGCGAACAACACGTCGGGTTTCCGGAAACGTCACCCCGGAGAAACATGCAATTACCTTGTTCGGCCATGCGTAATCCTAAGGATATTATTGTCCACTCTGAACGAATTGCAGAACGCTTATTCTTTCGGAGATTACTCTTCCAGAGGCTCTTCTTCATCCAGCTCACTGGACTCAAGATCGGTTTCGTCCTCGATATCAAGCACCAGAAAGCTGTGATCCACGACGATAAAACGGTCGAAAAGCGCGCGGTCCAATGTATCTGGCCACATGCGGGAGTCCTCTTCCCATGCACTGAGCTCATTTTCGAGAATATCAATGTAGCGCTCATCGATATAAGCCTTGACCGCTTCTTCGGAATCCATTTCGGGGATCAGGTAAACAGTGCTTTCGTGCTCGATATCTGCCATCGTCAGGTCATCCTCCCCTTCCGTGGCTTCCAGCAGATTCACCCAATCCACAAACGCCTGAGTCGGTTTGATGCTCAGGGACGAACGGTTTACCAGCTTCATGGTGACACCTCCTCAAAGGGGACAAAATGACGAAATGGTACGGCTATGTGTTCCGAAACTAATGTTTGTCCAATCATCCACAATGCCAATGACTCATTATACCCCTCGCATGCGATATCTATCACGCATCATGACGGGAACGGATGATTGAACATGGCTCTTTCCGACGAAAAGGCAAATCTCTTGATGACGAAACTTCAGTCCGCCGTAGGACGCATCGCCGGGAACAGCAGGACATCACGAATGGAGGCACTGTTGGTCAGCAGCATGACCAGACGATCAATACCGATACCTTCACCAGCTGTGGGCGGCATACCGTATTCAAGCGCACGAATGTAGTCCGCATCATAGTACATGGCTTCCAGATCACCGGCATCTTTCTCTGCAACCTGCGCCTTGAAACGTTCGGATTGATCCTCGGCATCGTTCAGCTCGGAGAATCCATTCGCGAGCTCACGGCCACCGACGAAAAATTCAAAACGGTCGGTGATCTCGGGGCGTTGGTCATTACGACGCGCCAACGGGCTGATCTCGGCCGGGTACTCGGTAATAAAGGTCGGATGAATCAGCTGATGTTCTGCCACCGCCTCAAACAGCTCCGAGAGAATCTTGCCCTGCCCCCAGGTCGGCTGTACTTCCACACCTTTACGTTGAGCCGCCGCCTTGATGCTATCCAGGGTGTCCAGCTCTTCTGCACGAATATCCTCTGCATACTTGAGCACAGCATCGCGCATGGTCAGGCGATCAAAGGGCTGCCCCAGATCCAGTTCGATCTGATGCTCTTCACCTTCGTTAAGAATAACCGTGGTATGGCCCAGTACTTTTTGCGCCACTTCACGCAGCATCTCTTCCGTAAGATTGATCAGATCGTGATAATCCGCGTATCCCCAATAGAATTCAAGCATGGTAAATTCAGGATTATGGCGCGTGGAAAGCCCTTCATTACGAAAGTTACGGTTGATTTCGAATACGCGCTCGAAACCTCCGACGACCAAACGTTTCAGGTACAATTCCGGCGCCACACGCAGATACATGTCCAGATCAAGCGCATTATGATGTGTGGTGAAAGGGCGTGCCGTTGCCCCACCAGGGATCGGATGCAGCATGGGGGTTTCAACTTCCATGAAACCGCGTTGTGACAGGAATTGGCGAATCGCCGCAATCACACCGGCACGGATACGGAAGGTATCACGCACCTCCGGATTCATGATGAGATCCACATAACGCTGACGATAACGTGCTTCCTGATCCGTCAGTCCATGGAATTTATCAGGCAGTGGGCGCAGGCTTTTGGTCAGCAGGCGTGCTTCACTCATGTACACATACAGGTCACCACGCCCGGACTTGTGGACGGGGCCTTCGGCACCCACGATATCACCGATGTCCCAACTTTTGATCGAAGTCAGTGTCTCTTCATCCAGCCCTTTTTTATCAACGTAAAGCTGAATTTGACCGCTAGAATCCTGAATCACGATAAAAGGTCCACGCTTTCGCATCACACGCCCTGCTACCTTGGCATGACGGTCTTTCGCTTCCAGTTCTTCCTTGTCAAACGAAGAGAGCTCTGCCTGCAAGTCTGCTGCCAGACTATCGCGGCGAAAATCATTGGGAAAAGCCCCGGTGCCATCCCGGGACGCCACTTCGCGCAATTTATCAAGCTTTTGGCGACGTTCCTGAATCAGGTGATTCTCGGTGTCCTGACCGGGCTGTTCGGCATGTTGAGAGGTATGATCCTTGGATGACATTGGGTTTTCCTGTTCGGGGTATTTACTTCAACACCCTAATACGATGTTTGACAAAAATTATAAAGATAACGCAATAGCCGTTCCCATATTGGCACGACTCAGCGCGGATACGCACTCAATATAAAGGCGACCAGCATATTTGGAATGACACGTGTGAACTGCCCATAAGAAGCATCCTGAGATGACGTGTCAATGCCGTTAGCGGCCTGCCCCGAGGGTTCGAATCAGAGCAGGCTGGCTATTCGAACCAAATGTACGTCTCGAGCCAAATGTACGTGTCAAGCCAAATGTACGTCGTTGATGCAATGCTCAAGACATACCCGGCATGATCATGCACAGCACGACCATATGAGGCTCATGCCTTGAAAACGCATGCATGTTGAGCCCGCGCCAAAGCCCTAAAGGCCTTGTTTCAAACTGGCTTCGATGAAGTCGTCCAGATCACCATCCAGCACCTTTTCGCAGTTACTGGACTGAACGCCGGTGCGCAAATCCTTGATGCGGGCGTCATCCAGGACATAAGAGCGGATCTGGCTGCCCCAGCCGATATCTGACTTGCTATCTTCCAGCTTCTGCTTCTCGGCGTTACGTTCCTGGACTTCGCGTTCGTACAATTTTGCTTTCAGCATCTTCATTGCACGGTCACGGTTGCTGTGCTGCGAACGCTCAGTCTGGCACGAGACCACGACACCGGTGGGTTCGTGTGTGATACGCACGGCGGAGTCCGTCGTATTGACGTGCTGACCACCGGCACCACTGGAACGATAGGTATCTACACGCAGATCCGCCGGATTGATATCGATCTCGATATCATCATCCACTTCAGGTGAAATGAACACGGATGCAAACGAGGTATGCCGCCGCCCACCGGAGTCAAACGGACTTTTACGCACCAGACGATGCACACCCAGCTCGGTTCTCAACCAGCCAAAGGCATATTCACCGGAGATATGTACCGTTGCAGACTTGATACCGGCGACTTCACCCGCACTGACTTCGACCAACTCAGTGCTAAAGCCGTGATGTTCGGCCCAGCGTAGATACATGCGCAGTAGCATATTGGCCCAATCCTGCGCCTCGGTACCGCCCGAGCCCGCCTGAATATCAAGATAAGCGTTGCTGGCATCCATTTCGCCGGAAAACATGCGGCGGAATTCCAGCTTGGCCAGATGCGCTTCCATCCGGTCCAGCTCCTTAACCACTTCATCGACAGCATCTTCGTCGTCTTCAGCAACAGCGAGTTCCAGCAGTTCCGAGTTATCGCCAACGCCGGATTCCAGCTCGTCAATGGTACTGACTATCTGATCCAGTTGGGCACGTTCCTTGCCCAGCTTCTGCGCGTAGTCCGGGTCTTCCCAGACAGCAGGATTTTCCAGCTCACGGTTTACTTCTTCCAGCCGATCCTTCTTTTCGGCATAGTCAAAGATACCCCCTCAGGACGTTGGCACGTTCGGCCAGGTCCTTGAGCTGGTTTTGAATGGGATTGATTTCTCTCATGATAACGTCCGTTGTCATACCCACACATAAACGACGCCAGCACGCGCGCCAAACAGTGGGTGTGTTTCATAAATTCTTGCAGGGGGATTTCATAAAATCCTAAAGGTGACATATTGTAGCCAATCACAGGGGCTAGCGTCATCCTGAGGCGGCATTATTGGCGCAATTATTTACTTTTGGGCCGAAAATATCGAGTCAGTTCACCCCTAAAGCGTCTATAACAAATAATTAATAAGGAAAGAACAATCCTGTCTAGCCAAGGTAGACAGGAATTGGGTTAAAGTACCGACTATACTGACACTGGATAGACTGCTGTTTGAAAGGACAGTCCGTGACGGGTGCAAGCCGGTAAATACTACAGACAAAATGCTGCATCCGGATGAACCTGTGTTTCTGATAACCTTCTGATCTCATATAATGCAGGAAGTTATCCCAACGCACTGATATGCTTGGAACAACGACACACATAATGATATCCAGGCACCGCCACCCAAAAGAAGAGACCCATAAATGAAGCCGACTCTTATAAAAGCCTCTTTAATAACGGCAGCCCTCGCCCTCCCCAGTGTCACCATGGCTGCCACGCTGAATATCGGGATCATTGGTGACCCGGCGTCATTGAGTCCTGCCAAAATCACCGGGGGGGTTTGGGAAGAAGATATCCTGCAGGATCTGTTTACAGGGCTTGTGAGTGTGTCGGCCGATGGCAAACTGATCCCCGGTGTGGCCTCCCACTGGGATGTTTCTGATGACGGAAAAACCTATACCTTCCATTTGCGCGCCTCCAAATGGTCTGATGGCACGCCGGTAACGGCCCATGATTTCGTCTATGGTATGCGCTATTTCGTTACTCCCAAAAATGCAGCCACTGGCGTTGAGCGCCTTTACCCGATCGTGAATGCACAGAAAATCGCTACCGGTAAGGCCAAACCTGACACACTGGGTGTTTCTGCTCCCAACAACGATACGTTGGTTATTCACTTGAATGAACCGGCACCCTATTTCGTCAAGATGCTGGTACTCCCTCCGTTTTATCCCATGCCCGCGCATGTCGTGGACAAATACGGGGATCAATGGAGCAATGTATCTCATATCGTCGTGAATGGTGCTTTCAAACCGACCAAATGGATCACGGGTACCGAACTGGATACCGTCAGAAATCCGGATTTCTATGATGCAAAAGAGGTCTCTCTGGATGGCGTGGATTACTATCCCGCCCCGGGAGACGGTGGCGTCACACGTTTCCGTGCGGGCGAGCTGGATGTACTGCGCGATTTCCCTGCGTCACGCTATGACTTCCTGAAGCATGCCACGCCAAACGCAATAAAAATCACGCCATCGTTGGGCACGTATTACTATACGTTCAACATGCGTAAAGGTCAGCCAACAGCGGATATTCGTGTTCGTGAAGCGCTGAGCCTCGCCATTCGCCGTAATGTCATTGCAGATCACCTTCTGGATGGTGCCGTCAAACCCGCTTATAGCCTGGTACCAACGGGCACAAGCGACTACACGGTACAGCCTCAGCCCGGTTTACAGGATAATGATCAGCAGCGATTGGCGACTGCCAAAAAACTGTTGCAGGAAGCCGGATATGGCCCGAACCATCCGCTGAACCTGAGTGTAAGCTACAATTCAGGAGCTGAAAACGCCGAAATTGCAGTCGCGATTGGTGCCATGTGGCGGCCTTTGGGGGTCAATGTCACGATGAATAACACCGACCCGAACGTGCATTATGGCAACCTGCGTCGTGGCAAGTTCCAGGTAGGGCGTGCGGCGTGGATTTCCAGCTATGATGATGCGCAGAACTTCCTGCAATTGGTCTATTCCGTAGGCAATAACTATGGCGACTATCAGGACCCTACGTTCCGCCATCTGTTTGCCGAATCCAATGTTGAGCAGAATCCACAGAAACGTCGTGACCTGCTTCAACAGGCTGAAAATCGGTTCTCGTCCCAGTTTGTGCTTGCGCCTATCTATACTTATACGGCAAGGAATCTGGTGAGCCCTAAACTGAAAGGGTGGGATAACAACGCTCTGGATGTACACCCCTCACGCTGGGTCACCAAGGGGAATTGATTCTTCAGGATATGCGTTTATCCATTCGATATCGTATGACAGGGGGAGCAGGCTCCCCCGCTTTTACAACAGGGCAAGTATCCCCCGGTTTTTCCTGTATCCATCGTACGGATGGATAAAAATGTGAAGAACCTGGAAATGCTCCCGTTTGTCTCTCCGCGGAAACCTGCAGGATTATGCTGAACTATATTCTTCGCCGGATTGGCCAGGCCATTCCTACGCTATTGATTGTAATCACCGCCTCGTTCTTCCTGATGCATGTCGCACCGGGAGGGCCGTTCGACAACGCACAACAGCTCCCACCAGAGATAGAAGCCAACCTGAAGGCAGCGTATCACCTGAATTTACCAGTGTGGCAACAGTACCTTTATTACATGAAGGATCTGCTGCATGGTGATTTTGGCCCCTCTTTCGAGTACAAGGATACCTCTGTCACCGCACTCATTGTGCAAGGGTTTCCAGTGAGCCTGAAGCTGGGGAGCTGGGCCATGCTGCTGGCGTTAGTGATCGGTATCCCCATGGGGATCATTGCGGCCATTCGACGCAACTCCGTCATTGATTACATTGTCATGGGGATTGCACTCTGCGGCATCGCGATTCCCAACTTTGTTCTGGCACCTATCATGGCGCTGGTCTTTGGCGTATTTCTCGCCTGGTTACCCGCTGGAGGATGGGGAAATGGCGGTCTCTCCTATATTGTACTGCCGGTTATTGCGCTTTCGATCCAACAGATTGCCGCCATTGCCCGCCTGACACGCGCCTCCATGATTGAAGTCATCGAGAGCCAATACATCAAGACGGCCAAGGCCAAAGGCTTGAGCGGTATAGAGATCATCCTGCGTCATGCCCTGCGCCCCGCGCTATTACCGGTACTTTCATACCTGGGGCCGGCCATCGCCGCCATCATAACTGGCTCGGTGGTGATCGAGCAGATTTTCGGCCTCCCCGGTATCGGCCGCTATTTTGTGCAGGGAGCCCTCAACCGTGACTACACGCTGGTCATGGGCGTTGTCGTCTTCTATGCCATGTTGATTATTCTGATGAATCTGGTGGTCGATCTTCTGTACGGTATTATCGACCCGCAAATTGCATTGGATGAATAAACCGTTCTCGGAGCGCTTCATCCCGAACATTGGCATGACCTATACGGCAGCTTCGTCTGCACATGACTAACGAACCACTCTGAATCTGCACGTAACCGTTGCCGATTCACTCTGGATTTGGACACGTTTGATGAGTACACCGACAGATCCCAAACCGATACAGCCCGGCGCGGCTACCGGTCAGCTATCAAAGGGTACGCCCGCCAAGGGAGACAGCCTTGCCCGTGACGCCTGGCGGCGCTTGCGCAAGAACAAGGCAGCCATGGTGAGCCTGGTACTGCTGATCCTTATGGCGTTGACCTGCATTATTGGCCCCTGGTGCCTGCACTGGGGTCTGGATGACGTCGACTGGGATAACTTCATGACCGGACCTTCATTGGCAGACGGCCACTATTTTGGTACGGACGCCAACGGCCGAGATTTGCTGGTTCGAACCTTGTATGGGGGGCGCATTTCACTCTCTGTTGCCGTGATTGCCACGTTCGTTAGCCTGATCATCGGCGTGCTTTATGGCGCAATCGCAGGGTATGTAGGCGGCAAGACTGACACCCTCATGATGCGCTTCGTCGATATCATGTTTTCACTGCCCTTCATGTTTCTGGTTATCCTGCTGATGGTGGTATTCGGCCACAACATCCTACTGATCTACGCGGCTATAGGCGCTGTCGAGTGGCTGGATATGTCGCGTATTGTCCGAGGTCAGGTGCTTTCACTCAAACGGAAAGAGTTTGTGGAAGCAGCGCAGGCACTGGGCGAAAGGGATATCACCATTGTCACTCGTCATCTGATCCCCAATACGCTGGGCCCCGTGATTATTTACGTTACCCTGACAGTGCCCAAAGTCATTTTGCTGGAAAGTGTGCTCTCCTTTCTCGGCCTGGGTGTGCAGGAGCCACTCACCAGCTGGGGTGTGTTGATTTCTCAAGGGCAACAGATGATGGAAACCGCACCATGGATGCTTATTTTCCCCTCACTGTTCCTCGCCATTACGCTTTTTTGCCTCAACTTTTTGGGCGATGGGCTGCGTGATGCGCTCGATCCAAAAACACGTTGAGGAGATGATTCATGACTTCCAGTATCCATACATCCTCGTCCTCGAATACTCCGGCCGGCCAGCTGCAGTCCCCCTTGCTTGAAGTCCACAGCATCAATGTGACGTTTGACACGCCCAATGGCGCGGCCACTACCGTTAATGACATGCAATTTACCATTGCACGTGGCAGCACCATGGCACTCGTCGGAGAGTCCGGCTCGGGTAAATCCGTCACGGCCAACGCACTGATGCAGCTGCTTTCAGGCAATGCACACGTCAGTGGTGAAGCACGTTTCGATGGACAGAACTTGCTCACGTTGAAAGAACAGGATATCCAGAAGCTCCGTGGCAACCGGATATCAATGATCTTTCAGGAACCGATGACGTCTTTGAATCCGATGATGCGTATCGGAAAACAGATTGCTGAAGTATTGATCAAGCACAATAAAGTGCCCCGCCAGAAGGTCACTGCACGTGTCGTGGAGCTGCTTACCCAAGTCGGTATCCCTGAACCTGAAAAACGCATCAAGGGATATCCACATGAGTTATCCGGCGGGCAACGGCAACGTGTGATGATCGCCATGGCGTTGGCCTGTGAGCCAGAGCTACTGATTGCCGATGAGCCAACAACCGCTCTGGATGTAACCGTTCAGGCGCAGATACTGACGTTGCTGAAAGAGCTCCAGAACAGGATGGGAATGGCCATTCTGTTCATTACCCACGACCTCAATCTGGTGCGTCGGTTTGCTGACACCGTATGTGTTATGCAACACGGTAAAAAAGTGGAAGAAGGTACGGTTGAAGATGTATTTACGCATCCTCAACAGAAATATACACGCATGCTGTTGAACTCCGTGCCAAGGGGCCGTAAATCACCGGTGTCCGCCTCCAGTCCTGATCTGCTCAAGGCCAGGGATGTGCGCGTCCGCTTCCTGACACAAAAACATTGGTTCAGGAAAAATGACTATTTCGAGGCTGTCAAAGGGATCAGCCTGAATGTCAAAAAAGGACAAACCGTCGGCATTGTCGGGGAGTCAGGCTCAGGCAAATCCACTCTTGGCCGCGCCCTGCTTCGGTTATTGGAAAGTGCAGGGGATATCTCTTTTGATCAAGTGGATATCGAAGCGCTCAACAAAAAGCAGATGAGGCCACTTCGCAAGAAGATGCAGGTTGTCTTTCAAGATCCTTACGGCTCGCTCTCTCCACGCCTGAATGTCGGGGAGATCATTAGTGAAGGGTTGAAAGTCCACTTTCCCGAAATGACACGTCTGGAACGCAGTGACCGTGTTACCGAGGTGCTTGAAGAGGTTCAGTTGGATCCATCTGTGCGTAACCGCTACCCCCATGAGTTCTCTGGTGGGCAAAGGCAACGTATCGCCATTGCACGGGCACTGGTACTGAAACCTGAATTTCTCTTGCTGGATGAGCCTACCTCGGCGCTCGATCGTTCTGTTCAGGTGCGGGTAGTGAATCTGCTTAAAGATGTACAACAGAAATATGGGCTGACCTACCTCTTTATCAGTCACGATCTAGCGGTTATTAGAGCGATGGCCGATGAAGTGTTGGTCATGAAGGAAGGACACGTAGTAGAACAAGGCACTACAGATCAAATTTTTTCTCAGCCACAACAAGAGTACACACGGAATTTGATCAAATCGGCATTCCTGAATGATGAATAGCCCCTGAGGATACTGAAGGCCCATCATCATATATGGCTGAAGATATATAATGATGGGCCTTCAGTCATATTCCAAGGAAAAGCAGAGGTTGAATAAAAGCGAAATAGTCGCCAATATTTCAACCCTTCCATTAACTCTGGGTAGGATTCCCTCGCGTCTTGAAAGCGACAAAGGTCACCAGTAGTGCTGCCAATGCGAGCATGGCCCCACTCCAGCCTGAAGATGCGTAGCCAAATCCTGCTGAAATGGATATTCCCCCTGCCCAGGCTCCCAATGCGTTCCCCAGATTGAACATACCAATATTGACAGAAGCTGCCAATACCGAAGCTCCCGCTGCATTGGCGCGGTCCATGACCAACTTCTGTATGGGAGGCGTGCCTGCAAAGCCAAACAAGGCGACAAAGAAAATGGCAATGGGAACGATAATCTGACTGCTAGCGCCCAACCAGAGTGCCAACAATGCCACAATCTGTAAAATCAATGTTGAGAACAACGTACCGAACAGTGATTTATCCGCCAGGCGTCCTCCAAGCAAGTTACCAATCATTAATCCCAAGCCAAAAATGACCATAATCAATGGCACCATGCTTTGGGAAAAATGAGCGACATTAACAGACACCGGTGAGATATATGTCACCGCATCTATGAAAGCACTCGGCCCAAGTACAGTGACCACCATAGCCAACATGACCTGAGGATCTGTAAATGCCTTGAGTTCACTGCGGATACTGGAACGCTCTACCTCTTTCGATGGCAAATAGACAATCAGGCCAATGACACACAGCAACCCAATGACGGACATGACATAGAAGAGCCGTTGCCATCCAATAATGGGTGACAGCCATGTAGCTACCGGAATACCAACCAGATTGGCAGCGGTAAGTCCTGAAAAAACATAGGCAATGGCACTTGCCTGTTTTGATTCACTTACCAAGGACATCGCAACCAGAAAGCCGATACCGAAAAAAGCACCTTGGTTGAGCGATGCGATGACACGACCAATGAGGGCGATGGCAAATGTCGGCGCCAGGGCAGTGATGATATTGCCAATAACGAAAAGGGTCATACAAACGATCAGCACGTACTTATGCCGGAAACGAGTCCCCAACATCGCCATCAATGGTGCACTGACAAATACCCCCAGTGCATATAGCGTTACCATATAGCCTGCGGCAGGAACACCTATCTGAAAAGTGGACGCAATTTGCGGCAAAATCCCCGCAATAACAAACTCCCCCATACCGATGCCGAACGATCCCAAAACCAGTATCCATAGAGCAATAGGCATAACAGAATTCCAATCAAAATATTATGTTTATTAATAACAACACCTGACTCGTCACGCCAAAAACTGATTGAAGAAGTCTTCAGCGTTACATAAAACAGGCCACATAAAACGCTATGTGGCCTGTCACTACCCTGTATCACCAACATTATTTATTGGACGAAGCTGCCCACATGTTCAAATGTCCATCCTTGGCATATTTATCGATGGTTGCCAATTCATCACTGCTGAAATCCAGGTTATCCAGTGCTTTCACACTACTTTCGATCTGTTCAGGGCTACTCGCACCGATAAGAGCAGAGGTCACCCGTTTATCACGAAGCACCCACGCCAATGCCAGCTGTGCAAGTGTTTGACCACGTTGCTCAGCTATATTGTTGAGTTCTCTAATATTATGAAGGTTTTCCTCAGTCAGGATTTTGTCGCTGAAAGACCCTCGAGTGGGCTTTGTTTTACCGTCAAGGTACTTGGGCGTTAACAACCCTTGTGCCAGGGGTGAGAAAACAATACACCCCGCTCCTACTTTTTCCAACTCGTCCAATAGCCCGTCAGACTCAATCCAACGATTCAGCATGGAATAACTGGGCTGATGGATACTTAAAGGAACACCACGTTTTTCAAGCTCAGCCACCATTTCACCAGTGCGGGCACTGTTGTAGGAAGAGATACCAATGTAAAGTGCCTTTCCAGCGTCTACCAGCCTCGCCAACGCATCAGCTGTCTCTTCAATGGGAGTCTCTCCATCGTATCGATGCGAGTAAAAGATATCGACATAATCCAACCCCAAACGCTTCAGGCTTTGATCACAACTCGCCGTGATATATTTTTTGGAGCTACCGGAACCATAGGGGCCAGGCCACATCTCGTAACCGGCTTTCGATGAAATCAGCAGTTCATCACGATGAGCGCGAAATTCCTTTTTCAACAGGCTACCAAGAAATGCTTCAGCATGACCCGGTTGGGGGCCGTAGTTATTGGCCAAATCGAAGTGAGTAATGCCAAGATCAAACGCTTTGTGCAGGATAGCACGTGAAACGGCTGATGGGGTTTCTTCACCAAAGTTATGCCATAACCCCAGCGACAATTTCGGTAACTTGAGACTACTTTTACCTAAACTTGCATATTGCATGTGCTTATAGCGGTCAGGACTGAAAGTCATTTGTTATCTCTCATATCACCTGGAACGTATAACGTGAATCGAAGGAAGCCCAACATCTTTGGATAGGCTGGTTTCGAGCACTTTTTTTCGATCATTGAATCAGCATCAACAATAACCCACTGGAATATAAAGTGGGTTATTGCAGTATGAGAATCAACGACCGTTAGGTGTACCCGGCTTGAGGTCGTAAGCAGTCTGAACCAGAGAATCACGCTCTTTGTCTGTATGTACTTTGCGCGTCCATACTTCGTCCATTTGCTCACGTGACCCTTGCTCAATCTCTTTGGGCACAACATTGCGGTAGGTATCCACCTCACCCGCCACAACCTTGGCAATCAGTTCTGAAACCTGGGTAGGATCAAATTGCTCATGCGGGAAAGCAAGTTTGGAATAATCGAAGACAGAACCTTCCTGTTCTTCAGGGTACCAGTAGGAAGGTCTTTCGAACATGCGATCATTGAATCCGGTCAGAATCGGACCGGGATTCACGGTTGCGATTTGAACACCAAATTCATGAAGCTCCTTGTTAAGGGCCTCTGCAAAGGCTTCAAGTGCATGTTTGGACGCTGAGTAGGCACCTGCAAAGGGATCTGTCGTAATACCTGCAACAGACGAGATAATGACGATTTTTCCACTTCCCTTTTTAATAAAGTTACGTGCAAATTTTTGAGTAAGCAGGATGGTCCCGAAAACATTCACCTCAAACTGCTGACGAAGATTTTCTTCAGGGATATCAACAACAGAACCCCCTTCCGAGATACCCGCATTGTTGACCAGAATATCAATATCCCACTCACTGGCACGTAGGCGATCGGCTTCATCGGTAATATCAAGCTTTTCTACCTGGATGGGAAGATTCTGTTTTTCAACTTCCAGTCTGAATGCTTCGATTTCAGCGATAGTCTGTACTGTCGCAATGACGTGATAGCCTTGCTTGGCCAAAATCAGTGAGCTTTCGCGGCCAAATCCACTTCCTGCACCTGTAATAAGTACTTTCTTGCTCATAACATACTCCTGATGGTTGATCATCAAACAAGGTTTTTGAAAACACTGACAATATGGGAAGCAACTGTTTGATCCTGCTCAGCAGTTCCCCCCGATACACCTACAGCACCAACAACATTCCCTTCGTACTCCAGAGGCTCACCCCCGGGAAAAACAATCACACGCTGGTCCAACGTAATATTCAAGCCATAAAGCGAACCACCCGGTTCAGCCTCAGTAGTTAATGCTGCTGTTGGCAGTTTGAATAGAGCGCTGGTGTAAGCCTTATTAATGGAATGCTCAATACTGGGTAGTTGTGCACTATCCATCCGCTTGAAGGCAAGCAGATACCCCTGAGCATCGACTACCGCAACGTTGGAAGCCAAGCCAAGGCTTTGAAGCTTACTGACACCCGCTTCGATCAGTACCTGTGCCACGCTGGCATTGATCGTCGTAATCGTGGAAAAATGTGGCATGTGATTTTCCTCAAAGGATTAAAGAAACGATACCTTTTCTATCACTACTATTTCAGTGAAGCTTTAGTATTACCGCATGTGCTACAAGCCCAATAATATAGGTGAGACCATTCCTTACCCATGATACCGTGCTTGCCTTCAACGCAATTCAACATCCACTTTATCTTTCTTTGTGCTTGTACAGGCAATAACACCTGCCAGCGACACAATCAGTGCGAAACACATCAACACAATCATGGGAGCGATCCAGCCCTCTGTAGTATGGTGCAAGTATCCAATACCCACAGGCCCTGCTGCTGCGATAGTAAAACCGATCCCTTGAACCATGGAGGACATCTGACGGTTTTCTTCGATACTTTGGCTACGCTTGATAACCAATACAAGCACTGTCACAAAGGCCATGCCATTGTTTGCTCCGCCAACAATGCTCCACACTGCCCATTGGTGAGGGATAGACAACATCATTAATGGAATGGTGAACCACAACAAGCCAATAATGATCAGCAGTTTTTCCATCGACAGGCGTCGTTCGATGGCTGGGAACGAGATTGCACCAATCACTGATGCTGCCTGATAAACACCCGCAATCAATCCTGCTTTTTGGGCACTCATACCTGTTACATCCATCATGTAGGAAGCAATCCAGGCGGTGAGTGAGAAATACACAACCAAATGTGCAGACATGGCGATCACAAGTATCCATGCGGTTTTGTTACGCAATACCGAGGGCGGTTTGACCACAGCCTCATTAAGCGGACTCTCTGAGGTGTATTCTTCCGAAGAGTCAGGCTGCTTATTAAGACTCATGACCAGAAACCACATCAGAAGCGTTATAACGGGCAACCATACCCAACTGGCCAGAGAAAATTGCCACCCCATGAAAGAGGCAACCGGAACGGAAAAGGAACTGAACAACATTCCACCCACATTGAAAGCCGATGTGAATACGCCTGTCATCAGGCTACTTTGGCGCGGGAAAAAATAGCCTATGATAAGCAGCCCGAGTATGTTCCCCATCGCAAGAGCAGCCCCAATAACGAATGTTCCTCCCATCATTCCGATAGTACCCGTATAGGGCCTGAACAAAGTCCCTACAATCGTCATGACCAACATCACAACAATGCTGATATTCATGCCGATTCTTGAAATAACCCACGATGCCAACGGGCTAAGCACGCCGAAACAGATGATGGGAATACTGGTCAATAACCCGGCCTCAACCAGGCTAATTCCCAAGGCACTATGGATTTGTTGAACCAAAGGGGGTATCGCGGTGATGGGGCCGCGAAGATTCAAAGAGAACAATACAAAGGCAATCACTAAAACTGTCGTAAAAAGTACAGGTGATACTTTCGCGTTGTTCTTCACAGCATTACTGCCAGTCATAGAAAGTTACTCCATATCCAACAGGCGCTATCTAAATAGCTTGGGGCATAAAAGCCTTAAGAGCTAAAAATTCCAAAGCGCTTTAGACAAGGTCCGATGCCTATATATAGTATTTTTTAAAAAATATATTCCAGAAAATATCGCCTATGCGTCATCCCGCGTACGACATGACAGTGGAGATATTCAAAAAAAGGGAGGAAAAGAGGCTCCGAAGAGCCTCTTCAGTCAACGAATGGATTAGCTGTTAAGATAGATTGTTTTGGTCTCGACATAAGCTTCGAGGCCATGCTGACCATCTTCACCACCCAAACCACTTTCACGGTAACCATGGTGGAAACCTTGGGGTGATTCACCGCCACCACGGTTCACATAGACTTCACCGAATTCCAGCTCACGCGTCATACGCAAGATGTTATCAATGCTGGAAGTGAAGAGGTATGCCGAAAGACCATATTTGCTGTCGTTGGCATAGGTCAATGCCTGATCGAAATCCTTGATTTTGATCAACGACATGACAGGACCGAATACTTCATTATGAACAATATCCATGTCCTGGCTGATGTTTGTCAGCAAGGTGGGAGCATAATAGTAACCTTTATCATACTCTCCTCCTGTCAAACGATTACCACCAATCTGGATGGAAGCACCCTGTTCAACAGCCTTATCAACCATCTGCTGAACTTTTTCCACTTCATCGAGGGTGATTTTTGGCCCCATATCAGATGATTCATCAGTAGGATCACCTACTTTCAGGGCATTGATTTTGTCAGTGACTTTCTTGACGAATTCATCATAGACAGATTCATGCACGTAAGTACGTTCGTTACAGGTACATACCTGCCCCGCATTCATATAGCGTGCGGCCACAGCAGCCTCTGCTGCCCGATCAATATCGGCATCATCCATAACGATAAAGGGAGCTTTGCCACCCAACTCAAGTCGCACTTCCTTAAGGTTTTTGGCAGCGGCTTCCATGATTTTTTTGCCCGCCGGCGTAGAGCCCGTCATGGTGATAAGCGGTACATCAGGATGATCGACCAAGGGAGCGCCGACACCCTTACCATCACCATTGACGATATTGACCACGCCTTTAGGGATACCTGCTTCTTCAATCAAACGCGCCAGAAGCATAGAGCTGACCGGTGAAAGTTCAGAAGGCTTCAGAACAATGGTATTACCCGCGGCAATGGCAGGACCGATTTTGCGAGCGGCCAGTCCGACGGGAAAGTTCCACGCCGCAATCCCACCAATAACGCCATGAGGAACACGATCAATAAGGATTTTTTCATCCGGTGTGCTTCCGGGGATAATTTCGCCCTCAATACGACGGGTATTTTCTGCCGCATAGCGGAATAATCCAATAACAAAATCCAACTCGCCACGAGCTTCTTTCAGGGGTTTACCCATTTCGGTAGTAATGGCAGAAGCGAGTTTTTCCTTGTCACGCTTAATCAGTTCATTCAATGTATAAAGATAATCTGCGCGTTCAACCGCTGTTTTACGGCTCCACGCTTTGAATGCAGCCTTGGCAGCCTTCACAGCAGTATCAACATCCTGCTGGTTTCCTGCCCCAACCTGTGCAAATACTTCGCCATTGGCAGGATTGGTAACATCCAGCCATTCACCCGAAGAGGGATCAACCCATGCACCGTCAATGTAATGCTGATAACGTTCAGTTGACATTTCGACCATCCTGTAGCGATTGATGAAAATTCTCAGGGTAAAAGACACCATCCAGTCTGAGCTGGATAAGCGACTTAAAAATGACCCTGCCTTACCTCTTTGTTATCGATTAAGTTGAATAAAGTATAGGCACTTTTTATATTTCTATTAAGTTGAAAATTTAAAACAAAACTTTCGACTGAATAAAAAGATCTCTTTCCCTCACAATGGATAAAACATCCCTTCTGACATTATGGATATCAATCAACTTCGTGCATTTCAAGCAGTGGCTCGAACGGGATCGGTGACGACGGCTGCCGACAAACTTTTTCGCGCACCTTCCAGTATCACTACTCGAATACATCAATTGGAAGAAGAGTTCGACCAGCCACTTTTCCTGCGCGTAAAAAACAGGCTCAAGTTAGCTCCTGCAGGTGAAATTTTATTGGAGCAGGTCGATCAGCTATTGCCCATGTTCGATCAGATAGAACATAGAATGCGTGAATCACAAAAGATCGAGCACATATCCCTGGGAGCGCTCGATGTAGCACTTGATACCTATCTCCCCAATGCTATTGGGCAGGTCAGAGAGCTTTATCCGAAAGCGCGTTTGTTTGTGAGACAAGCACCTTCCGAGGTATTGCGAGATGAACTGATCAACAAGCGGCTGGATATTGTATTGAATGATGGCCCGATCGAAGTACCCGGGATCGTCAGCCAATATGCCTTCAGTGAAAAGCTTGTACTCGTAACAGATAAACACCAGCCTGATATTACCTCTTCAAAAGATCTGGAAGGTGTCGATATTTATGGATTTCAACGTAACTGCTCTTATCGTTTAAAACTGGACAAATGGCTGAAAGCGGGAGGGATTGAAGCACCCAACATCATCGAGATGGAATCTTATAATGTCATTCTTGCATGCGTGAGTGGTGGTGCAGGTGCAGCCTGGATTCCAGAGTCCTGCTTGAAGGATATGGCCAACAAAAATGCTATCAAGGCTCACGATTTGGGGGAGGCAGGACGAACAGACCTTTACTTTTCATGGTGGAAAAGCAAAGACTCGAGCCTGTTACACTCATTAATCGAAAATGTGGCAAACTCCACGCATGTTGATTGAGTGCCCAGTTGATTCAAACACCAGCCTCATTCGCTCGGATTGGATACCTGCCAGTGAGATCAAGGCAGGTATCCAACCGCAAGCACTGGAATGATTTTCTACGTTTAACATCATTCGTAATGCGAACTGCATCGCCACATTCACGCCACTTGTACGGGCCCCTTTTCTTCACTGGAAACCTGCCCCGGTGTGCGACTCGATAATGCATGCCTGATCATCGTTACGGTCAATATCAGCAGGAAAAAAAGTGCCTGCACAAGCACGATACATCCACCCGGGGCGATATCGACAGCGAAAGAGATCACTAGCCCCCACCAGACAGATAATACGGCAATAAAAGCTGAAAACAGCATGCCATGTGTGAAATGACGGGAAACCAATGCTGCAATGCACCCCGGTGCTACCAGCATGGCGATAGCCTGAACCAGCCCCACGGCTTGTAGGGCCGCGACCGTGGTCAAACCCAGGCACCCCAAAAGCACGTAGCGAAGAATGACAACATTCAACCCTATAGCACGCGCATGGCGTGGATCGAAGCAGAACAGTTTCAGATCCCTGAAGCGTAATATCAGGCATAACAGCGCAATGCCCCCAGCTATCAACAATTGATGCCGCGCTTCTTGCGTAATTCCGAGGAGATTACCCAATAACACGTGAGTGAAATGCACACTACTGGGATACAGGCTCATCAAAACAAGGCCAAGTGCCAAAAATGTTGTATAGCTAACGCCCAACAGTGCATCTGATTTCACACGGGTACGCACGTCAATAAAGCCTGTGAGCATGACGCACCCAAGTCCGCTGATCAAAGCGCCTATCAGCAAGGGGATAGCAAGCCAATGTGCCAGAATAATACCGGGTAATACGGCATGGGAGACCGCATCCCCAATCAGCGACCACCCCTGCCGAATAACAAAAGACGACAGTAGGGCGCAGACCACCGCGGCAAAACTCCCCAGCCAAAGAGCCTGCCACATGAAATCAATTGAGAACGGCTCAATGAAAAGCTGCCATAAGCGCGAGTCTGCCATATTCGTGAAGAGAGACATCATGCCTGCCCTCCTGTGGGCTTGTATGGCACCTGAATGGCCGCATCGGTGGGGGAAGACAGCTCTGGAACACGGCGCCCACCAAGCAGTAACGCCACAAGAAATGCACTGCCCTGTAGCAATACAATACAACCGCCTGCAGAGACATCAAGAAAATAGCTGATATAAACGCCAGTGACTGCCAAACCGCCACCGAGCAATGGCGCAATCCACAACATGCGTGCAAACCGTTGGGTCAGCAGATAGGCAGTTGCCCCTGGTGTCACCATCAGCGACATGACCAGTATTGCCCCGACGGCCTGTAATGCCGCTACGCTAACGGCAGCCACCAACATCAGCATCAGGCTATATAGCCAACGCACGTTCAACCCCACCATACGTGCCTGTGCTTCATCAAAGGTGTAGAGTAATAAATCTTTCCAGCAAAGAAACACGACTGCTCCAACACTCAAGGCGATAATAAGCATTTGGAGTGCATCAGCCGCCGTGATACCCAATAGATTCCCAAACAAAACGGTGGTTAACGAAATCATGCTTGGGAAAAGTGATATCAGCACCATCCCCAGTGCAAAGAAACCGGTAAGAATAACCCCGATCACCGCATCACCGGGCAGACCCGATATTCGCCGAACCAAACCAATCCCGAGCGCTGCCAACATACCGGCAATAAACGCACCCAGTGCAAATGGCCATGCAAAGAGGTTGGCAATAACAACC
>Ga0157360_1000234_pt1 | contig 23049 bp, 23 predicted proteins | sample AttlaeALBM1_FD_111483 | JGI IMG/M metagenome (GOLD analysis project Ga0157360, IMG submission 111483) | Fungus gardens microbial communities from leaf cutter ant in Ribeirão Preto, State of São Paulo, Brazil - Atta laevigata ALBM1 | ecosystem: Host-associated > Fungi > Mycelium > Unclassified ...
AAAAAAAGGGTGTAGAGAGGTTAGTAAAGGAAAGGACTTTGCCCTTGCTCTTGCTCTTTTTGTTAGTAACAGTAGTGATGGGAGCTTCCTCCACTGCTGGTTGATCAACTGCCATCTTAGTATCTGGAGACAGCTCCTAGAGTAAGTTAGAACTATAAAGAGTCCTTATTGCTTCCACAAGTAAACAAAAATCAGGCTGAGATGAGACCTTAAAACAATCCCACTCTGCTACAGACATAGTTTGGAACAAGTGCCACATAATGGACCCTGCTCCCAAAATAGGAGGAAACTGCTCAATTAAATAGCTTTCAATAGAATGCTTCTGAATGAAGCATACAATGTGTAATACAGATGAAGCAAGAACTTTGGCATCATTCTCCAAATAGCCAAAGTGACTAGACAAGGATATGACATCATGTTTGCCATCCCACAGGTCACAATTATGTGTAACATTATATGTAACAATATCACTTATCATAGGTTTGTAATACCTGAGGTAAGCTGTCATAGTCATAGATGACTAATATGTCACAGTTACTTGTCACATCACAGGTACTTGTCACTGCACTGCCACCCTCCACTTGAGAGGATGACTCAGCTGTTCTATGGTTTAGGCCATGAGGCATCAAACTAGTTAACAAAGGGACCTAGGGGGCACAAATCACTCCAGAGGCAAGACCCCTGCTCTCCTCAGCAGAAACTTAGTCATCCCAACTCATAGAATGTGTTTTCCCTTCAGGAGCAAAGGGAGAGGGAGCAGCAGGGAGCTAAAGAGGAGTAATTCTACGAGAGAGCTTGCCTGTAATGATCCTAGAGGCAGTAGGTATCCTGGGACCAGAACTGACTCCTCAAAGGAAGAAGAGGGCTTAGGAGATACTTTCCTAAAGTCCTCAGTAGCTGAGATACTCCTGGAGGAGCATCTGACAGTGCAACAAGCACAAGAGTGTTCTCTAGGATGAATACATTTACTAGCTCTAGAGCTAGCACGAGAAATAAGGTTGAGTGAATCTAGAGACTCACCAACACTAATAGAGGTAGCCTGGGGGCCAGGGGGATGAGCATTGGTAGCAGATGATTTATTCTGAATATTAGATTTAACCATGGTGGTGGTTAGAGGAAAAGAAGAGATAGCCCTTACAGCTATCTTCCCTCAAAGCTTTAGTATACAATTGGGAGCTAGTACCACATATTGTTGTTTGTCCTAGTATGCAACTCTCTTTTGCACCCTTTCAACAGATCAGCCAGAATAGTCCTTCTTATCCTGCTCTCCATCATGTTCTGTTATTTCCAGAGGGACAGAATGGGTGACATCTAAGAATTCCAATCTGTGATGCTCAACTTAGAGAACAAGAGGAGAATGCAAGACAAAGAGATGGAGAGGAATGGGCTTACTCACAGGTGGTCTCTGATAGATGCTACTATGCCTATTGTCTTCATGTTAGAGATGGTCCTCAGCCACCCTGGTCAAACAGCTACTGATCATTCTGATATTGTATCATAGCTCTTTGAGCAAAAGAAGAAAGCACTTCTCAAGCTCATTTATAATGGTTTCTTTGGTACTACTGTTGCTCATATTCATACTATTGAGTTCCAGAAAAGAGGTTTTTCCCACATCCATCTGCTTATCTTTGTGTATCCTCAACATCACATTTGAGACTCTTATTATATAAACTCCATAATCTTAACTGTCATGACTTGGCAAAACAGCTAAGTCAATATTTATATTTTTTTTCTTTTCTTTTAGATTATTACTAAGGTAGAGCATGGAAAAATATCACATGATAGTCACAGAGTCACAAAAGGTATGACAGAATGGTCACATGGAGTCATAGTCACAGTATGTGACAAAGAAGTCAACTAATGAACATAAGGACTATGAGAGACAAAGTACATAGCCACAATAGTAATTGTATATATAGTGTAGCAAATCTAATAGAGACTCTATCAAGTTCTCTTTGTCAATTGCTGAGCAAAGAGTAGTTGGCTTTATTCTGGCTTGGAGTATAGCTTTCTTACATTAACTCAACTTCCTAACCCTTAACTATAGCTACTTTTCTATGCAAAAGTTACCAAATATATACTACATGGTCTATATAGTGTTGACAATCCCCAAGCCAAGTATATGGTCAATGAAAAATGTAGTAAACACTTTCCTAAGGAGTATAAAGAGGAAACAGATTGGGCTAAGAATAGTTATCTATTATATGCTAGGCCTAACAATGGCTTGGTTTTTGAATGCAATGGGGCTAGATTTACCAATCAATATATGGTCCCTTATTGTCCTCAATTTCTTCTTCTCTTTGATTGTCATCTCAATGTTGAGATCTCTGCTGGATTGGAAACTATCAAGTATCTGAGCAAGTACATCTACAAGGTCCTGATAGAGTAACTATGGAGATTAGTGGTAGAATACAGGATGAAATCAAGGCTCATTTAAATAGTCAGTTTATTAGTCTAATAGAAGCTTGCTGGAAGATCTTTGTATTCAATATGCATAGAGAGTTACCAGTAGTCTAACATCTTCCTATTTATCTTCCCAATGAATACTATGTCAACTTTCATGTACATCAGACTGTCAATGAAGTATTAGCTAGGCAAAATATAGAGAAGACTCAGCTAATTGCTGTCATAACTTAACAAAATATCCAAGTTATTTCTATTTTTTATTTTCTTTTTCTTTTTCTTTTAGTTTCTTTATTCTGGACTTACTGTCAGAGAGCCAACTCTAAGCCAGAATTAAGCCAACTGTTCTTTATCAACATTAAACAAAAAAAACTTAGAGAAGCAGTTCATGACATTTACGACTATAGGAATAGAATATAGGAAGATATCATATGACTTAGTCACAAAGTCACAAATCATGATATTAGTCACACATTTTGGTCATGTTACAAGTCACAGTCACATTATGTGATGAGGTAGACACATGACAGGAATAACATGAGGATCATAAGAAGATATTACACAGCCATTGTAGTAAAATGTATAGTAGTAAAATGCATAAGTAGTGTAGAAAATTAAATAGAAACTCTATCAAGTTTTTCTTGTCAACTCAGACTTGGAGTGGATTTAAGTCTTTAAGTTGCCTTGGCTAAAGTCTTACAACTGCTTGGCTTGACTATAACTCTCTACATAATAATAGTTTGGGCCTTACCTACTAGCAAGTCTCTCAGCACTATACCTGGAATGCTAAAGCCAAATCATGGTATCCAAGATGATGGGCCAAGGTGATTAGAAGAATGTACTTTGTGTTACCATCAAAGGGAGAGCAGTTCTTCTTATGACTTCTTTTGACTATATTTGAGGGTAGAAAGAGTTGAGAGTATCTGAGGACCTGGAATGGCCAAGTGTTTGCTACATTCAAGGAGGCATGTATGACAAGGGGATTACTGGAGAATGATCATGAGTGGAGAATTAGCTTGGAGGAAGCAATTGCAATACAGCCTGGAATGGTATGTCATTGGTTGTTGGTAGTTATCTTGCTAACTAATGAAGTGGCTGAGCCTTATATTCTCTGGAATCAATTCAAGGCTGGACTATGTGATGATGTCAAGCACAAAATACATCATATAAACCACTACCAAGCTGACCAGGAGATACCAGAGGATGATGTTTATGATTATGGCCTTTGGGATCTCAACAGGATATTAGGAAGAAGTCTTGCTAATTTTCCACCAATGTCTCTTCTACAGCAACAGTGGGCTCACAAAATACCCAATCCTCTCTTGCAAGCTAAGCAGTATGTGTTAGAACCTGGGCAGTGGTGACAGCTGTGAGGTTCTCTCATTAGTATCCTCCTCCTCAGAGAAAGAAGAGAGCTCAGGAGATGCCTTCCTAGAGTTCTCAGCAGCTAAGATACTTCTGGAGGAGCATCTGACAGTGCAACAAGCATAAGAGCATTCTCTAGGATGAACACATTTACTAGCTCTGGAGCTAGTACAAGAAATAAGACTGAGTGAGTCTGGAGACTTACTAACGCTAGAAGAAATGGTCTGGGGGCCAGGGGGATGAGCATTGGTAGTAGATGATTTATTCTAAATATATGATTTAACCATGGTGGTGATTAGAGAAAAAGAAGGGATATTAGAGTGGGCCATTCTCTTCCCAAAAAAAGAGTTGATAAGAGTAAGAATAAGGTAGTGAAGGCTCAAGGTAAGTAGTCACTAGTGGTGGGTATTATGTGCTATTTAGTTATGATAACCTAGAGGATAGACTCTTTGAGAGTTACAAAGAGAACTTGATAGAGTTCCCTGATTGATTGTTCAACTACTTATACAACTATGCTATTTGTCCATGTTTATGCTATTCCTATCTTATATTGTCTAAGAGATCACCATTTGATTCCCTTGTTCATTATTTTGTTATACTTTGTCATAGTCAAGGTGACTTATGACAAATCAATATATTCTTGATCTTCCTAGTCAAAAATGTATTGCCAAGTTGAATTGTAATAAATACTCTGACTTTTTTGAGATAGTATTTTTGAGTTATAGAAATACTTCAAATTCTTGTGGTCAATGATCATATCTACCAGTTTTGGTGTTCCTTCTAGGTAGTATCTCTATTTTTGAAATGTCCCAAAGATTGCTAATAGTTTCTTATTATGCATATCATAGTTTATTTTAGCTAAACTAAAGGTTTGGGAATGGAATACTATAGAATGTAGGTCCTTTTCAATGTAACTTGATGATATTGCTGCTAGTGCATAATCAAAGATGTCTGTTTCTACTACTTCTATAGCAGAACATTAGATTTTCTCCTTTAAACTTAACTGTTTCTTTTACCAGCCTATCATTCAACTTCTCCCTAGGCTTCTTTTACATCTAAGTCTTTCTATTTGACTCCAAATAGTTAATTTTAGTTTCATCTGATCCTATAATACATTTCTAGTCCTCTAAAATATTAACAAAGTCTAACCTCTCTCTTCTATGTCTTTTGGTAAGCTTGGGCCTTATTTTCTCTGTTATAATCTTTGAACCAGCAGATTTAAGTCTCCTTCTAACTGTCTTGTATAATAGAGTGTTATAAGCTTTATTAAGATCTATCTTCATCAATTCTTCATTGATTTCTATAGTCTTATTGGCATCCAAAAGTATTGGGAAATCAAGCTAAAGCCATGATCTGGTAGAAATTTCTGGAATATTTCATTAGTATATAAGTTTGTAATTAGTTATATCTACTCATTGGTTTGCAATGGAATACACTTTATTCTAAGTCAAACCAACATACAACTAGGTTTCTACAACAAAAAGCTCTTAAGAAGACTTCTTAAATAATGCCTAAAATGTCTCAACACAATTATTATTTGCTGAGCTATTAAACAACTAGTAGGTAATCTCTATGGTGTTGAAACAAGGTCATCTAGGCAACAAGTTGTTGTTGTCTTTGTTGAAAATGAGTTTGTTTTCTTTCTATTATCTCAAGTAGGGTTATTGTAAATATATTGTTGTTATCTTATTGTCTACACTGTAAGGCCCAAAATATATTCAGGCCTAAAAATAAACAAATTTTATGACTTCATGTCCCAAAATTAGAACTAGGATGGAACCTACTGCTAGGTAACAGAAAAGGCACAAAGGACTTCACTAACAAAGCTAGCTACTTATCTATTTAGCTATATACCCAGGAACATAAGGTCACTACCACTGACAGGCCAATCACTCAAGAACTAGTGGAGTTGAGCCTATAGCCCCATAGCATTAATGCCAAAAATAACAGCTTAGTTAGAAAAAAAAGCCTCATATAAGAAAGTCTAGAAAGATATCTATCAAAAGGAAACAGGACTGGCAGCCTGGCAAGAGATAAGAATAGAATACAACATCACCTGATCAGTCATAGCTAAGAATAGGAAATCAATCAAAAACTGATCTTCCATGATCAAAAACAAAGGAGCTTGATAAAAAAGTAACAAGGAACCTCAGAGAGCTGTGGAAATGGCATCCAAGACTTTCTAAGGGTAAGGAAAAACAGGTCCCAAGTTGCTGAAGTAAGCAAAGAACAGGAGAGATTGCCATGGGATTGGCAGTAGGTAATCTGTAACTTAGCAAGAGCAAAATGGACCTAGAAAAACCATAGGAAATAATTAAGAAAGTCAAGGAGGCATGGGATTCCCCATCACTACCAGAACAATTGTTGTATCAATAGGCTTATGACTAGGTTTATTATTTCTCTCATATATTTCTTTTGTATTTCTCTAAAACATATAAAAACCCCCAATTAGTAGAAAGAGAGCAAGCAATCTTAGTTACCTCTTTTGTCTATTTGGGTTTTCAAAAGTGGAAATCTAGTTTTAGAGTGATCAGATCAGTGATTAAGGTGCTTTGACTTAAGACTAAGTCAAAACAAAGAGACTACAAGACTAATGACTTAGCCACAGAGGCAACATCATAGGAGCTTATCACAAATGGTCACTTACTTATTTGTGATTGAGGATTTGATATTTGAGAAGTTCAAAAATGCAAAGTTTAGACAGTGACAAAAGATATTGTTAAGTCTGAGGTTTAATCCTCAGACTATGAGTTCTTATATACAAAATTGTAATGGTCTATGCACTAGAACAGATTATCACATGCTACTATCTATTGTTCTACATATGGTAGTGCCTTTGTGCTTGGAATAGTGATAACTTAACCATATGGAGGCTATCATTTGTTCTAAGAAAGGACAAATGAGTATCTATGGATAATTAATTAAGTTTATGTACAAACATTGAGGACTTCATATCTCCACAAATATTAATTGCCTTGGCATTGTTCTAGACTCATTCTAAGCAGTATAAAGAGGGCTTTTTTTGAGCCTAGAAGCAAAGCATTGATTGTGGTGGTGAAGAGGCTATTTCTGCTAGGACTTTTCCTTATTTGCTTTTATTATAGAGTTCTCTAACTTGTCATATTCCAGAAATCTGACAATTATGTAATTTATTTCTCCTAATAATTCTCCTAAATTTAATAATAGTAGAATAGTATAGTAGACTACTTTCCTCCTATTCTGGATTTCCTATAAGTACTACACAGTTACAGTATAATTTCTCAGTTTGTAAATTAACATCAACTAGTCCTAATCCTATTCTTGTTCACTCCAGTTCCTATTTCACTTTCTTAGGACCTCTGTTCTGATGACTTTCTCCCACTCCAAAATAAGCAACCAACCTCACAACCAGAGACTGGGACACAACATATAAGTTGAAGCCAAGGTCATTCATCAAGTTGTACTCTACTCTGATGTCTTTCCTGTCTGCTGGAGCCTGCTTTTTGGTTTCTCCATTATCACTAAGTACTATCTATTCTCCAAAGTAGTACATTACATCCATTCTGGAGTATACTTCTTATACTTCTACCTATTACTCCACTCCTCTATTCTCCATCTGTTCTGTATTTGATATAACTACTGTATAGGTAGCGGTAAATATAGGATTTTAATAAATAAAGTGTGGGATCTCCTAAGGAAGCATCCTAGCTAATACTGTGTTTCAGCACAGTGTCCCTCATAGGAAAATGAATTCTGAAGTTGAAGTTGAAAGGAAGTTATTTAAATTAAGTTCTGCCAATGTACTGTAGTAGCAGTAATGTTCAAAATCTGATTCTCAATTCTAGACTACTGTCTTGGCCCTGTTCCTGAGTCTTGCCTGCCTAGTATTTGTTAGGGGCTAAAGGCACTCAGAGGCGTCTTAACCCTAAGCTAAGGTAAATGTCCTGGAAGCTAAGGTAAATGTCCTAGAAGCTAAGGTAATATTCGAGTGAAGCTATATCTAACTACACAAGCGGTCTTATATACTAGAACCAATGGTCTGTGTGCACTAGTCACATGAACACTAACTATTAATTCCACTGTCCTATTTATAGATCAACAGGCACATCAAGGTAGACATAGGAGAGAAGGGAAGGAAAGTGTGGGAGAGCATCTCACAAATACTTATAATAGCCCTTTAGGTGAGAGCCATACTCACAATCTAGGCTGCTCCCTAGGGTGTCCCCTTACAGTATTGCCCTAATATCCTGTTTCAAAGTTGTCCTCACAGTAGCACTCTCTGGCTATGTAATTAGACTATCCTTATAGTAGTACTCTTAACTATGTGATCAGATATGAGACTTTGAATCCTCCCTATAAAACTTGACTCCCTAACAATGCCAAACCCTATCTTAGAGCTCTTATAATGTTACCCTTGTGGCTAAGTTACTTGTCCTGTAGTCTCTTTGTTTTGACTCAGTCTTGAGTCAAAGCACCTTTAATCACTGATCTGATCACTCTAAAAATAGATTTCCACTTTTGAAAACCCAAATAGAGGAAAGAGGTGACTAAGATTGCTTGCTCTCTTTCTATTAAGTGGGGGTTTTTATATGTTTTAGAGAAATACAAAAGAAATATATGAGAGAAATAATAAACCCAGTCATAAATCTATTAATACAATGATTGCTCTGGTTGTGATAGGAAATCTATCATAACTTGGCAGAATGGCTAAGTCAATATCTATATTTCTTTTCTTTTTCTTTTTTTTTCTTTTAGATTATTACTAAGGTGGAGTGTAGGAAAATATCACATGACAATCACAGAGTAAAGGTATAACAGAGATCACAGAATAGTCACATCATAGTCACAGCATGTAACAAAGAAGTTAGCTAACAAGTAATATGAGGGCTATGGAAGACAAGGTGCATAGCCACAATAGTAATTGTATATATAGTGTAGCAAATCTAATGGGAACTCTATTGAGTTCTCTTTGTCAATTGCTGAACAAAGGGCAGTTGGCTTTATTCTGGCTTGGAGTTCAGCTTTCTTATACTAGAACTCAATTTACATCTGAGCACTGTCTGCCTTTGTTATGACTTGGCAAAATGGCTAAGTCAATATTTATATTTTTTTTCTTTTCTTTTAGATTATTACTAAGGTGGAGCATGGGAAATATCATGTGATAGTCACAGAGTCACAGAATGGTCACATCACACATAGTCACAAGTTACAGTCATAGCATGTGACACAAAAGTCAGGTGATGGACATGAGGATTGTGGGAGACAAGGTATATAGCCACAACAGTAATTGTATATATAGTATAGCAAATCTAACGGGGACTCTATCAAGTTCTCTTTGTTAATCGCTGAACAAAAAGCAGTTGGCTTTATTCCGGCTTGGAGTTTAGCTTTCTTATAGCTTTGGACCTTGCTCAATCTTTTATCTTATTTAATCAACCCTCAGCCACTGATCATCATGATTGGCAGCCACCTTCATACATAACCAGGCCCTTGGCTTAAGGGGACTTTGCAGTTAGTTAGGGACTGTAGGTAAAGACATAGTACCAAGCTCAGGTATTGTATTTGAGACCTGACCTCATAATTGAGTCGTGTCGAGTAGTATAGCCTTCTTAGTATAAACCTTATGCTGCACTCCATTATGAGTAGTACATACAGAGGAGTGATAGTTATCTCTTAAGGAGCTGTCTAGATTAGGAATCTTCCCAGTGAGGTGATAGTCTAACTATATTATTAGGGCAGTAGTCAGTAGGGCAGTAGGTGTCCAGTTGGGTGAAGATCCTGTGCCCCAACAGACGTAGCGATAAGTAAGATCAAAATCATTAACTTTGTACCCCAGAGACGTTGCCACAATGTCTCAAACATAATATAATTCTCTTATGAGCAACTTGCTCAACAAAAAGCATACCCTCACTCAACTAAGGGCAGAACTTGAAGGAAGGAAGGGAAAGTTGTGTCAATGTTGCAAGAAATTTGGGCACCTGACCTTTAACTGCAGGAATAGGAAAGAGAGAGAAAAAGAAACTATTGTTCCCTAGAATAAATTTGAAGTATTGAGGAGTAGAGTAATGCAGTGTGACAGGGCATGTTTACTCAAAACAGAATGGTACACAGAGGAGGTAATAGCATCATATGTGGAATGTGGGAAGTGTGGACAAAAGGGATATTATAAGGAAGAAAACAGAGAACAAAGGTGATCAGGGACAGACAAAAGTGCAGTAAAGCAGCACATGGTCAGGAAAATCAGAAAGCACAGCAAAAGAGGAGGGTAGTCAAAGGGAAGTTAGGAGAACTTTTCAAATGCTAAGAGAAGTATGGTTAAATATTAGAGTAAAGAAATTAGATACACATGAAGGTATAACTGTAAAGGTACTCTTGGATAGTGGTGCCACAGGAATGTTTATGGATAAGAGGATGGTGGCTAGGCATGGGTTCAAGCTGCAAAAATTAGAAAGACCAATAACAGTCAGAAATGTAGATAGAACAAACAATAGTAGAGGAGCAATCACTCACCAGTGTAAGGGGATCACTTGGTGGCACCCAGAACATGCTCGACTATAGTAGAGGAGGTATCTTAAGTTAGACCGTGAATAGCCCAGGAGATCAAACTATTGTTGAGGTAAGGTATTCTACTGTACATCACTAGCTACTTATACTAGACTAGCCTGGTCTATGTGCCAGTTGCTATGGACACCTACATTAGGACAATAATAACTACACTACCAGATATAGCTTTATAGTACTGTGATGGAGACCTAAACTAGAGGGAAGGGAACTATAGACCGCAGACTCCAAGGATCTGTGGGAACGCTAGCTGATGCAAACCTTACCAGGTTATCTAAGTAATCTCAGGGTTGTCCCCTTACAACCAGGTAGAGGTGAACGTCTATTATAAAGGTCATGTAGAAAGGATGAGGATGGACGTATGCAACCTAGGAAAGACAAAAATAATCTTGGGGGTGCTATGGTTGGCAGTACATAACCCAGAGATAAATTGGGAAACAGAGGAAGTTAAAATAACAAGATGCCCGCTCCTATGTGGTGGGGTAAAAGTAAAAGAAGAAGAAAGGAAGAAAAAGAGAAAGAGAGCAGTAACTCTAGAAGAAGAGAAAATCATCAGGTAGGTAATAGACAATAAAGAAAACTGGGGAAGAGAAGAGGAAATTGAAGAGGACCATAGAAAAATTGAGGAGATGGTTCCAAGAAGATTCCTCAAGTGAAGAAAGGTATTTGGGAAAGTAGAATCAGAGAGGATGCCAACAAGGAAAGTTTGGGATCATGCTATTGATCTCAAGGAGATGTTCAAACCACAGAAGAAAAGAATTTACCCTCTATCCAAAAATGAGAGGGAGGAAGTTCAGAATTTTGTGGAGGACCAACTGAGAAAAGGGTACATCAGACCATCAAAATCCCCTCAAACATTGCTAGTTTTCTTTGTGGGTAAAAAGGATAAAAGCAAGTAGATGATGATAGACTACTGTAACCTAAATAACCAGACAGTAAAAAACAACTACCTGTTACCATTGATTATGGACTTAATTGATAATATTGTCATATTCTGGAAATATGATAATTATGTAATTTATTTCTCCTAATATTTCTCCTAAAATTAATAATAGTAGGATAGCATAGTAGACTACTCTTCTCCTATTCCACACTTCCTATAAGTACTGAGTAGTTATAGTATATTTCCTCAGTCTGTAAATTAACATCATCTGGTCCTAATCTTGTCTTGTCTGCTTTGACTCCTTCACTTGCCTCCTTAGGACCTCTGTCTTGACGACTTCCACTACTCCAAAATACACGACTACCTCATGACCAGAGACTGGGGCGCAACACATAAGTTGAAGCCAAGGTTGTTCAACAAGTTGTTTTCTGCTCCGATGTCCTTCACTTGCTGCCGGAGCCTTCTTTGAGGGTTTATACTATTGCTAAGTAATATTTCTCTCCAATGTAGTATATTACTCTATTCCAGAGTGAACTTTCTATCTATTACCCTACACCTCTGTCCTCTGTCTGTCTGTCCTTGACAGAATTTACAGACTCACACCGGTTCCTGTCATGTTTTAATTCTGATGTCTCGCCAGTCTGTAGCTTTCTCTTCCAGGAGTAACTCTATTCCTCTTGCTGACCGAACTATCGATCGTTTCACTTCTGGTGGAACCTTTGGAATTCCACGGTGTGGATTCCGCTATTATCTCTCATGTTAATGACAACCCAGACTAGGTCGATGCTCCTATTCCTGTTCTTACTCCAGTATTCCAAACTCTACCTATCGCTGACCATAACCCCATTAACAATCAGTTAGCTGAGGCTCTCCAACAATTATTAGAAAACCTTAACAGAAGATCGGTACCAAAACCTTACCAATTGAAGGTCTGCATTCCAGATATCTTCAATGGCTCCAACCCTTACAAGCTCAATCACTTCCTATTCCAATGTCGACTCTTTTTCTATGCCAACCCTTTGCAATTTTCCACTAATGAAGAGAAAATCAAATTTGCAATGACCTATCTCTCTAGTGTAGCTCAAGATTGGTTCAAAGTCACATTACAACAGGAAGACCTCGGCTACACACAATCCTGGCTTTCCACTTGGCATCTTTTTGTGGACAAACTCCAGGTTCATTTTGGACTCTTGGACCCAGTAGGGGATGCTGCTAATCTCATTGACAATCTCCATATGAAGCCAGGAGATTACAATGTGGAATTCATGCAGTACACAGTACAGTTGAACTGGGGTGATTCAGTTCTATGCCATCGTTTCTACCAGGGGTTACCAAATTGCCTCCAGGATCCAATAGCAAACTGGGAACAGGGCAAACCCAATTCTTTCTAGGCCATGTATCAACTGGCAATCATCTTTGACAATTGCTATTGGGAACAAAATCACAAACGAGATTGTCTCCAGAACACGGAGAAGGACGTAGCAGATAGCTATAACCAAAAACAAGGGAAAATGGCTCAGTACTCTGCCTTCTCGCAAAGCTCCATTTTGTCTTGTCCCCAATTATCCACAATTCTGCCACAGACCGCACTCTCTTGGAGCTCCCTAAAACCCCCCAGAACATCATTTTCTATTGCTAAATTGCCATCTCTGTCCACTCCATGTGTCGATCTCTCCAACAAATTAGGCAGAGACAGTAAATTAAACAGTAACAAGCGCAAGTGCTGTATCAACAATAACCTCTGCCTATACTGTGGATTGAAGGACCACAAGGTAGATGGATGCCCTAGGAAACAACTGGTAAGGGCATGGCTAACTACTCTGGAGGAACAAGAGACTCTGCTCTCCAAGAACCTCTCAGAAAACTAGAGCATGGTTCCCAAGACTCAGCACAAACTGGGAGTTGCATTGAACTCGTTTGTGCAACTACAAGTCCAATGTGTCTTAATGCGTTTGCTCTTTCCAATCCAAATTCTCTTTGTATACCCTTTGTCTCTCCTCTGGTGTGTGCTCCAGACCATCTCCAGCCTATACTCATCCAAATACTGGTAAACTCTGGATTTATGCATTATTTCTTGGATTCTGCTTTTGTTCGTAGACATTCTCTGCCTACTACTCCTACTTCTCCTGTAGAACTGCGCTTGTTTGATGGAACCTCAAATAATATTATCTCTGAGGTAGTATTGTTGCCTGTAAAATTTCCCTCCAGTGAATGCATGACTCTTGACTTCTATGTCACTCTGCTTGATTCTTGTTGTTTGCTGGTATTAGGTCACTCTTGGCTCACCCACTATAATCCATTGATTGACTGGGTTTCTGGGTTAATATCTTTTCAACCACCATCTTTACTCCAAAGTCCGGCTTCCATTTCTCCTGTTGAAACCTTGGTAAATCCTCCGTTTTCTCCAGCAGAAAACCCTCTGCAGTTCACTCTATCTAAGACTTTTCCATCTAACCCCAAGCAACCTCACATTGCAATTATCAGTGCACCAGCTCCACTCTGGGCCTCGTACCTATCAGGCTTGAAAACATTTTCTCTCCAACTCTGTTCCACAATACAAGCCAAATCCACTACCATCTCCAAAAAAATCGACCTCTCCTCCATTCCAGAGGAATACTGCAAGTATGCCAATGTCTTTAGCAAGTCCAAAGCAGAAACACTCACCCTCCACCATCCTTACGACCTCCGAATTGATTTAGAAAAAGACTCCCATCCTCCGGTAGGAACCATCTATTCTTTGTCCAAATTTAAATAGGAAGCACTAAAGGAATTCATTGATGAAAACCTTACTAATGGATTCATTTGCTTAATGTCTTTTCCTCACGGAGCACCGGTCCTGTTTGTAAAGAAGAAAGATGGGTCCCTTCAGCTCTGTGTAGATTTCCGCAGACTCAACAAAATCATGAAAAAAGATTAATATCCACTTCTCCTCATCTCTAACCTCTTAGATTCTCCCCATAAGGCTCGTATTTACACTAAGATTGACCTCCGACATGCATACCATTTGGTCCGTATTGCCAAAGAAAACAAATGGAAAACCACCTTCCGGACTCGCTATGGTGCCTTTGAATGGTTGGTAATGCCGTTCAGACTAACTAATGCTCCAGCTGCTTTCCAACGCTTTATGAACAATGTGTTCTCTGATCTCCTGGATATGTGTGTAGTAGTCTACTTGGATGACATCCTGATCTACTCCAATGATATCACACAACACTGGAGCCATGTCAAAGAGGTACTAAAAAGACTCCAAAAAGCAGAATTGTACGCAAAAGCAGAAAAATGCGAGTTCCACTCAGATTCCATTGAGTATCTAGGCTATGTTCTATCTCCATCTGGTTTGACCATATCTGATGCTAAAGTGAAAACAATTCAGAAGTGGCCAGAACCAAAGAAAGTAAAGAATATTCAGTTCTTCTTAGGATTTGCCAACTTTTACAGACATTTCATTTTCAACTATTCAGACATAGTCATTCTGCTTACTCATCTTACTAGAAAAGACACTCTTTGGAATTTTGATGACAAATGTAGAAAAGCATTCAACATCCTAAAACAAGCCTTCACCTCTGCTCCTATCCTTATACATTGGGTTCCAGACGTACAACTCGTTATGGAAACTGATGTCTCAGACTACGCTCTTGCTGCTATTCTTTCCATTATGACTAAAGATAATGAGATCTATCCTGTAGCCTTCCACTCCTGGACATTCTCTGCCCCAGAACTCAACTATGACGTCCATGACAAAGAATTACTTGCAATATTCAAAGCCTTCAAAATCTGGCAATACTATTTGGAGAGGTCCACTTTACCAATCAACATTGTAATAGACCACAAGAACTTGGAGTATTTCTCAACAACCAAAGTTCTAACATACCAACAAGCAAGATGGTCGGAATACCTCTCTCAATTCAACCTTGTAATTTGTTTCTGTCCCAGACGCCCTAACTAGACAATGTTCATGAGTAAAGACTGGACGGAAATTGTAAGGGTTCACTAAAGCATAGCCATTATCTCCCTCTTTTGGATAAACGTCCCAAATTGCACCATCCCTCTGAGCAACCATCCTCACCACTCCGACACTTTGCACAGCTACAATATTGGATCAAAACCAACTCCACTCTGATATCCTAGCAACTCTTCCCTCCAACTCTTCCATCTCCAACCATTTACTCCATCTGGAAGGACATTGGTCAAAAGACAATACAGATTTCCTCAGATTTGACAACAGAATGTATGTTCCAGATAACACCAACTTATGCCTCCGAGTTCTCCAGTATCACCATGACCATATTCTAGCAAGACATCTAGGTCAGAACAAGATGTTGGAACTTATCTGGAGACATTATACCTGGCCAAATATCCACGATGATGTACAAAAGTTCTGTAAGTCTTGCATTATCTGTATGAGATCCAAACCACAGTGTCACAGACCATACGGATCCCTCCAATAACTTCCTATTCTAGAACGTCTATGGAATTTAATCTCTATGGACTTCATCAAGAAATTCCCTTCCTCTTCTGGTTTTGACACCATCCTAGTTATAGTAGACCGCCTGTTGAAACAAGCCATATTTATTCCCACCCACGACACCATCACTTCAGCGGAACTAGCATGCCTCTTTGTTACCTATGTCTTTTCAAAGCATAGAGTTCTGTCTCATGTCACGTCTGACCGTGGCTCTGAGTTTGTCTTTTACTTTTTCCACTTCTTAGGTACCGTCCTAGATATAAGACTTCACTTTACCAGTGAATACCATCCGGAGGCAAACGGTCAAGTAGAATAGACCAACCAGATGTTGGAACAGTATCTCTGTGTATATTGCAACTACCAATAGAACAACTGGTCAGAACTGCTACCCCTGGCTGAGTTTGCATATAACAATGCTCCTAGTGCTACCACTGGTGTCTCTCTGTTCTTCACCAACAAAGGGTACTATCTTAACCTTATTGTATACCCAAAACAAGACATAGCTTCCTCTCATGCCCGTGACTTCATAGTTGATCTTGACAAACTATAAAGCATGCTCAAAGAGGAAATTGCTAAAGCCCAAAGGCAATATCAATCCTCCATCAACTCTCATTAACAACAACCACTGAACTTCCAAGTCAGACAATCAGTATTCGTCAGATCATAGTATATCCAGACAATGCGCCTGTCAAAAAAACTCTCTGAAAAGTACCTTGTACCATACAAGATAATAGCTCAGCCAAGTCTACAATCCTTCACACTCTGCCTCCCAGATACCATGAGAGCTGTTCATCCCATGTTCTACATCTCTATGCTCAAATCAGCCACATCCAACACCTTCCAGCAGTGTTCCAAACCTCCACCAGCACCTGTGATCATCAATGAAGAACCAGAATACAAAATCTCCAAGATAGTCGACTCCAAGATTGACTGCTGAAGGGCATGCAAACTGCTCTACAAGGTTATATAGCTGGGATACGAAGAGACCAACAACGACTCCAAATGGTTACCAGCAACAGAACTAGAACATGCAAAGGAATTACTCAGTGATTTCCATCTCCGATATCCCTCTAAACTGGAACCATTATGACCCTGAAATACCTTCAATCCACTTTCTCGACTTTGTTTCTTTGCAATCACTCTGCTTCAAATAAAAAAAAATTATTATTATCCTTGAGTACTTGTACATATTCTGGAGTGCAGTTTCCTTTGTGCTGACTTGCTTACTTGTATTCCGCTCTGCAGTTTCCATTGCAATCTGGTACTTGTATTCAAAAGCAGTTTCCATTGCAAAACTTGGGTACTTGTATTTCTCCGCAGATTCCCTTGTGGTTGTCAATTACTTGTATTTGCTTCATCATTTGTCATCACTCACATTCACTTCTACCCACAGATCAAAAGACAAATAATATTTGAACTAAAAAAAGAAAAAAAAAAGAAACATTAAAGAACTCCAGTGCCGACAGAATACACAGCTGGAGAGAAATGACTACTTCCTTCCTTCACGCCCTCCATTCCATTATCCTCTTCTTGCTCTTTGATCTCTTTCTCCTCTATTCCATTTATTCTCTCTTCTTTCTGCTTTCCTTTCTCTCTACTCTCTTGTACCTCTATTATTTCTCCCTCAGACTCCAGCCACAAAATTTGTTCTTCATTGGAATATCTGCCCTCTATGCCAGCAAGTTTCTCCAATACCACTACAATCCTCTGGATATCCTTCCTCATTCCACTCAACTTACTCAAACCATCCAACTTCCTTGAGATCTCCACCTTCCACTCCGCATCCATCTGCTGTTTCACTTTCCTCACTCTTGACCTCTGAACCGTTTCCGCCTTGGCTTTTGCATGAGCCCTGTTAGCGTTGAAAGGCTTACAGGCAGCCTTAGCCCTAGCGCAAGGAGCACATGAAGTCACATGGCTATAAAAAATTAGCAAATGAACAAAAGGAGTTAAAATAAAAAAGCTCACAGTAGTGTTTGAGGAATACACAAGATTCCAAAATTCACACACCTCTCATACAGACTTTCTCCACCAAGAACTGATGTCCCCATCTCTCTTGCCAACTCTTCCCATTGTTCATGAGCTTCTGGAGTTTCTTTTGGCAGATAATGAAGGCATTACCTCTTGGTCAGAGGCGGGAGGTTAATCTCCTCGTTGGAAGGAGGAGATGGAGGCAGTAAGAAAGTTTTTAATCAGTTTTTACACTGTTATTGTTTGATGACGGCGACGCAATCTGCCTCCAGACAGTGAGCCAGATTCCTCTGGTGTTCTTCTTCTTTCCAATGTACCTTCTCCTCTTTCTGTTTTCTTTGTGCTTCTTCCTCCAATCTTTTCTGCTCTACTATTTTAGCCTCTTTGTGGGCTTGACGCTTAAGGCATTTCTTTTCTTCCTGCTGGCAAAGCAGGGTTTCTACCTCAGCGCGTCTTCTGGCTAATTGTACCTCATAGCACTCATCATCAGAGTCCAAAAGAGCAGTGACTGAGTTGGAGAAAGGACATGGTAGTAGAGTTTCAGGTTAAAAGTCCACAAGGAAAGATTTTTAAATCTGGAGTCAGGTGATATTTAAATTGCTTATGCATAAAAGCTTTGAGGGCTCAGCCTTAAAGGGGGGGTACTGTTATATTCCAGAAATATGATAATTATGTAATTTATTTCTCCTAATAATTCTCCTAAAATTGATAATAGTAGGATAGTGTAGTAGACTACTTTCTTCCTATTCTATACTTCCTATAAGTACTGAGTAGTTCTAGTGTATTTCCTCAGTCTGTAAATTAACGTCATCTGGTCCTTATGTCATCTTGTCTGCTCTGACTCCTTCACTTGTCTCCTTAGGACCTCTGTTTTGACAACTTCTATCACTCCAAAATACGTGACCACCTCATGACTGGAGACTGGGGCACAACACATAAGTTGAAGCTAAGGTTGTTCAACAAGTCGTTCTCTGCTCTGACATCCTTCACTTGCCGCTGGAGCCTTCTTTGAGGGTTTATACTATTGCTAAGTAATATTTCTCTCTGACATAGTACATTACTCCGTTCTAGAGTGAAATTTCAATCTATTACCCTACACCTCTGTCCTCTGTCCGTCTGTCCTTGACAAATATGGGAAGTAAGAAAATATTTACTAAAATGGATCTAAGGTGGGGGTTTAATAATATGAGAATTAAAGAAGGAGATGAGTAAAAGAGAGCATTTATAATGCATATAGGCTCTTTTGAGCTGACAGTAATGTTCTTTGGAATAACAAACTTGCCAGCCATATTTCAGATAATGATAAATGAAATTCTGAGAGATTTAATCAATGAAGGAAAAGTAGCTGTATTTGTAGATGATATGTTAGTAGGGACAGAGATGGAGAAAGGACATGACAAAATTGTAGAGGAAGTACTAAAGAGGCTAGAGGAAAATAACTTGTATGTTAAGCCAAAGGAGTGTGTGTGGAAAGTAAGAAAGATAGGATTCCTGGGGGTTGTCATAGGACCTGATAGAATAGAAATGGAGAAGGAGAAGATAGATGGAGTATTGAGTTGACCAGAACCAAAGAATATAAAAGATGTCAGGAAATTCTTGGGCCTTGCAAATTATTACAGAAGGTTCATCAAGGATTTTGCTTGAGTAGCTAGGCCAATGAATATGCTTACTAGGAAGGATGAAAAGTGGGTGTGGGGAGAAAGCCAACAGAAAGCATTTGATAAGTTAAAAAGGATCTTTACAACAAAACCAGTATCAGTAGCCCCAGATTTAGACAAGGAATTTAGGGTAGAAGCAGATACTTTAAACTATACAACTAGAGGGGTGCTGTCAATGAAGTGCTCTGATAAGATATAGAGACCAGTTGCTTTTATTTCAAAGTCTTTAAGTAATATAACTACGAGATATACGACAAAGAAATATTAGCAGTAGTCAGATACTTGGAGGCATGGAGACACTTCTTGGAAGAAACAACAGCCAAATTCAAGATCTGGACAGATCATAAAAATCTCAAGTACTTTATGAAAGTGCAAAAGTTAAATCAAAGACAAGCAAGATGGGCTCTATACCTATCTAGGTTTAATTTTATGTTAAAATATGTTCTAGGGAGCAAAATAGGAAAAGCAGACAGTCTGAGTAGGAGACTAGACTAGGAAATTAGAGTAGAGAAGGATAATGAGGATGAAACTCTGGTTAACCAGAATGGTTAGAAGTAAGGAGAACAGAGGCAGTAGAAATTATAGTAGACAGGGTAGACCTATTAGAGGAAGTTAAAAAGTCAAAAGTAAAAGATGATGAAGTAGTGAAAGCAGTAGAAGAAATAAAGCAAGCAGAAGTAAAAATGTTAAGAGATGAAGAATGGAGAGAGGTTGATGGCATAATGTACAAGGAAGGAAAGGTCTACATACCAAAAAATGACAGGCTTAGAGCAGAAATAATTAGGCTATATCACAACACGCCAGTAGGAGGCTATAGGAGGCAATGGAAGACAGTGGAATTAGTCACCCACAATTTTTGGTGGCCAGGAGTAACAAAGAAAGTAAAGTAGTATGTAGAGGGATGTGATGCTTACCAGCATAACAAAAACTGCACAGAACAGCCAGCAGGAAAGTTAATGCCAAACTTAATTCCAAAGAAACCTTGGATGCACATATTGGCAGATTTTATCACTAAAGTGCTGCTAGCTCAGGGATACAACTCAATCTTAGTAGTAGTTGATAGGTTAACAAAATTTTTATACCTACTATGGAGAAAATGTTAGCAGAAGGATTGGCAAGACTGTTCAGGGATAATGTGTGGAAATTGCATGGGCTACTGGAAAGCATTATTTCAGATAGAGGACCTTAATTTGCAGCAGGTTTAATAAGAGAGTTAAATGAGATATTGGAGATTAAGAGTAAATTGTCAATAGCATTCCACCCTCAGACAGACAGACAGACAGAGAGGGTTAATCAGAAACTAGAACAGTACTTAAGGATGTTCATTGATCATAGGCAAGAACAGTGGCCAGAATGGTTGGGAATGGCAGAGTTCATGTATAATAACAAAATGCACTCAAGTACTCAAATGTTGTCTTTTAAGGCAAATTATGGACAAGATCCCAGGATAGGGTTTGAGGGTAGAAAAAAGGGGAAATATCAGAGGGCAGAGAAGTTCATTGAGAAAATGAAGGAAATCCAAGAGGAGGCAGAAGTGGTGCTGAGGAAAGTGCAAGAAGAGATAAAGAAATATGCAGTTAGGAAGAGGGTGGAGGTCAACAACTATAAAGTAGGAGACTTAGTGATGTTGAGTACTAAGGATCTGAAGTATCAGATGGTCAGAAGGAGGACAGAGAAGTTGATAGAGAGATTTGTTGGTTCTTATAAAATCAAGAAAATTGTATTATCAAACATAGTAGAATTGGAACTGCCTAGTACAGTAAAAGTACATCTAGTAGTGAATATCAGTAGAATACAACAATATGTAGGACAAGTAGAAGGACAGAGGAAGGAGCAACTGGCTCCAGTGATAATTGAAGAGGAAGAAAAATGGGAAGTGGAGAGAATATTGAATAAGTGGCAAGTAAGGGGCAAGGACAAGTACCTTGTACAATAGAAGGGATTTATAGTGGAGTCCAATACTTGGGAAGAAAGAGAGAATTTAAAGAATGCAAAGGAAGCAATCAAAGAATTTGAGAAGGAATATCAGTGAGATATAGAAGATGTGGCAAGGCAAGAATGCAAGGAAGGAACATTTAGAAGGGGAGAGTTACCAGGAAGGTTTACAGCAAGAAAACTGTTTGGGTAGTCAGATAAAAAATATGACCAAGAATATTGGGGCAGATTGGAAAGAAACTGGAGACAATGGAAGGGTAAACAACCAAGGGAAAGGAAAATGATGGAAATGATCAAAGAGGAAGAAAAAATCAAACAAAAAAACTCAGAAGTAAGAGAATAGATGGAAGAAGACAGTGACAAGATGGGCAACATAGTTGACCCATATTATGAACAGTAGGAAATTCCTCAGGATGAGGAAGCTTAAGAAAGGAGTAGTATTATAACTTGGCAAAACGGCTAAGTTAATATCTATATTTCTTTTCTTTTAGATTATTACTAAGGTGGAGCATGGAAAAATATCACATGACAGTCACAGAGTCACAAAAGGTGTGACAGTGGTCACAGAATGATCATGTCATAGTCACAGCATATGACAAAGAAGTTAGCTGACAAGTAACATGAGAACCATAGGAGACAAGATATATAACCACAATAGTAATTGTATATATAGTGTAGCAAATCTAATGAGAACTCTATCAAGTTCTCTTTGTCAATTGCTGAACAAAGGGCAGTTGGCTTTATTCTGGCTTGGAGTTTAGCTTTCTTATAGAATCCTATACTACCTTGTCTTTTCTCGATTATTTTCTATTGGTTTTGCAAGGTCTGTTTTGTTCTTGCTGAGTTACTAGGTTATCTACTACTGCCTCTATGGTGATCTCTTCTTGTTGCAGCTTATCTCAGTGACTTGGAACCTGTCCTTTTTTTCTTTTTTGCCTAGGGAGTTTTGGGTGTTGTTACTATAGCTTTCTGAGGCTCTTTGTTTCTCCTTTGTTTCTGATCATAGTGGATCAGTTTTGATGTAGTTCTATTTTTAGCCATCACTGATTGAGTGATGCCATATCCTATTCTTACTTCCTACCAGGCCACTAGTCCTATTTCTTAGTAATGGATATCTTCTTAGACTTTTCCACATAAGACTTCTTTTTCCTGACTAAGCTACTATTCTCAACAATAATGCTGTGGGGCCACAGGCTTGACTCTGCTGGTTCTCAAGTGATTGGCCTGTCAGTAGTAGTGACCTTATATCACTAGATATACTGCTACTTAGCCAAGTAGTTAGCTTTGGTAGTAAAATCCTCTGTGCCTTTCCTGCTACCTATCAGGTGATTCTATCTTAGTCCTAATTTTGGGGTGTGAAGTTGCAAAATTTGTTTATTTTTAGGCCTAAATATATTTTGGGCCTCATAGTGGTTTCTAAGATATTGGTGATTTAATAAATGCTACTATGGTGGTTACCTACTGATTTGCTTGATATCTTGGCCATTATTGATTGCCATGAGACATGACTAGTATTAATTGAAAGGTTTTTTTAAGGGCTTTCAGGCTCCATTAAAACTGTGAGAATTGTTGAAGAATTGATGGAGATATGGCTGAATGAAGTTTGTGACAGAGCTTTAAGATAGAGTTTAGTATTGCTAGGAAGTTGAGTTATACAGAGAGGATTCAAAGTCACATATCTGATCACATAGTCAAGAGTACTACTGTGAGGATAGTCTAATCATATGGCCAAAGAGTGCTACTATGAGGACAACTTTGAAACAGGGAGTTAGGGTGATACTAGACAGGCAGGACTCAGGACCAGGGCTAGGACAGTAGTCTAGTACAGA
>Ga0157360_1000236_pt1 | contig 22845 bp, 24 predicted proteins | sample AttlaeALBM1_FD_111483 | JGI IMG/M metagenome (GOLD analysis project Ga0157360, IMG submission 111483) | Fungus gardens microbial communities from leaf cutter ant in Ribeirão Preto, State of São Paulo, Brazil - Atta laevigata ALBM1 | ecosystem: Host-associated > Fungi > Mycelium > Unclassified ...
AGACAGCATGCCGTAGACTCACTCTTGGTTCAATCGATGAGGGAGAGAGTAGTGGAGGCACTTCGCAAATATCAAGTCATTTTAGGCATCGGTGTAGAAATTGGTGTAGGCAGAGTTGATGTAGGTAGAAATTGGTGTGGAAAGAAAGAATCAGGCACTCTCCAATACCAGAGTCTGCCCAACATGCAATGTGCTGTTTTGAGCCAACTGGTTCGACTGACGAATTGCACTCACGGAAACTCCGGTTGTCTGGCTAATAGCGCTTAATGTGTCGCCTTCAGCGACAACATAGTGGAGTGGCGAGTCATCATTGAGAAACTTGTCCAACTGAGTTTTGAAATGCGCTTGCGATTGCGATGGTATCAGCAGAGAGCCGCTCACCCATTGCCCGACATAGCCCGGATTCAGAACACGTAATTGGGCCACATCTACCCCCGCCAATTTGGCCGCCGTTGATAGGTTCAGCGAACGCGAGAGGTCAATGCTGGTAAAACGTGTATTGTCATTCAACTCAGGCAATTCAATTCCATAACGATGGGGATTGGCGATGATCGCAGCCAAAGCCAACAACTTGGGCACATAATCCATGGTTTCCTGCGAAAGCGACAAAGACCAGTAACTATTTGACTTACCCGCTATTTGCGCTTGTAGGATTCGCCCGGGCCCGGCGTTATAGGCCGCCAGCGTCAACTCCCAGTTGTGAGGAAAATAGCGCTCATGCAACGACTCAAGATAATCAAGTGCCGCAGGTGTTGCAGCCACTACATCCTGACGTGCCGCATACCCGAGCGCGTTTTTCAACCCCAGCTCACTGGCCGTATTGGCAGATAGCTGCCAAATACCTCGTGGGCCTGTGGGGCTGCGTGCCAGCGGATTATAGCCACTTTCGATAAAGGGCAATAATGCCAACTCACCTGGCATTCCCCGTTGTTCAACCTGTTGAATGACATACGGTAACCAAAGCGCCGAATTTTGCGCATAGTCATCAAACATGACCGGGTGGGCCTGATACCATCGAATCCAGTGTTGCACACGAGGATTGCTCAGATGATGCTCCAGCGTAAAATCCGCAGCTGCGTGCTGCCAGGCGGAGCTATAGGGCGATGAGTCTGCTGCTGTATCAGCGATATCTTCTGTCGTAGAGGATACTTTTTCGGCTTCATTGATGATGAATGAGCTTCCCACGGAAAGCGTCATCAAACCACCCAACAGCAAACCGGCACGTGCCCGGAATTTACTACTACCTAAAAGATTCAACATAAAAAACGCGAAGTTCCTGTATTACGTCAGCATGCTCCTCCTCCTGAGGAGCAATGAAACAGGAGATAACGCACCTCATATGGCTAGGCGATATCTTTCCAGCCTCGCAATTGAGCAAAGGCATCGGTTTCATCAGCTGGCTCATGTCCAGTTCGAGCTTCCAGTGCTTGAATCACAGACGGCGCATCAAAGCGCATAAATGGATTGATTGCCAATTCATCTTTAATCGTGCTTGGCAGTGTAGGTTGATCTTTGCTGCGCTGTTCGGAAGCCTGGTTTAATGCCGACTGAATATCTGCATTGTCAGGCTCGACCTGCTGAGCAAATTTCAGATTCGAGACAGTATATTCATGAGCCCCGAATACTAGTGTATCTTCGGGCAACTGCTGAAAACGTTTGAAGTTTTCAAGCATTTGCGCAGGTGTACCCTCGAATAGGCGACCACTTCCAGCACGGAAGAGCGTGTCACCACACAACAACATGGTCGGTTCGGTATGAACTAGATAAATAATATGATCCAGTGTATGCCCTGGCGTACTCCATATCTCGGTGGGATAACCGAAAAGCTCAACTGTATCGCCTTCACTCAATTCCCGCTGAGCATCGATGGAACGACACCCCTTGGGCCCCCACACCGGTACATTATAACGACGAGCGAGCTCGGCAACGCCCCCGGTATGATCACTATGATGGTGAGTCACCAAAACAAGGGTCAGGGTGTAATCTTTCCCATCACCGTGCTCCAACCACTCAATGACGGGGGATGCCTCACCCGGATCAACAACAATAACTTCCTTTCTCTCCAGGGACTGGATCACCCAAATATAATTGTCTGAAAGAGCAGGCAATGCTGCCACTTCGAGGCTAGATGCCTTAACGGATACTTGATTACTCATGGTGTCCTCTCTCATTGATGTTATTGGATGAAACTATCATTGCTGCTGAAACTATCCTTCCCTTTCGAAAGAAATTTATACGGTGAAACAAAAGCAATTTACCCACCTCTAAGGCTTCGAGCCTTATCATGACTATCGTGCCCCGTGCACACCGGTTTTACACGATGCCTGAAAAATCCCGGAAGCCGAAAATTCAACCAGCAACATGATTAATTCAAATAGGGGGCATGCACTGGCAAACAAGCATGTTGCGTAGACGCATCGTATAGAGGAGCAAGACACCGTCGGGTAGGCTAGATCACTAGATCAAATTCTGAACATAAAGTTCAATGATAACGCACTAACACTTCAAACAAGGCTTTGATAACTTGGAAGGGAGGTGAAACAGGAAATAAAAATGATAAAGAAGATATTCCAAGCCTAAAAGCTGATGTGAAATAGCCGATATATAGTATGAAATAAAGTATGAATAGGGGCGGTTGATTGCTTCCGGTTTTCAAAAAGTAACGCGTAGTATAACACAAAAAACGGAGTATGCATCCATGACATTGTCGGCAGAACAGGAACACGGCAGATTGGCGTTTTGTGTTAAGCACGCTGGAATGTTCTGGCGGTCAGCGAATGGACATTCATTGTGGCAAAAAGAACGTTCTCTGATAGCGTCGTTTGCCGGCACAAGTGCCTGGCAACAAGGTCTGGAGTTTACAACCGCACCCAAGAAAATACTGGGTGATTCCTTTGTCCGCCATCCAATTCAATGGGTTTGTTCGAAAGAAGAAGCCCAAAGGGCAGCCTCATTGGTGTGCCATCCATCATTACTCCCCCTGGAAAATGAATCGATTGATGTTACCGTCCTGCATCATGTATTGGAGGTAGTACCTGAACCTCATCACTTGTTGGGCGAAGCTGCACGTGTCACTACGGATGACGGATTACTGATCATTGTCGGTTGGAACCCTGTTGGAAGTAGCCTCATCGATAGAAGCCGCCTTTACTGGCAACGCGCTCGGCTAACGCCTCGTCAGCGCACTCAGTTGAACCATCAACAATGGCGAAGTGTATCTCGCCTCAAAGACTGGTTAGCATTTGTCGATTTTGAAGTGAAACAGGTACACTATGTCGGCTATACAACACCACAATCCGATATGTCCAAAAAGGAGAATATTGGATGGCTCAGTCTACTTCCATTGGGGCGTAGCTATGTGGTGATCGCAAAAAGAAAACAGTGGCGTGTCATTCCGTTAAAACCCGGCTTTTCCTCAAAACTATCATTGGGTATACGGTCCATGGGATTAAGTGCTTGCATCCATCAGGATTCAGCTTCAATAGCGAATGAGGCTGAAGTCACTAGACTCCAAAGAGAAACGCAAGGTGACAGCCATCCTGGTAGCAAGAAGCTCAATGGACAAGAAAATTGTTATGACCAGGCAAAATGATAATGCATGGCTGTGGCTATACCTTACCCAGTATTCACTGTCACAATCCGGGTAACCACTTGAAACATTAGCGGTCACTGCAGCATTCAAAGGCAGTACAATACCAGAATCATCAAGTACACAGGTTTTCGAATCTTGTCTCAAACAACACATATAACAGAACACTCGCCACACCAAAGCACTCGTGATGAGTCGCTTCCACTGGTTACGCTCTATACAGATGGCGGTTGTCGAGGTAATCCGGGGCCCGGCGGTTGGGGCGCCGTGCTCAGCAGTGGTCCCCATGAAAAGGATCTTCGCGGAGGCGAGCCGGAAACTACTAACAACCGTATGGAGTTGACCGCCGCCATTGAAGGGCTAAAGGCTTTGAATCGCCGCTGTCAGGTTGATTTATGGACAGACTCCGAATATGTGCGTAATGGCATTACCAAATGGATACATAACTGGGTCAAACGCCAGTGGAAAACAGCTGCGAAGGCGCCTGTTAAAAATGCCGAGCTTTGGAAGGCATTGCTGGAACAAACCCAACGGCATGATGTCCGATGGCATTGGGTAAAAGGGCATGCAGGTAATCCCGGTAACGAGCGTGCAGATGAACTGGCCAATCTGGCGATGGATGAACTGATGGAGAAAGAGGGGTAATACTCGCTTTCTATCGAAGTAAACCAGCGCTCCTCCCAACAAATTTTCTTGACGATGGATTGAGTGGTCAACATGAGTGACACACATGCAGAACGCCAGATCATTCTGGATACGGAAACCACAGGTCTTGAAACCAGTGAAGGACACCGACTGATCGAAATTGGCGGGGTAGAGGTTATTAACCGCCGCTTGACGGGGCGCCATTACCATCAATACATCAACCCGGAGCGCCCCATTGATCCCGAAGCGATCGAAATTCACGGTATTACGGATGAACGGGTAGCCAATGAGCCGGTATTCGCTTTGGTTGCTGATGAATTCTGGGATTTCATCAAAGGGGCAGAGCTTGTCATCCACAATGCGTCATTCGACGTCGGCTTTTTGGATTATGAATTCGATAAACTGAATGCCCTTCGCAAGGAACCGCATTTGGGACCCATTGCGAGCGTTTGTAGTGTACTGGATACACTCGCGCTGGCACGTGAGATGCACCCCGGGCAGCGTAATAATCTGGACGCTTTGTGCAAACGTTACGGTATCGATAATACGGCTCGTACGCTGCACGGCGCATTGCTGGATGCGGAAATTCTTGCCGAAGTCTATTTGGCGATGACAGGCGGGCAAACCTCGCTATCACTGGAATCCGCTGACACACAATATACCTCTGACGAAGAGGGCACAGGAACTACGCTGGGCAAAATTTCTGCTGAAACCCACCAACTTGTGGTTGTTCAGCCTACAGATGAAGAGCTCACTGCCCATCAAAACAAGCTGAATTTATTGCGTGAAAAAGCAGGTGGTCACTGCTTATGGGATCAGTTGAATGAGCACTAGAGAGCCTCCTGATGCCGGGCGGCTCGCTTCCAAGAAAGATGGCCTTTACAGTGGACTTGCGGAATGGCCCATTCTTGAGCGCGACCTTATGGGCCATCAGCATTTACGCAAGGCACGGTGTATACGTATCGATAGTGTTGGCCATATAGCCCCCGGTGTGTTGGATGCCATTATCAGTGAGGTGTTACCCGTATCGGAGAATGCTATTCCTCTTGGCCACTGGCGAGGGGAACCTCTGGTATTGGAAGTACTAAATCACGAACAACCTGAATGGACAGAAGGGCGCGCCTGGATGCAGCAGCCCGATTATCTGTTTCCCTTGATTTCCACAGCACTCCAGCTTGCCACTTGGCAACGGGATCATCGTTTCTGTGGCCGCTGTGGTTCGGAGGCACATCCTCATTCCCACGAAATGGCGATGCAGTGTGTAAAATGCAAGTTTCGGGCATATCCGCGAATCTCTCCATGTGTCATTACCCTGGTGACGTATGGTCGTGAACTCTTGTTGGCCCGTAGCCCCCGCTTCAAACCGGGAAGATTTAGTACATTGGCAGGTTTTATTGAAGCAGGTGAGTCTGCAGAAGAAGCGCTTCGACGAGAAGTGAAAGAAGAGGTCGGTGTCGAAATAGGCCGCGTGCATTATTTCAAAAGCCAGTCATGGCCGTTTCCGCACTCCTTCATGTTGGCTTTTTATGCAGAAGCCTTAACGCGAGACATCACCATTGATGGTATCGAAATTGAAGCGGCTGATTGGTTCCAACCCGAGTCGCTCCCCGCACTTCCGGGGCCAGAATCAATCGCATGGGAACTAATAGACAATTTTGTTCGCAGTGTCGCTGTCAAATAGCACCAAAGGATTTTTCTCAACATGTTTATGCAAACATGTCGGGATACAAAGTATTCATTTTTGAAAAAAGAGGAAAGGCGTAATGCTCGATTGGCTGTATCACATTAGCCTGTTTGTTGTAGAAGCGATCGTCATCGTGGTAGCGATCGTGATTGTTATTAGCATGATTGCCCGCCAAAAGGCTCAGGGAAAATCCAATAACGCCAAACTGGTCGTTGAAGATCGTGGCAAACACTATAAAGAGCGCCAGGAGGCCCTCGAACATTGCCGTCTTGAACCTGCTCAGGCAGAAAAAGCCGAAAAGGCACGTGCAAAAGAGCAAAAGAAAGAAGCCAAGAAAGAAAAGAAAAATAAAAGTACCGTGACCGACAAAAAAGTCGTGTGGGTGATCGATTTCTCAGGGGACATCAAAGCCAGTGATACCCCAGCGTTGACCGAAAAAGTATCCAGCCTGTTGCTGGCTGCCAAAGAGGGCGATGAGGTTGTGCTTCGTCTGGAATCCGGTGGTGGTATGGTACATGCTTATGGTTTGGCATCCGCACAGTTGGATCGCTTCCGGGAAGCCAACATAAAATTGACCATCTGCGTCGATAAAGTAGCGGCAAGTGGTGGGTATATGATGGCCTGTTGTGCTGATCATCTTGTGGCAGCACCTTTTGCGGTACTCGGCTCAATTGGCGTGGTTGCACAGGTACCCAATATCCACAAACTCTTGAAGAAGAATGATGTCGATGTCGAAATTCTGACAGCGGGTAAATACAAACGCACTCTCACCATGCTGGGTGAAAATACCGAAGAAGGGCGTGCCAAGTTTCTTGAAGATTTGGCCGATACCCATGGCTTGTTCAAGAATTTCGTTTCCCAGCGTCGCCCTCAGCTGGATATTGACAGCATCGCCACCGGGGACATCTGGTATGGCAGTGAAGCGGTCTCCAATGGTTTGATTGACGAAGTATCCACCAGCGAAGCCTATTTGCAAAATAAGGCAAAAGAGGCTCGCGTACTGGAAATCAGTTTGAAAAAGCAACTTAGCATGGCGCAAAAGTTGGGCGTACATACCAGTGCTGGTATTGAAAAAGGGATCGATCGGGCCATTGATCGTATTACCCGCTTGAAATGGGAAAAACAGTAACTGTACAAAAAGCACGAAGGGGACTTATTTCATTAAGTATCGCCTTCGTGCATTACTTGTATTGAACATTATTGTAATGTAACAAAATGCAACCTTTGCATTACAAACCGAGTGATTGCAAGTACAAAAGATTTACTTTTATATAATGGCACATCTCTATTGACATTATCTGACAATGATAATTTTTATTTGTGCTACAAAAGAATGCCAACTTCTTAACCTAAAATAATTTTATATATATTTATGTATTTATTCTTATCATTATATTTATCTCAAGCTATTTCTGCCTGATCGTCCAGGATCAAAACATTCATAGCCTCAAGTTTATTTCATTCCTTTTAGAGTAAATGCATCATTAGCGGCAGCAGCACGGCTAGACCGGGCGCCACCACAACGATAATTCCCGACAGAATCAGGTTACGCCTGAAGGCAGCATTCTGCTGTGCTTCGTTGGTATACGCCATCACCAGCGTGCCAGCCGCATGTATAGGATTAACAACACTGAGAGTGGGTGGCCCCATGATGGCGGCTACAATCAACGCAATGTGATCCATTGGACCAATAATTCCAAACAACATAGGGGCCATCAATGCCATGACACCGAGTGTTGATGATTCAATATTGCTCAATAAAGTCACCAGATAGGCGATAATCACCATTAGAACCAGTGGGTTACTGGTCAGGCTGATTAAACCATGCTGGATGGCATCCATTGTGCCCAGGTCCTGCACGATTTTGACGTAAGTGAGTAGGCCACACAGCACGACAATCGCATTCCAGGGCACTTTTTGAAGATGAAGCTTGTTGTCACGTGGAAAGAAAATCATCAAAATCACAGCCAACGACGTAGCCGTCAGACCAATATCAGAATGAAAGAAAACAACCAGGACCACAAAAAGGATAACCGCAAGCCCGGAAACACTGGCATAAAATGGCTGCAAAACAGGGGTATTTTCTTCTTCATTCATGATAGGGCGAATCAACAGGAATCGCCCCCTGGCAGAGGAAGGGCGCTTATTGCCATAGACAGGATCAGGCTCGTACATACGTCGAGTCTTGAATACATTTTGTAAAATGGCGACAAATATTGCTCCCATAACCATGGCAAATGCCCAAACAATCCAAGGGTTATAGCTGACATGTGCGTTTTTGGCTGCTTCGATAACAATATTACCCGTCGGGTTCAATGGAGAGAGCCCAGCCACATTTGCCCCTACAATGACACCCATTTCACTGATAAAAAAGAGCTTGGGATACTTCAGGCTCACAGCGGCAATAATGGGAACGAGCAACGCAATAGGTGCCGGAGAAAAGGCTCCTGCAGTCGAAATAATCGCCCCCAGTACAAAACCAGCCCACGGGATCAGAAAGGTACGCGATCCAATGGCAGAGTAAATACCCTTAATGATCCATGGTAGTCCGCCACTGCGCTCAAAGTGGGAAAAAAGTAGTGAAATCCCTAATAACAACGTAAAAATACCCGCTGGGAATTCCCGGTAGACCTGCTTGACACTGATATCAGACAGTAGGGCGATCAGTGTCACAGCAGCTATGCCCAATAAGCCAATATTGATGCGACGATAAATCGAGAGGATTAACAGTGCTCCCAATAAGACGAGCGATATTATTTGAACATGATTCACGGTTGCATCCTGACTGTTTATATTTTTCCGCATACGTTATGCGTTCTATGCTGATAATAAACCTTAACTTTCCAATACTATACTCAACATTAATTTCATAGACCAAAGTCTATCTTTATTATTTATGTACTTATTTTTTACCTGATATTATGCAACTTGGAATAATGTAAGGGGAATATGTAGAAGAATGAATTCTAAAATTCATTTTTTAGAATTAACTCTATATTTTATATAATGTGAAAAACTCCATTTTCCTCCTGACATTGACTCGGGCACTTAAAGCCTCTTTTCAAAGCTCATGATTCATAACCTGAATCGAATTGATGAAATGCCTGAAGCATGGATATGGAGCATTAAGACAAGATAGAATAGGGCACTTACGATCTTGAGGATCTACAGATCAGCCATTGGTGAATAGAATGTTATCGGATACTTCCCCGAACAACGGCCACCCCTATGCAGTCGCATTAACGCTTCTGGTGTGCTTCCACATACTGGTGATCGCCGCCAGTAATTTTCTTGTCCAGCTCCCGATTCACTTTTGGGGCGTTAATACCACGTGGGGGGCATTCAGTTTCCCCTTTATCTTCATCACGACCGACTTGACCGTTAGGTTGTTGGGAAAGCATAACGCACGTATTTTGATAGCCTGGGTTATGATACCGGCACTTATCCTCTCATATGTGGTATCGGTGGTATGGCAACAGGCAAGTTTCAGAGGTTTCGGTGCCTTGCTGCATTGGAATGTATTTGTTGGCCGAATAGCGTTGGCCAGCTTCAGCGCTTATGTATTCGGACAATTACTGGATATAACAGTCTTCGATAAGTTGCGTCAGATGAAGCAGTGGTGGATAGCACCTACAGCATCCACTATTTTTGGCATGTTAATTGATACGCTCTCATTCTTTGCTATTGCGTTCTACCACAGCCCCGATGCATTTATGTCGGCACATTGGCTCGAAATTGGCATGGTAGATTACTCGATCAAATTGATTATTGGCCTGATCTTTTTCATTCCGCTTTATGGTGTCCTGTTGAATGCCATTTTGAAAGTCATGAGAAAAACCTCATGATCATCGAATAATCGTCATCACAGCTAATCGATATACGTCATCATGGATATCACGGACCGAGCTCGAATTACGTCGATGCAGCCATCAAATCATTAATACAGGGAACGGATTTTGATTCTTAATGCCATCATTGCCGGAGAAGAGCACACCGGATTCCCATTGGTTATTCTTCATGGATTAATGGGGAGTGCAGACAATTGGCGCTCTGCGGTTAAAGCCTGGGGGCGAGAGCGTCATGTTATCGCACTTGATTTACGCAATCATGGCCGTTCAACACATACAGCCGTGATGAACTATGCCGACATGGCGACGGATGTGGTAGAGACATTGGCAACATTCAATATAAAGCAATTTGATCTGCTTGGGCATTCCATGGGAGGAAAAACCGCCATTGCACTCGCTGTTGCTTATCCCGCATTGATTCATCGCCTGGTTATCGAAGATATTGCGCCAGTGAATTATAGGCACGAGCACAAGGATATCTTTCGTGCAATGCGGACTGTCGCTGAATCTCGAATCAAGGCACGTCGTGAGGCGGATGAGATCATGAAGCCATTCTTGCCTGACCTGGCTACTCGACAATTTATCGCCACCAATCTGATACGCGATGAAAAAGGACTGCTACGCTGGCGAGTGGCATTGGAAGATATTATTAAAGCATATCCAAAAATTTCGGATACACCTTTGAATGAAAATCATGAGGGGCAAATAGAAGGGTGCTTTGAACAACCGACACTCTTGGTTCGAGGCGAGCATTCGAGCTATGTAACGTCCGAGGGTATTGAAGCAGCGCAAAAAATATTCCCAAAGCTTACTATTGAAACACTGCCAACCGGGCATTGGGTGCACGCAGAGAAATTTACTGCATTCAAATCAGTTGTCGATGATTTTTTGAACGATTGAAGAGCCGCGTCTAGCCCTTATCCGGCATTTACTTTTTCGGCTCTTTTTCTGCATTCAGCGCATGTTCTTTCAGAAAACGGCGCATTGCTTCCACGGTGCTATCGCTACAATGGTGTTCGATACCTTCTGAATCGGCACGTGCAGTTTCCTCTTCAACACCGAGTGTACGCAACACATTCAGGATAACCTGATGGCGCTCGGCAACCATTTCTGCCAATGATTCACCTTGTTCGGTCAGAAAAATCCCTCGATAAGGCCTTGCCGTTACGTAGCCGTCACGTTTGAGGCGTGTGATGACCTTGGATACAGCCGCCGGACTCACACCAAATCTTTCGGCGAGGTCACTGGCACGTGCTTCACCCAAGGCATGATGAAGGTGCGCAATCTCTTCAACGTAATCTTCAATAAGCTCACGTTGGTGATCCTGACGAACGCGATCAAAATGCTCGTGATGCGGAATGGAAGTCATGGAAGGGGATTCTCTTCAAACGCTTGATAAGCAATAAGGTATCACATGACGCAATATGCCGATAGCAGGCCATCACAAATATTGCCTGAAGTCCTTCACGGGACTTCTTTTATAAACACCTTGAGTATCTATAATTTAACATAATATATATTATGCGAAGTAATGATATAGATGCTATTTTAACGCTATGTTGCTATACCTATACCATATCGTTTCAGCTCCTTCACGAGTCATATATTCATGCATGCACCCCAAATTCCTTCAATCGTTTATTCTCTGGCCGTGGGTGATCCACTCGAATGGATTTGGCGCAACGGTTTGGAAGGTATGACATTTCGTGCAGATCATGTCGGTGTTGATGGTCGCACTGTATCCCGTTTTATCAAATGGCAATCTCTCGATAACGTCGCACCGTCAGCGTTAGCGGATGTCGATCTAATCGCTGAAGCGGAAAAGCTGCGTTGGGCCAGCCGTTCTTTCAATGTTCCCAAGGTATTGGCTGCTGGTCGGAATCGACACGAAAGCTGGCTCGTGACGCAAGCGATTCCATCTGTGTCTGCTGTCGCACCGCAGTGGAAGTCAAATACAGGTATTTTCAAGCCTGAAAGTGTTGTCAAAGCCATGGCCATTGGATTGAGAAAACTGCATGAGGCCTGTCCTGCCTGCGAGTGCCCATTTCAAGATAATTGGTATGAGGCACACCAAGTACCCAAGCCATCTTCAAAAGACAGGGTCGTCTGTCATGGTGACCCCTGTGTGCCCAATACTTTAATGAACACACAAGGAGAATTTGTGGGTCTCGTGGATCTAGCGCGTTTGGGCGTGGCTGATCGTTGGTCTGACCTCGCGATTGCGACTTATAGTCTCAGTTGGACAATCAATTTCGGGAAACATTATGACGCATTGTTTTTCGACACTTATGGCATTGAGCCTGATCCAGTCAAGATCAGTCGCTACCGTGCTTTATGGGACGCCCCAGAGTAATGGTATCATCCAGCCAATGTCAGAAGTGTACTCATGTATTTGTATCCAGCTATGCTGCCAGCGTAATCCCTTCATTTAATAACAGAACGAAAATCAGTCCGAAGATGGAAATCACGGATTCCATTAAACTCCAGGAACGAAGGGTTTCTTTAACACTGAGATTGAAAAACTCTTTAAACATCCAGAATCCCGGGTCGTTAGGTGGCCCTCCAAAGACACTGCCGGCGCCAATAGCCAATACCATCAGTTCTGCTGAAACATCTGTGTGAGTCGTTGTCCCCACCATCATGCCTGCTGCCGTTAATCCGGCAACCGTGGCAGAGCCAACTGACATGCGCATAATGACGGCAATTAACCATCCCAACAGTAAAGGGGAAAACGAAGCATCTTGCATCAGATGCTGTATATAGCGTGCGACACCGCTATCAACCAATACCTGTTTGAATGCCCCGCCACCGCCAATAATCAAGACTATCATCGCAATCGCCAGCACTGAGCTTTTTATAGACTCCATGACATGTGCAGACGACCGCCCTACCTTGAAACCGAAAGTATAAAATCCAATCAGGACGGCGATCAGCAATGCGATGACAGGATTTCCCAAAAACTCCAGCAAATCCGTGATAAAAGCCCCTTTCATACCGCCCCATTCAGCAGCAGAAGCAGCGGCCATCAGGATGACAGGAATGAGCGTTGTCATGATACTCGTCCAAAATCCTGGCGTTCTCTGAAGGTTATCCGCCTCAGTATTACCAAGGGTATCTGGAATAGCCGGATTCATATCTTTCATGGTGCGATATAGCAATGGACCGGCAATGATCACAGTAGGAATAGCGACAATGAGCCCGTAAAGCAATGTAAGACCAATATCGGCATGGAACACAAGAGCAATGGCTGTTGCGCCGGGGTGTGGCGGCAAAAAACAGTGTGTCGCCGATAATGCCGCAGCCATGGGTATACCCACTTCGAAGAGCGGAATTTTAGCGGACCGGGCAATCACGAAGACCAGCGGGATCAACAAAATGAACCCTACTTCATAGAAAAGGGCCAAACCGACCACGAAACCGGTCACACACATGGCCCAGCGAATATGGGTACGACCAAATTTTGCAATCAGTGTGTCTGCGATAACTTGCGCTCCACCGCTATCCACCATCATTTTACCTAACATTGCACCAAAGCTGATAACGAGCGCCAAGTGCCCAAGCGTATCCCCCATGCCACTTTCAACTGCTTTAATGACATCACTGAGAGAAAGCCCCTCAGCAATACCTATACCCAGGCTTACTATAATCAGCGCAAGAAAACTATTCAGTTTCCACCCAACCATCAGACCAAATAAAGCAACAATACCGATTGCGAGAATTACCAGCGGCATACCAATTCCTCGTGGAAACAAAGTGGATACAATATATGGAGCACACCAAAACGGAGACTATTTCAATTGCCGGAATGACACTATTCACACTAGGTCTCATAACCGAAAGTACATACAACGATGTAGGTACCCTATTTAAGGACAGGAGGATGTGCTTACTTTGTGATGTGTTAGAAATCTCCGTTATTTCTTATAAGAATATATGAATGCGTTTTTATTCCTTTTATATAAAACATTTCTCGCGTTCAATATAACCAAGCGTGGAATAAGACAATGGCCTATTTGCCTGTCATACGGCATTCGCTACTTGACTGGGCAAAGTAATGGCTTTTTGGAATAGGGAGAATTCGCTAATGAAATTGCAGCAGTTACGTTATATCTGGGAGGTGGCCAGCAATAATCTGAATGTGTCACTGACAGCCAGCAATCTTTATACGTCCCAGCCGGGAGTCTCCAAACAAATTCGACAACTGGAGGACGAACTCGGTATCGAGATATTTGCTCGCCGAGGAAAACACTTCAGCCATATAACGGAAAGTGGTCAACAGATCATTGAAATCGCGGGGGATATTCTTCATCGCGCCGATAAAATCAAACGAATTGCCCAGGAACATAGTGATGAAAGAAAAGGCAGCTTGTCGATAGCGACAACACATACTCAGGCCAGGTATGCCTTGCCACCCATCATTCAGGCATTCAGAAAACGTTATCCCAATGTAACCCTTCACATTCATCAGGGCACACCGCGACAAATCGGTCAAATGGTATCGGATGGGCAAGCCGATTTTGCCGTTTGCACGGAATCGTTGGATATGTACGCTGATCTGGTGTCACTGCCCTGCTATCGCTGGAACCGATGGTTACTGGTACCCAAGGACCATCCGCTGGCGGAGAATAAAAAACCGACGCTTGAGCAACTGGTCGAATATCCCATTGTCACTTATACCTATGGGTTTACTGGTCGTTCTCAATTGGATGATGCTTTCATTGCGGCAGGGTTAACGCCCGATGTAGTACTGACCGCTGTTGATGCTGATGTCATCAAAACCTATGTACGTCTTGGACTTGGGGTTGGGATCGTGGCCCACATGGCTATCGAAAATGAACGCGATCAGGATCTCGTGGCTATTGATGCGGGGCACTTGTTCTCTTCCTCAACAACACGATTGTCATTAAGACGAGGTACTTTCATGCGTCGTTACATGTATGATTTTATCAATCGTTTTGCGGCCCATCTGGATGCGGCGACGATCGAGGAAGCATTGACTACACCCAGTAGTGAAATACCCGCGCTCTTTAGTGATGTGGATCTACCGACACGCTGATTTTTGCACTAATCGGCAATTTGTTAATGGAATTGTTACTTTGGGCCCTGATCGTCCTGGCACGTAAGGGGCCTGTCTTTACCGTGCTCTATCAACTGAATCTCCTGTTTTTTTCAACATCTTCTTGGCACATTCTACTCAGCCAACGTCTTTTTGTGGCGAAAAGTGCTATAATATCACATCGATGATATCTATAAGTGGAGTTGATATGCACTGTAATCACAATGCTTCGACCGTTGAACTGACTAGAATGGCAGAACAGCGTTGTCGGGATCAGGGTGTACGTTTTACTCCCATCCGCCGTCGTGTGTTCGAACTGGTCAGTGAGGCTCCTAGGGGGCTGAAGGCCTATGAATTGCTTGATAAACTTTCGAGTGAGCATGCATCTGCCCGCCCACCCACCGTTTACCGTGCACTGGATTTTCTAATGGAACAGGGTTTTGTTCATCGCATTGAGTCGCAAAACGCATTTATTGCATGCCCATGCCCTGAACCACAACCTACCCACACACAAGGTTTCCAGTTGATCATTTGCCGGAATTGTGGGCGCGTCGAGGAAATGCATGAACCGGAGGTCGTTGATGTACTCAAGGACTTACTGGCGAAACGCAATTTCACATTGGAAAAACAGACTATCGAACTCACAGGACTGTGCGCTGAGTGCCAATCATGAACAATTAAAAGTCTTCAAGGGTATCGCATTGGATCCATTTTATATGCAGACTGGCTTTACCATTGAGTGAAACTTCTAGATGTAATGGAAATTTATTGTGTCTTCAGATCTTTTCAAGAAAATCGAAAAATCAGCGACAGGCAATACCTATGCCCTTGAGGATGTATTGAATGCCATGCCGTGGAATGTGGATGGACTTGTTCCTGCCATTGCGCAACAACGTGATAGTGGCGAGGTATTGATGATGGCCTGGATGAATCGCGCTGCACTTGAAGAGACATTAACTACTGGGCGGGTTTGTTATTGGTCTCGTTCACGCTCGCGTTTCTGGCGTAAGGGCGAACAATCCGGCCAAATTCAATTATTGAAGGAAGCTTTTCTGGATTGTGATGGCGACACTCTGTTGCTCAAGGTCGATCAAACGGGTCCAGCCTGCCACACCGGGCGTAAAAGCTGTTTTTATACGGCACTCAATGCTTCAGAAGCGAAGGTTATCGATGCTCCCATGATAGATGCTGATGAATTATATGGAGCACATTGATGTCGCAGGGAAAATGGAGCAAAACGGTTCAAAAGGGACTTTTGTTGCCATTGGTAGGAATGATTAAGCTTTATCAGTACGTGATTAGCCCGTTACTGGGGCCTAAATGCCGTTTTTACCCAAGCTGTTCAAATTATGCATTACAGGCTCTTAAATTGCATGGGCCGTTTTATGGCAGCTGGCTAGCCCTGAAACGCATCGCAAAATGTCACCCATTACACCCCGGTGGCATTGATGAAGTCCCGGGGAGTTGCCATTGTGACACCAAAAACGTTAGCGGAACACCGACAAATAAAAAGCACTGACCCGCTCTATTCCATGAGCGACTTCATTAGTTCTTTTATTATCAGTGTTCAGATCAATGATTATCTTGGATAAAGCGCTATTTTGTTCAATTGCGTTATCAATAATTTCTGAGTGCACCGGGCCCCCGTCGTATTGATGCCTGTGCCGCACTTTTTTACCCTTCTTCCCCGGCATTCCTTTTGATTAGCTATGCCCCTTTTGGCTAGGCATATTGACTGGTAAGCGTATAGATATGCCCCAACATGGCGTGGAGTCCATTATTACGTGTGGGAGAAAGATGCTGCTCCAGCCCGAGTTCCTTAAGTATATCTGTTGGAGTATCGAGGATTTCCTGTGGATACCGATCATTGAAAACACGCAGTACAATGGCAACCAACCCGGTCACAATCGCAGCGTCTGAACTGGCATCGAAATGTAGAACACCCTCTTCAAATTCGTGATGAAACCATACATTGGATTGACATCCATCAATTCGATACTCAGCGGTTTTCCATTCATCGGGTAGAGCGGGCAACGCCTTACCCAAATCCATGATGTATTGATAACGATCCATCCAGTTATCAAAAAAACCAAACTCTTCCTTGAGTTCGTCTACCGCTTGTTGCGTATGGCTCATGCGTGCTCCTGTTACGTAAGGCTGCCAATGGTTTTAGGGATAAACATGTTTCCTAGACATGTCATCTGACAGCTCCAATTATCCAACCTCCCTCCCCTTCACTGCAACTTCCATCGTGAATTTCCTGAGTGTGGAGGATACCAGGAAATAAAAGAGCAGGAAGATCAATAAAAAGGTAATGTAATTATGGCATTACGTATTATCAAATAATGCTAGGTATAAGGCATAAACTCAGGTAAAATAAGGAAAATTTGAAGTGTCCGCTGATTACATGGATACACTTTGTCATCCTTTAACACGCAGCTTATTTACATTGAATATGACGTAAACCTGTTTCTTGAGCATTACACTTGAGATGGATGGTTTTATTGTTGACTATTCGTAACGTACAAAGAGTGGTATCGCTATGGCTCGCATTGGCATTCAATATGAAGACGTACAGCGCGCAATCGAAGCATTAATTGAGCGCGATGCCGTTCCAACAGTACAACGTATTCGTGAAGAGCTCGGTACGGGTAGCTTTACGACCATCAGCGATCATTTGCGTGAATGGCGCAATCGTCGTGAGCAGAATCGGGACGTTCCGCTTCCGCAGAACATCCCGGAACGCCTGAAAGATGCCCTTCTGGGCCTATGGCAACAGGCACAGGAAGAAGCTTACGAAGGCCTCAAATTCTATCGCCGTCAGGCTGACAACAGTATTGCCGAAGCGCGCTCACAGGCGGATCAGTCAAAACGGCATGCCGAAGATACAGATCAGCGCTTTGCTGCGTTGAATGAACGGCTGGATGCAACACTGGTACGCCTTGAAGAAAAAACATCCAACCTGGCCCGTGTTGAAAGTGAGCTTTCACAAGCTACTGCTCAGGTTGAAGAGCGGGAACATCGTCTTGAAGTCAGAGACAAGCAGATTGCGCAGCTATCACAGGAACGCGACCGGCAAGATCGTGAACATCAGAATGCATTGAGTACACAGGAAACCGCACATCGTAAACGGCTTGCACAAGAAGAAGCTCGTAACGAAACGGCCGAGAACCGGTTAATGCAACTGCTGGATAGCGCCCGGAAGGAAAAAGCGGAATTTGAAAAACAGGCACGTCGCCAAACAGAGCAGTTGGAAGAACGCCTGAACAAATTGAATTCCCAGATTGAGCAGAAACGTCACGCTCTTCAGGACGAAGAGCGACGGCATCGTGATTTGATTGCGCACACCCAGCAGGTAGAGCAAACCCTGACGGAAACACGTGCCCGTAATGAGCGACTCGAACGTGATCTTGAGGAGCGTAACAAAGAGCTCAACCGTATCCGCACAGAGCTTCGGGTATTACAGGAACGTGTTTCACGTACCCCGGCACCGCCCTTTATTTACTGACGATTCCTTCAACCACTATTTCATTTATAACTATCTCATTTATAACTATCTCATTTATAACTTACCCCATCGACAACTACCCTATTGATAACTACCTCTTGAATCACCATCCGTTTAGTGACTCTCCCCCGTTAAATGGCATCTGCCATTCAACGGGAAGCTTTAGCGTTCAACGAAAAGTCGAGAATGTCAGTTGGAAGCCGAAAGGGATAGAAGTTAGGAAAAGAATGCCAGGACGCCCAGGCGAAGAGCAGTGATTATCAACGCGACACATCCGCCTACCACTGCGCCATTAACCCTGATCCATTGAAGATCCGGGCCGACGCGCTCTTCTATCTGACTCACCAGTTTCTCTGTCGGCATACTTGCTTCGGATAAAGATTCTCGTACAACGTCACCCACAGCATGCGGGTGCTCATCAAGCAATTGCCCTGCCCATTGACGGATACGCAGATCCAGTTTCTTGCGAACATCCGGATTTCCCAATTGCTGTTGAACCAGTTGATTGATGCCTCTACCCACTAACTGGCTCAGGGTGGAGCTGCTGTCATCCAGTTGCTCGGTCAACCAACGTTGTGCAAAGTGTATCCAGGAGCGGCTGCCCTGCTGCTCCTGATAGGCATTGAACAGTTGCCATTTACTACGTTCCAGCAAGGAAACCAGGCGACTATCCTTGTTGTGCTCCAAGTGCCGTGCAGTAATAACCAATAATGCCCGCATCCGAAGGCGCAGTGGATGAGTTTGATCATTTTCGATCTCTTCCAACTGTTCCTGAGCACTATTGAGCAAGCGAGTGAGCAGGCGTTCTACCTTGTCACGGTCATCCTCTCCATCCAGAAACTGCTTGCCCACCCATACTTTTACCGATTTCCAGCGCCCTTCATTCGACAAACTTTCCATTTGATCGAGCAAAATATCGCTGAGTATCGTCAGCAATTGTGGGTCACGCAGGACACGCTCCAATACGGCCATAGCACCGTGCCAAAGCCTATCCTGCAATTCCTTGTCTTTTGAGAGGCGACGCAACAAAGGTGCGAGTTGCTGAGCCACATTAAAGCGTTCGACCAATTTGTCCGACAGCATATCCACCGCATGCAAACAGCGCGGATCATCCAGCCACCCTACCGCTTTCAACAATTGCTTACGGGAAAGTTGGCTTAGCATTGCCTGACCTTCTGCAGTATCCACACGACGAAGGATCATCTCGGCAAACGAAAAGCGTTCCAGATGCTTACGCAAAGCAGAAGGCGATAACCATTCGTTTTCCACCATATCAACAATGCCACGGCTTAGTGAATCACGCTTCTTTGCAATCAAATCAGTATGTTTGCTCAACACCGGTAGCGGTATTTTCCTGAATAGCGCAGTGACTGCAAACCAATCTGCAAGACTCCCTACCAACGCGCCTTCAAAGGCAGCTACACACAATTGGGAAGCCACAGGAGGCAATACACCCCAGGCTGACTGTACTTCTGCTGCCACAAATCCCACTAAAGAAATGGTCAACGCAATACCACCACGATGACGTGCAATCCAAGAGGACTGCGTTTGACCCTGGGCAGGTTCGTTGGAAGAAAATTCATTGGATGACGGCAAATGTGACTCCGAATCATATACTTAACAAAAAACGTCTTTTTATAGAGTGACAAAGGATAATGCAATGAAACGATGGGTACATCATATGACGGGACTTATTAATGAGACTTGTGATAATCCTAAAGGGCAACGTTGATCATCGTGTCACTTCATTGAGACTCATGCACCTAGAGATAAAACCAAAGGTTATCAAATCCCTTCACGTTAATACGCAGATTGAATATGACCAGCATCGCACTGTACAAGCTCATTGGCATATAATCGGAACAGTTCAGCTTGAAGCGTTCGATGTCGAATAGGCTGAGTTTTAACATGTTGTGCCCGATAATAAATGCGAAACTAAAACGATAAGATAAATGCACACTCCACGCACAAACATTTTTTACGCTACATTCGTTTCCCTGGACGTCAGTCATCCTCCAGTTGAGTGGATGCAGATTCCTACATTCTGTTTACACGAATCAGGTCTTATATGACAACAACATTGGTATTAGGTGCGGGTATGGTAGGCGTATCCACCGCTCTTGCACTTCAAGAATCAGGTGAACAGGTGGTACTGGTTGATCGTGTAGGCATTGGGCGTGAAACCAGCTATGGCAATGCGGGCTGCATACAGACAGAGGCGGTAGAGCCTCATGCCATTCCCCACAATGGCAAAGCCATGCTAAAGATACTTCTCAAGGAAGATAACGCTGTCAACTGGCATCTTGGGTCAATCGCCGAGCACATTCGACCCTTGTGGGCTTATTGGAAGGCCTCAGCCCCTGAGACCTATGCTCGTATCTGTGATCACTATGCCGCCATCATGAAACAGGCCGAGGTATATCATGCCCCCTGGGTAGATGCTGCCAAGGCCAATGATCTGATCGACCATCAAGGCTATTACGTGCTCTATCGTGACAGGATAGATTTTGAAGAGGACAAACGTAACGCTCAGCGTGTTTATGAACGGTTCAGGGTGCCCTATGAAATATTGAGCGGGGAGCAAATGAAGTCGGTCTATCCGTATATGAAAGGCACGCCCGAAGGCGGCATTCATTTTACTCATGTATGGACATGCCGAAGCCCCGGGGGACTAACTCATGCCTATGGCCAGCTGTTCCTGCAACGAGGTGGACAATTCGAGTATGGTGATGCCCAAAGCCTGAAGGCATCGGAACAGGGCTACAGCGTGTTGACCGAAAATGGAGTGGTCACTGCAGATAAAGTCATCATTGCGCTAGGGGCGTGGAGTAATACTGTTGCCAAACGATTCGGTTACCATTTTCCCCTCTTCCGAAAACGCGGCTATCATCGTCATTTTCATATGCAACATCTGCCTGCTTACCCCATTTTTGACAAACAAACAGCGACGTTTCTTTCGCCCATGAATCAAGGGCTGCGCGTCTGCACCGGAGCTGAGTTTACCCAATTCGATGCACCTGCCTGCACACGTCAGATAGACCGTTCCGAAAAAGCGGCACGTGAATTATTTGAATTGGGGAAACCCGTAGAGGAAACACCGTGGTTCGGCCATCGGCCCATGCTACCGGATATGCTTCCCGTCATTGGCGAAGCGCCACACCACAAGGGAATGTGGTTCCACTTTGGTCATGGCCATCAGGGCTTTACCGGTGGGCCGGCTTCGGCACAAATACTGCTCAACTACATGCAGGGTAAGCAGGATGAGTTGATGTCTGCCGTCTCCCCCGCACGTTTTATGACAGACCAGAGCCACTAATTACCCAGAAAAAAACGGATGCCTTATTGGGCATCCGTTTTACGACTGAACTGGACTGATCACTACACTCGTATGAGGGGATCAGCCGATAGATATACTCATTTGGCGTGTGGCGAACCCTTTAGCAAAGCATCACCATGCCGCCGACTGGCCTGCACTCAATAAATATCCGTAACTGCTTCACCAAATACTCTGATACCAGATGACGCGTTGGCATCACTCAATAATACGCGTTGGTGGTATCCGTATGGTCTGTGACGTCACGAATCGCTTTTAGCTCGGGTATGCGTTCCAACAGCGTACGCTCTACCCCTTCTTTCAGCGTCAGGTCAACCGCTGCACAGCCTTGGCAACCACCGCCAAACTGTAAAACAGCCACATTATCGTCAGTCAGTTCGATCAAACGAATCTCACCCCCATGGGATGCCAAACCGGGGTTGATCTCACTGTAAAGCACATAAACCACCTGGTCTTCCAACGGGCTGGATGCATTGACCTTCGGCATTTTCGCATTGGGCGCCTTGATGGTTAATTGTCCACCCATGCGATCCGCGTTGAAATCAACGACGGCCTCTTCCAGGAAGGGCTCACTGTGGCTATCAACAAAAAGAGGGAATTTCTCAAGGTCACGACGAATATCGGTCGGCTCTTCTTCACCGGGGCGTGCATACGCCAGGCAGGTTTCTGCGTAAGGGGTTCCCGGCTGAGTGATAAACACTCGCACACCAATACCCTCTACTTCCTGTTTTGCCAGAAGTTCAGCAAGGTAATCCTGAGCACTTTGGGTAATTTCCAGGGGCGCACCCTGTTCAGGGGCGTCGGTTTCTGTAGCACGGAATTCTGTGGTCTCTTCGCTCATAATTTTATCTCTGCACGATCGAGTCGGATACTGTTAGTCACATGTTACGCCATCCCCTGCCAATGGTAAAATCCGAGTAAAAGAATCAACTATTTCATCTTGAGTCGGGCTGATCATGTTGATACGTCGACACAATGTGAATAATCATCATTCAAGATATGAGAATTCATCATTCACATGACACGTTTTCATTTCATTAATAAGGTATAATGGTGAGTCAAATCCAACAATGGGCACTTCATGCAAGGCAAAATATCACTTGGATTGAATCGACTTGAGTGATCATCACGTCTTGCCATGCATGCCATTGGCCCCAAGGCACACGCATCGCAGATGATAT
>Ga0157360_1000237_pt1 | contig 22819 bp, 18 predicted proteins | sample AttlaeALBM1_FD_111483 | JGI IMG/M metagenome (GOLD analysis project Ga0157360, IMG submission 111483) | Fungus gardens microbial communities from leaf cutter ant in Ribeirão Preto, State of São Paulo, Brazil - Atta laevigata ALBM1 | ecosystem: Host-associated > Fungi > Mycelium > Unclassified ...
TCATAGTCTGAGGATTAGACCTCAGACTTAACAACATCTTTTGTCACTTATCTAACTTCGCATTTTTGAACTCTTTAAAGTATCAAAGCACCCATCACAAATAGTAAGTGACCATTTGTGATATAGGGATCTGTCATTTTGTTTGAAAGTATGCAGTCAACTTAAACTGCATTCTTCATTGCCTTGTGTATGTAGGAGCAACAGTTTTGGCCAAGAAATTATAGCTATGTCAACCAGAAATCATTGTAGTAGGGAAAAAGTATACATATGAAGGACAGGAGCCAGGTATAACAATAGTAAAGAAGGTACTGAAGTAACTGGAGTATAGAAATGTGTCAGAAGTGAGAAAGTTCTTAGGGATGGTAGACACAGTGCAGAATTGGATCAAGAGTTTTGTGGAGATAGCAGACTCTTTGGCAAAGTTAACAAGAATGACTAAAAGCAAGTTTAAATAGGGAGAAGAACAGAGATTAGTGATAAAAGAGATGAAAAAAAAGTATCTACCTATAAAGTAATCTGACCAATTAACCACACCCTACTATTTGATGTGATTCTGTTTGTAGACACAATTTTGTAGAATGAACAAATTTCAAGATACTCACAGGCTAAATTGGAGTTATATGGATTATTTTGAGCCTTGAACACAATGAAATTATGGATGATAGGAGCAAAAAAACTAGTGGTTGAAGTTAATGCTTAGTACATAAAAGGAATGTTAAATAAACTGGACTTACACCCCAATATTGCTATGAATAGATAGATCATGGCAATTCTAATGTTTGACTTCAAGTTGGTATATGTACCCAGAATGAAGCATAAGGGGCCAGACAGACTATCAAGGAGAAGGGCAACAGAAGACAAAAAAGGAGATAAAGGTATAAAAGAGACTAAAAGCTAGGTGAATAAGATAATTGAGTATGGGATATAAATAGTGAGTTGGCTAGAAAGAGATAAAGAATGGATAGTAAACATGAGAGGGAGCATACGATATGATAAGGACATCACATTAGAAAGAAAGGAGGAAGAGAGATCAGACAAATAGAATGAGCTTATGCAGTCAAGAAAGAAAGAGGAAGGAATGAGTAGGAGAGAAAAGGAGATAAAGAAAATCAGAAACTTTCTTAGCATGTTAAAGATACCTGAGGGACTTACTGAGAAGACCAAGCTGTAATTCCTCTGACATGCCAGCAAGTTCTTCCTCAGAGGGAATAAACTGTGGCAAAGAGAGCTAAGAGATAAACATCAACAAGTAGTAAAAGATAAAAGAACATGATACCAACTACTAAAAGAGTCACACAATTAGTTAGATCACAAGGGATTCTATGCAACATGACATATCCTAGGAGATTGCTTCTGGTGGCCAACTATTGATGCCAACATACAATGGATTGTTTTAACATATCACAAATGCCAGATCATGTCAACTAAACACATAGTCCTAGCACTAACAGTCTAGATGCCAGCTCTGTTATTTTGCAAGGTATATGTGAATACTATGTATATGCCATTATCTTATGGGTATAAGTATCTTGTACAGGCTAGGGACTCACTGATTGGCTGGCCCAAATAGTATGCTTTGACTTGCAAAACTGGTAGGACTCTAGGTCAATTCATCTTTGAGGAATTACTATGTTGTTAGAAAGGCTTGAAAGAAATGGTCATACATAATAGTACCACCTTTGTGACAGCTCTGGACTGGGTTGTAGAATGCTATCACATTCAACACATTTGGATTTTGGCCTACAACTCCTAGGCTAATAAGGTCATTATGACTATATACCAAACAATTAGAGACAGCTTAGTTAAGATATGTGCAGAGAATATCAGACAATGGTATGAGTATGCACCATATATTCTGGGCAGATCATGTTATGACTTAGAAGACCACTGTATTGACACTCTACTACACGACACATGGAGTCAAACTATTGCTTCTATTTGATATTACTAAGGCCACCTTCCTCATGACACCCATCTCCATGTCTCTTCAAACAGCCAATCTCCTTGTAGTTTAGGCATACATGCTCCAGAAGCATAATAAAGACTTAGCTGAAATCCATAGGCATATCTTAGCTATGCATTACACTTCTATCCAGAACTTCAAAAGAAAAAATGCAAATAGAATTTATAACTATGATTTCAAGTCAGGAGAGTTGGTCCTAGTCCTAAACAAACAAATTGAGCCCAAAATGGGTTGCAAGTGCAAACCTCATTACCTTGGGCCTATGGTGGTGGTTTGAAAGTTAAGAGATGGTGCTTACACTTTAGCAGAGGTCAATAGAACAGTATCACATCTCAAATTTGCAGCCTTTTGCCTCATTCCATACCACACTTACTCTCAAAAGTACCTTGAAATTATGAAGTTTGTGGATAAGAAAGACCTAGAAGATATTGATGGAAGGGAAGGAGAAGAGACTGTTGAGGACATGATGAGGACATTGAGGACATGACAAGGATATTGTTCTTAAAAAGAAAAGAAGAGGTGTGGGAGTAGCCTTTGGACTACTTGCAAAATGCTGATATTTTTTTAGTTTGATTATATTTCTTTGTTTCTCTTATTTTCTCACTATTTTCACTTTTTTTCTATCATTTAATTATTAGAAAACACTCTAGCTATTACATAGGTTAGAGTATACAAGAATGTGACATAACAATATATATATATATATATCTTTTATTCTCAACTACTCTATCTGAAGACTTTCCCCTCTGAACTTATTAACCTTCTCATACTATTGACATAATAGATTCTATTTCTAAAGTTTTGCACTATTCTTGGAATAGCTTGACCAAGTATTATACTTCTTTATTTGAAATAATTTGTAAGAGCAGTTTATGCAATAGATAAACTTTGTTATATAGTAACTGCACTATATCTTTGGATGAAAACCAATTATTGATAGGAATAAATGAGCTTTTTTGGTAAGTAAGTCCATAAAGATTATTTCTCAAGGCCCATTAAGCAACTTGTTGGGTATAAGTGGTCCAAAAGGTTGTTGTGGGCAACTTTTCATCTACTGATATATATTATAACTTATAACATATTTCTTGACAAATGTAGTTATCTAAGGCCACTAGTAATTTCTAGAGACCAACTCATAGGTCTTTTACCAACCTAGGTATCTAGTAGATAGTAAATTGTAGTACATCTAAATAATTTGTTGTTACAGAGTATTGTCTATGTTATGAGAGATATAAATCTTCCCTTTGTACAAAAGTAGTCTATTTTCATAGTTCCAGTCTTGCAAGAATTTTCTAAATTCTCTGGAACCAGACTCAAGCAATAATATATAGTCTTTTGTAACTTCATCTACTAAGAGTGCAGCTTTGATCTTCTTTAGGATTATCTCATTATTTATTGGTAACTCATGAGTAGCCTCTAATGTGTTAATAGCAAAAAACTCAGGTTTTAGCAATATCTAGTTTGTATTATTGAGGTTATTTCTATTTCATGGTTTGCTTCTCTAGACAAGAGATCCTTTGCCTACATTGTCTTTTCTAGTTTATGGTAGAGTACAAAGTCAAAACAAGTCATAAATAATGCCTATCTTACTTGTCTTCTGGTCAGCTTTTGAGCTGTCCTAAAGAATGTAAGGTTCTGATAATTTGACTAGATCTTAATTTTAGGTAAATGTCTCTTTAAATAGTACCTATATTCCTCTAGTCTCTGAATTACTGCAAGTAGCTCTTTGTTGTAGATTTTATAGTTCTTTTCATAAACATCTAATGACTTAGAAAAGAAAGCCACTAGGTACTACAGGTTGGTTTGCATGTTCTTTTGTAATAAGACTGTACCTATTGCAAAGTTGCTAGCATTAGTAGATAACTTAAAGAGATCTTTGTTATTTGGTATTCTCAGGATCAGAGCTGTGATAAATGTCATATTCCGGAAATATGATAATTATATAATTCTTTCTCCTAATAATTCTCCTAAAATTAAATATAGTAGGATAATGTAGTAGACTACTCTCCTCCTATTCCAGACTTACTATAAGTACTGGGTAGTTACGATGTAATTCCTTAGTCTGTAAATTAACGTCAATTAGTCCTAATCGTAGTTCATCTTCTCCGACTCCCCAACTTACTGCTTAGGACCTTTGTCTCGACGACTTCTACTACTTTGAAATACACGACCAACCTCATGACTGGAGACCGGGGCACAACACATAAGTTAAAGCCAAGGTCGTTCTACAAGTTATTATTCACTCCGCCGTCCTTGACAGTCCGCCAGAGTTTTCCTTCTGGTATTGTGATCACTGTTAAGTAATATCTATTTTCCAAGATAGCTTATTACTTCATTCCAGAGTATAACTCTATTATTACTCTGTTCCTTCACACTCTGTTCATCTGTCCTTAACAATAAAGGCCTTTTCAGTATCTCAAAAGCATTTTGTTGCTTAATGCCCCAATTCTAGGTACTATTTTTCTTGGTCAAGTCAAAGAGTTTTAACATCTTGGCAAAGTTCTCAATAAACCTATAATAGAAATTTGCAAAGCCTAAGAATGCTTGTACTTACTTGACTTTTGTTATTACTCTAAAACTCCTGAAATTTTTTCTTTATCTATTTGTACTTTATTTTCTAATATTATTATGCCCAAATATTCGATACTACTTTGCCTAAAAAATATTTTTCTGCTTTAGCATAGAGGTTATTAAATTGGAGTTATGCAAATCAAGTTTTCAAGTATATCATTTATTATACTTTGGAATGTTGCTAGTACATTAGAAAAACCAAAATACATAACAGTTGCCTCAAAAAGATCTTATTTTGTGATAAATGCTGTTTTCCATTTATTCTCTTATTTAGTGTGAACATTGTTGTATTCCCACCTCAAATAAATTTTGGTAAAGATTGAGGCTTTGCTGAGTAACTCAATCAAGTTAGCTATTCTAGGAATTGGATAGTAATTTTTGATAGTGATTGCATTAAGGACTATATAGTCTATGATAGTATTATGCTGCTAGCAAATTTGCTGTAAAAAGTAGCATTTGATATGCTTTATACCAATAGATTTCTAATCAGAATTTGCTCTAGATATTATAGATCCTTAGAACATACCAAATGGTTATATGAAATAGTGAGCAAGTAGAAATAGACCTAGAGCTCATGGCAGGAACTCAAGAGGCAAGCAAGATGAGCTGATATCAGGCTATAAAGAGAGTTGTTAGATGACAATATTTTAGATCCACTTTTGGTTGGAACCACCTGGAGAAGATAGTAGACTTGAGCTCTAGAGCCATTAGTATACCAGGAATGGACTTAGACAAATAGGCCTCTGATTGCAAATAAGCATTGATAGTATTGGATCAGATATATTTAGATAAATGACATCTAGAATGCAACTTAGAGAAATTAAGCAGTAGTTGGAGCTTACTAAACAATTGACAGGTAACTAAGGAGTTCTAAATCACAAGCCAATAACAGAAGGAAGAACAACAAAGTATAAAGAAGATTCTAGAAGAAAACAATGGTGGGGATACATCATTATTGATAGGAAGGACCTAGGGGAATGTGTAAGCCTTGGGAATTTAGAGGAACTTAGGGAGAGAAGGAGTCAATAGAGTATCTAGAGAGCAAGGATAAAGAAGAGGAACCTCTTGGTACTTACCTCTATCATCACTGTCTCTGGAATCATGAAATGCAAATCTAATGAGTGTAAGAGTTCAGAATTAATAGGATGTCTTGAGAGAAACACAGAATATACCTAGAACTCAATCTAGGGAAGTATAGTAGATGCAACTTGGGCAGGCTTCAGAGAAGACAGCAGACTAGGAAAGCTTGGCTAGGTGTATACTTGGATTGCATCACACCTGTAAGAGTGTTGGGGGTGCAAACAAGGGGACAACTGAGTGTAGAGAGTTCATGAGTAATCAACTAACTGTATTTTCTAGTTGAGCCAGTGCTATGGTGTGTAAAGGTTGACATCTTAGGAAGACTATACAATAATGATCTAGAGAGATCTTACCTTTTTTGAAAAAACAAACATTTATTATCTAAATTAAAGCTGTATATAATATCTAATTTCTCTTTTAACTTAAAACCTTTATTTCAGTTATCTTCCCTCAAACCTTTAGTGTACAATTAAGAGCTGGTACCATATCTTATTATTTGTCCTAGTATCTAATTCCCTTTTGCATCCTTTTAATGTACTCATCCCAACATTTGTTCTAGATCTCTTTGTCACAGAGACCTAGTTGCACATTAGTTTGACTTGGAATAAGATGTATCCCATTGCAAACCAATGAGTACATCTAACTAATTACAAACTTATATACTAACAAAATGTTCTAGAAACTTCTACAAGATCACAGTATTGGCTTGATTTTCTAACACTCTTAGATATAGTAATGAACATTGAAATCTTGTCTAATAATAAAATGCAATTGATATAGTTGATCCTACATGTCCTTTGAAGTAGTAGTTCTAGACACATGTCCCTTGCTTTATACCCAAGTATGATAATGCTCCTAACCTTTTTCCTAGCAGATATAATTTGGGGAATAGAAAAATATATCCCTATCTCCATTTGATCCTCCAGTGGTAGAAGGCTTCAAGGGGATAGTAGGTTCAGATAAGGTAGTTGGTCTAGGAGGAGAGACAGATAGTTTAGGAGGTTTAGGTTCATCTTCAGTTACATACTGCTAGAAATAGTGAGCCTGGAGAGTAGCTTTCATCTGCTTAGACCAGGTAAAATAGTTTTGTTTAGTTAATTTTGGAAAAGACCAGACATTGGTAACTGGGTCACATTTAGGGCCCATAATCTATTGTAAATATCTTGTAGTATATGTAATGTATGGTAAACAAATATGAAGTCCAAAGAAAAATGAATTACACTAGACAATTTTATGATATGCACTAATTAAGTAATCAAATGTATTTGTCTCCTATATTGATACACTGATGCATTATCTTGCAACAGTAGTGCCAATGAAGGAATTGAGTTCTGGTATAATAACTTAGCCTGAGATAACTTAAATACCCTTCTTATCTGAGTTAACAAAGAGAACTCAATAGAGTTCTCATTAGATTTACTGTACTATTTATACACAATACTAACACTAACCCTAGCTAGTATCCTATGCATCCTAATAATAAACTAAAAGAAAATAAATTAAAAATAAATATTGACTTAGCTATTTTGCCAAGTCATAATATTTCTAGTACTATTAAAACCATAGAAATCATTGAAAAATTAACAGAGATAGGTCCAAATAAAGTTTGTAATAGTTAACTACTGAGATGTATTATGTAAAATATACCTTTGAGCAATTTGGAACAAGGATCTTATTAGTGAGAGAGCTAAAAATATATGCTAATAAACTCATTGTATTGATTTTTTTGAATTTTAGCTATACTAATTTTGTATTTTATGATGGTGGTTATTGTCAAAGATGGAATGGACAGATGATAGAGGAACCAAAAGAAAACTCTGGTGAACAGATAAAGATGTTGGAGCAGAGTATGACTTTGATGAATGACCTTAGCTTCAACTTATGTGTTGCACCCTGGTTTCTTGTTGTGAGATTGGTCACTTATTTTAGAATAGAAGGAAGTTGTCAGAACAGAGGTCCTAGGGATATAAAATAGAGACTAGAGTAGACAGGAATAGGATTAGGACCAAATAATGTTAATTTACCAACTGAGAAAATATACTATAACTACTCAGTACTTATAAAAAGTTTGGAATAGGAGGAAAGTAGTCTACTACGATATTCTACTAATTATAATTTCAGGAGAATTATTAGGAGAAATAAATTACATAATTGTTAGATTTTTGGAATATGACAGTACTTTCCCTCTAAGACTGTGCCCTTAAAGCTTCCATACATAAGCAATTCAAATATCACCTAATTCCAGTCTTAAAAATCTCTTTTTTGCATACTCTCAACCTGAAACTTTACTACTATGTCCTTCATCCCACTTCAAGTACTACTCTTTTTAATTCTGACAATGAGCAGTATGAGACTGAACTAGCTAGAAAACGTGCTAAGATAGAGGTCTTGCTTTGCCAGCAGAAAGAAAAAAAATGGCTTGAGCATCAAGCCTGAAGAGAGACAAAAATTGTGAAATGGAAAAGATTAGAAGAAGAGGCACAAAGGAAAGAGGAAAAGAAAGAGGTGCAGAGGAAAGAGAAGGAAGAAGAGGCACGGAGGAAAGAAAAGGAACACCAGAGAGATTTGGCTTATTGTTTTAAGATGGACTACATTGCCACTGTCAAATAGCAATGTTGCAAAAATTGGTCCAAGACTTTCTTGCTCTCCTTGAATCCTCCTTCCAATGAGGAAATAAACCTTATTGATCTTCTATCTTTGACTAAGAGGTAGTGTGTTTGATATTTGCCCTAAGAAACTCTAGAGGCCTGCCAATGATGTGAGGAGTTAGCAAAAGAAATAGAAGTGGCAGTTATTGGTAGAGAAAGTCCTTGCAAGAGATGCACAGACTTCAGAATCTTGTGTATATCCCCAAAATTTGCTATAAGTTCTTTTTTTTACTTAATTTCTATTACTTTGTTAAGTTTCATAGTCATACAATGTTATGTGCTTCTTATGCCAAGGCTAAGGCTACCTGTAAGCCTTTTGATGCTGACAAGGCATATACAAAGGCCAAGACAGAAGCAGTTCAAAGGTCCAAAGCAAGAAAGATAAAGCAACAAATGGATGCAAAGTAGAAGACAAAGGTTTCGAGAAAGTTAGAGGACTTGAGTGAGTTGCAGGGTTTAAGAAAGGATATTTAGAGGATTGCGATAGCATTAGAGAAGTTGACTGGCATAGAGGGCTAGGATTCCAATGATAAACAAATTTTATGACTAGAGTCTGAGAGAGAGGAGACAAAGGTATAGGGAAGCAAGAAGAAGGGAAAGTAGAGAGAGCAGAGGTTAGATGGAGCAGAGGAGGAGAAAAAAGTTAGAGGACAAGAAGAGGAAAATGGAATGGAGGGTATGGAAGAAGAAAGTAATAGTTTTTCTCTGGTCATATACTCTGTTGGGACTGGAGCTAGATAGTTTTGAAGAAACTTTTAATCTTTTCTATGGGTACAAAGTGGATGTAAGTAGTGATAATTAATGAAGTAAGAATACAAGTATTGGATAACCATAAGAGAGGACTGTAGAGGAATACAAGTACTTTAGTTTTTTGTAATGAAGACTGCTTTTGAATACAAGTAAGTAAGTCAGTGCAATAGAAACTGCACTCCGAGATGTATACAAGTACTTAACAAATTTTTTTTATTTTTAAAATGGAGTGAGTATAGAGAAACGGAAGCTAAGAAGTGAAATGAAAGTATTATCAAAGTTGTAATAGTTCCAGTTTAGAAATATATTTGAAATGAAAATCATTCAGTAATTCCTTTGCATATTCTAGTTCTGTTGCTGGTAACCATTCAGAGTTGTTATTAATATCTTCATATCCCAGTCATATAACTTTGTATGGTAATTTGTATACCCTCCAGCAGTCAATCTTAGAGTTGACTATCTTGGAGATTTCATATTCTGGTTCTCCATTGATGATTACAGGTGCTAGCGTTGGCTCAGAATACTATAGAAAGGTGCTAGGTATAGCTGGTTTAAGCATAGAGATATGGAACACAAGGTAAACAGCTCTTATGGTGTCTGGAAAATGAAGTGTGAAGGATTGTGGACTGGGCTGAGCAATTATTTTATATGGTCCAAGGTACTTTTTGGAGAGTTTCTTTGAAGGGTGAGTCATCTAGAAGTATTATGCTCTAGTGAATACTGATTGCCCAACTTAGAAGTCCAGTGGTTGTTGTCAATTCCAGTTGGCAAAGGGTTGATATTGTTATTGGGCTTTGGCAATTTCCTCTTTGAGCATGCCTTGTAGTTCATCAAGATCAATTATAAAGTTGCAGGCATGAGAGGAAGCTATATCTTGTTCTGGGTATACACTGAGGTTAGGATAGTATCCTTTGTTGGCATAGAATAGAGAGATACCAGTAGTAGCACTAAAAGCATTGTTGTAAGTAAACTCTACCAGGGGTAACAGTTCAGACCAGTTGTCCTGTTGGTAGTTATAATATATGTAGAGGTACTGTTCTAACACCTGGTTGGTCTGTTTCACTTGACTGTTTACTTCTGGATGGTAGCCACTGGTAAAGTGAAGTCTTATATCCAGGGCAGTACCTAGAGAGTAGAAGATGTAAGAGACAAACTCAGAGCTATGGTTAGACATGACATGAGATAGAACTCTGTATTTTAAAAAGACATAGATAACAAAAAGGTATGCTAATTCCACTGAAGTGATGGTATTGTGAGTGGGAATGAATATAGCTTGTTTCAATAGGCAATCTACTATGACTAGGATAGTGTCAAAACTAGAGGAGGAAGGGAGTTTTTCAATGAAATATATAGAAATTGAATTCCACAGATGTTCTGGAATAGGAAGTTGTTAGAGAGATCTATATAGTCTGTGATGCTGTAATTTGGATCTCATACAGGTAACACAAGACTTACAGAACTTTTGTATATCATCGCAGATATTTAGCTAGGTATAATGTTTTCGTACAAGCTCTAGTATCTTATTTTGGCTGAGATGTCCTACTTAAACATGGTCATGGTAATACTGAAGAACTCAGGGGCATAAGTTAGTAGTTTCTGGAACATACATTCTGTTATCGAGTCTAAGAAAATCTGTATTGTCTTTTGACCAATGTCCTTCCAGATAGATTAAATGACCAGAGATAGAGAGGTCAGAGGGAAGTGCTACTAGGATATTAGAGTAGAGTTGGTTTTGGTCCAATATTGTAGTTGCGCAAAGTGTCAGAGTAGTGAGAATAGTTACTCAGAGAGATGTTGCAATTTGTTTATAAGTAAAGACTAGATGGAAATTATGAGGGTTCACTGAAGCATAGCTATTATTTCTCCTTTTGGATAGATGTCCCATCATCTAGTGAGTGTATCTGGTTTGGTACCAAGACGTTCAGGACAGAAGCGAATTATGAGATTGAATTGGGAAAGATATTCCGACCATCTTGCTTGTTGGCAAGTTAAAATCTTGATTATTGAGAAATACTCCAAGTTTTTGTGATCTGTTACAATATCAATTGGTGAAGTGGACCCTTCTAAATAATGTCACCAAATTTTGAAGGCTTTGAATATTGCAAGTAATTCTTTGTTATAGACATTATAGTTGAGCTCTAGAGCGAAGAACATCTGGAAATAGAAGACTATAGGATAGATTTTATTTTCTTTAGTCATAATGGAGAGAATAGCAGCAAGAGCATAGTTTGAGGCATTGGTTTCTATGACAAGTTGTATGTTCAGAACCCAATGCATAAGAATAGGAGCAGAGATAAAGGCTTATTTCAGGGTATTAAATGCTACTCTACATTTGTTGTCAAAATTCCATGGAGTGTCTTTTCTAGTAAGATGAGTGAGTGGAATGACTATGTCTGAATAATTGAAAATGAAACACCTGTAGAAGTTGGTGAATCCTAGGAAGAATTAGATATCCTTTATCTTTTTTGATTTTGGCTACTCCTGAATAGTTTTCACTTTAGCGTTGGACATAGTCAAGCCAGATGGTGATAAGACATAGCCTAGATACTCTATAGAGTCTAAATGGAATTTGTATTTTTCTGCTCTTGCATACAATCCTAATCTATAGAGTCATTTTAATATTTCTTTGATATAGCTCTGGTGTTGCATGATATCATCGGAGTAGATCAGAATATCATCTAAGTAGACTACTACACACACATCCAAGAGATCAGAGAACATGTTGTTCATGAAGCATTAAAAGGCAGCTGGAGTATTGGTTAGTCCAAATGGCATTACTAACTATTCAAAGGCTCCATAGCGAGTTCAAAAGGCAGTTTTCTATTTGTCTCCTTTGGTAATATATACCATCTAGTCTGCATGTCAGAGGTCGATCTTGGTGTAAATATGAGCCTTGTGAGGAGAATCTAGGAGGTCAGAGATTAGAGAAAGTGGGTATTAGTCTTTTTTTGTGATTTTGTTAAGTTTGCAAAAATCTATACAAAGTCGGAGGAAACCATCTTTCTTTTTTACAAATAGGACTAATACTCTATGAGGAGATGATATAGAGTAGATGAATCCATTGGTAAGATTTTTGTCAATGAATTCCTTTAGTGTTTCTTGTTTGAATTTAGACAGGGAATAGATGGTTCTTACCAGAGAATGGAAATTTTTTTCCAGCTCAATCCAGAGGTTATAAGGGTGGTGGAGAGCGAGTGTTTCTGCTTTGGACTTGCTAAAGACATTGGTGTACTCGTGGTATTCCTCTGGAATGAAAGATAAGTCGATCTTTTTAGAGATAGTAGTAGATTTGGCCTACATTGTGGGATGGAATTGGAGGAAAAATACTGTTGAGCCTGAGAGGTGCAAGGCCTAGAGTAGAGCAGGCACATTGATAATTGCAATATGAGGTTACTTGGGGTTAGACAAGGATATCTCAGATGGGATGAACTATAGAGAGGTTTCTACTGGAGAGAACAAAGGATTTACTAAGGTTTCAACAAGAGAAACAAAAGCTGGACATTGAAGTAAAGATGGTGGTTGGAAGGATATTGACCTAGAAACCCAGTCAATTAATGGATTGTAGCAGGTGAGCCAAGAGTGACCTAAGACTAGAGAACAACAAGAATTAAGTGGAGTGACATAGAAGTTAAGAGTCATATATTCACTGGAAGGGAATGTTACAGGCAACAATACTACCTCAGAGATACTATTATTCAAGGTTTCATCCAATAAGCACAGTTTCACAGGTGGAGTAGGAGTAGTAGACAGAGAATATTTATGAGCAAAAGCAAAGTCCAAAAAACAATATGTAGATCTGGAATCTACCAGCATTTGGATAGGTATAGGCTGGAGATAGTCTGGAGCACACACTAGAGGAGAAACTAGAGGTATACAAAGAGAGTTGGGATCAGAAAGAGCAGACACGTTGAGACGTATTAGGCTCATAGTTACACAAATAAGTTCAATGTAACCCCTAGTTTGTGCTGAGTCTTGAGGGTTGCACTCTAGTTTTCCAAGAGGTTCTTAGAGAGTGGAGTTTCTTGTTCCTTCAGAGTAGTTAGTCATGCCCTTATTAGTTGTTTTCTAGGGTATCTATCTACTTTGTAGTTCTTTGATCTATAATATAGGCAGAGGCTATTATCAACACAGTGCTTATGCTCATTACTATTCAATTTATTGTCTTTGCCTAGTTTGTCAGAGAGGTCAACACACGGAGTAGATAGAGATAGTGACTTAGTGATGGCAGATGTTAGTTTGGGGGATTTCAGGGAATTCCATGAGAGCACAGATTATAATGGAATTGTGGATGACTGGAAGCAAAATGGAGCAGAGCTTTGTGGAAAGGTAGAATACTAAGTCATATTACTCTGTTTTCAGTTGTGACTATTTATTGCCTCTTTCTCTATGTTCTGAAGACAATCTCATTCATGATTTCATTCCCAGTGGCGATTGTCAAAGGTGATTGCCAGTTAGTACATAGCATGGAAGAAAGTGGATTTGTCATGTTCCCAGTTTGCTATCAGATCCTGGAGATGATTTGGCAATCCCTGATAGAAACAATGGCAGAGGACTAAATCACCCCAGTTCAACTGTACTATATATTGTATGAATTCTATATTATAAGTTGCAATCTTATCTCTTGGCTTCATGTGGAGGTTGTCAATAAGATTGGCAGTATCTCCTACTGGGTCCAAGAGTTCAAAATAGACCCAGAGTTTGTCCACAAAAAGCTGCCAGGTAGAGAGCTAGGGTTGTATGTAGCTAAGGTCTTCCTATTGTAATGCGACTTCAAACCAATCTTGTGTTACACTGGAGAGATAAATCATTGCAAAATTGATTTTTTCTTTATCAGTAGGAAATTGCAGAGCATTGGCACAGAAATAGGAAGTGATTGAGCTTATGGGGATTAGAGCCATTGAAGGTGTCCAGAATATAGGTCTTTGATTGATGAGACTTTGATACCAATTCTTGGTTAAGGTTTTCAGACAATTGTCAAAGAGCCTCAGCTAATTAGTTATTAAAGAGATTACGATCAGTAATAGGAGGTAGAGTTTGGAAAATGAGATTAGGAGTAGAAATAGGAGCATTGACCTAGTCTGGGTCATTGTCAACATAAGAGACAATAATAGGATCCATATTATGGAATTTCAAAGAGTCTACTAGAAGTGGAGATAACAGGGGATATACCAGAGTATGAGGTGTCTTGACCTCCTTGGGAGGCCAGAAGTAAAATGACTAATAGTTTGGTCAGCAAGAGAAATAAAATTACTCCTGAAAGAGAGAGCTGCAGAATGACAAGACATCAGAACTATAGCATAATAGGAACTGGTGTAAGTTTGTAAATTCTATCAAAGATAGAACAGACGAATGATAGAGGAACCAAAAGAAGACTCCAGTGGACAGATAAAGACATTGGAGCAGAGTATGACTTTGATGAATGACCTTGGCTTCAACTTATGTGTTGCATCCTGGTTTCCCATTGTGAGATTGGTTACTTATTTTGGAATGGAAGGAAGTTATCAGAACAAAGGTTCTAGGAATATAGAATAGAGACTAGAGTGGACAGAAATAGGATTAGGACCAAATGACGTTAATTTACAAACTAAGAGAATACACTGTAACTACTCAGTACTGATAGGAAGTTTGGAATAGGAGGAAAGTAGTCTACTACAATATTCTACTAATTATAATTTCAGGAGAATTATTAGGAGAAATAAATTACATAATTGTCAGATTTCTGGAATATGATAGTTATATTTTGTAGAATCTGATTTCTGATCAATAAAGACAACTGATGATCAAAATTAGTTGAAGTCTTAGTAGGCTTTGAAGATGGTACAATACTTAACCAACCAACTGATTGTTTTTTCTAGACTGGGATATCTGTGTTAATAGTGGACATATATATCAAATCAGTTTCTAGAGTACTACTCCCTCTCCATGGTTATTGGCTGAATCTAACACACCTTGATAACATACAAGCCAGTATTGAAAGTGTCTTTATGCAAGTATTCCAGCATATTTTGCCAACTTATTCTCACACAAAAAAGAATTATCAGGATGATAACAACAGCAACTGAAGTTCTCTTGACCTTTATCAGGTTTACCATGACATAAAAAACACAGAGGGTTTTTGGTGATAGAGTGCATGTAATATACATATGTTTGCCTCCTATCTGTAATGAGATATGATACAATGTCTTGAGGAAGGCATGAGGAGAAGTTTGTATATAGTATATATAGTAGTCATAGAAGTCATAAGGACCCTAACCTTGTTCTAGTTAATATATCTTTCTCTTAACTCAACTACTGGGTTTAGGAAAGATTATAACATAAGAACAAGATTTCCAAAACATACTTAGCACTACAATACTATCCAACATGATTCTACTTGCCACTGTCACTGTTTTTCTAACAACTATCATAGTCTTTTTCTTCAACTCCCTATCCAATACCTAAAAAGACCTGAGAAGTGAAACCAAAAACACCTATGTAACTAGCATACAAAACTTTATTAAAAAGTCAGAAAAGACTTCTTTGATGAACCCATTCAACAAAGAATGAAAGAACCTAATGATTTTGAAGAAGACTTGGATAAAGTAAGAGCCTGGTATAGGACAATGATACTATTCTTCCAAAGCAATGATATTCTGAAAGAATGGAAAAGAATTGAGATAGCATTAGAAAAGATTAAGAGAGAAAAAGAGAATTGAGCTCAACAATGGGCAGATGTATAGATTAGAAAGTTTTTACCTTTTCAAAAGGAGTGGAAGAGGATCAATCTAAACAACAACAAGGATCCCAATATATTGACCATGACAAACAAGTTCCTATTCAAGACTTGGGAGCAAATGACCAATGAAATGGTATAGTTTTTTATATCAACAGAAATACAAATGCATGCAATCAAGAAGCTAATCAAGTTAAAACAGAGAAGTAAACTATTTGACAATTATTGAACAGAATTCATTACCTGGAGAGAACTAACAAAGTAGCATTGGTGAGCTTATTCAAGAAAGAAATTCATCTAATATTGGTATGGAAATTAATTAAAATTGGCCAGCTAAAGAACTTAGACTCATTAGACAATTGGTATAAGAAGGCATTAAGTTTCAAAAGATCAAGAAGAGAGGCAATTAAGGAGTCCAGAGGTGATAGGAGGGTCAAAGTGAATTTAGGTAAGGATAGGACAACTTCAGTATTGGATGTTCTGAGACAAGACCCAAACACAATAGAGGTAGATAAATGCAAAGAACAGAGGAAGTGCTATAATTGTAGAAAAAAAAGTTATCTTGCTGCAAGGTACACCAGACCAAAGAAGGGGAGAATAGAGATAAGAATAATAGAGGAGGTAAAAGAGGATTTTTCCCAGGACAGGGAGTGAGCACTAACTCATCTGTCTTTGTAGACTCAAAAATTTGATTACCTGATGAATCAACAAGAGAATTTTTGGACTATTATAGTACAAAGAAATTCCTTAGCAGAGTAGGTAGCCCAAAAAATTTGGTGGAGCAATAAAGAGAAAGTACTAGGAATAGTAAAAGTCTAGGCTTCCAGTTCAAGAGTAGAGGAATATACAAAGAGAAAACTAAAAGAATTAAATGGAATGATAAATGACAAAGTACTAGCAGTCCTGAAGATATTAAAAGAACTATCTATACTCAGAAAAATAGAAGACATCAATAACAAACACCTAACAAATATTTTGCAAACAAGCACTAGTCAGCTCAGAGAGCTCAAGCTTGTGCATAAGTCAAAAGTTTGTAGAGGAAAATAATCTTAATATCCATAAACTGCCATTTCCAATCACTTGCTACAATGCCAATGGTTCTACAAATAGAGATAGAAATATTATGGAGGTTATCAAAATAAACATGACTATCAATGACCACCAAGAATTAATTCAGCTATTGGTAACAAACCTTGGCAACTATGACCTTGTCATAATTGTGCTATGAGCTAGCAGTTACATACTATATGGTTTACCACTACACCAAAAGGGTGATGTTAGTAAGGCTACTTGCTAACAAAGGTTCAACTATTTATGTAGTTCATTGAACAGGTATTTTGTTATATCTCCATGATACTATTTAGTAGTTACTTTTCTGTGACAGACCTGTTCCTAGGATATGACTAGTTACAAAAGCACAATCCATCTATTGACTGAAGGAACTCTTTGATCAGCTTACAGAATTGCTAGCAATGGTGCAGAAAAATAAATATGCCAAAGGAGCCAGAAGAAGATGAAGAAGGAAAAAAGATGGGAGAGAAAACAATAGGAAAAGATAAGAAGGTGCTATTCATTAACTTGGAGAAAGAAGCATAGAGAAGAGAAGAGTTGAACATTAGGAATAGAAATGAAGTCATAAGAGAACCAGAGGAAGATATACCAAAGGAGTACAAAGACTTCAAAGATTGAGTTTTCAACAAAGCAGTATTCAAAAGATTACCAGATTAGTCTAAATGGGATTATATCATTGAACTAATACCCAATGCAATGCTAAGAGACTGCAAGGTATATCCACTAAACATCAAAGAACAAGGAGAACTCAACAAGTTCCTTGATAAATACCTGAAGTCAGGAAGAATTAGGCCATCTAAATTATTCTATGCAGCTCTATTCTTCTTTGTAAAAAAAAAGAATGGATCACTCTGACCAGTACAAGACTATTGATGACTTAATGAAGCAACAATAAAAAATAAATATCCCTTACTACTGATTCAAGAGTTAATTGATAAAGTATAAGGGGTCTGATACTTTACCAAACTTGATATTTAATGGGGATATAACAATATGAGGATAAAGGAAGAAGACAAATAGAAAGCTGTCTTTCAAACAAACCAAAGCTTATTCAAACCCCTAGTAATATACTTTGGCATATGTAACTTGCCTATAACCTTTTAGCTCATGATAGATATTCTATTCTGTAAGTTGATCATGAAGAGGAAGATTGTGATCTACATAGATGACATCTTGATCTTTACCCAAACTATAGAGAAGTACAGAGATATAGTAAAACAGGTATTGCAAATATTAGCTAACAACAAGCTATTACTTTACCCCAAAAAGTACAAGTTCTACAAAACTAAGATCAAATACCTTAGAGTCATTATATTATAAGACAGTGTAGAGGCTGATCTTGCAAAAATAAAAGACATAGCCCAATAGCTAAAATCTCAAGATAAAAGAGAAGTATGATAATTCTTAGAATTTTGTAACTTCTATTGTAGATTCCTCTCTAGATTCACACAGATCACCAAACCACTGATAGAACTGATGGGGAAGAAAGAGTGGAAATGGTAAGAGGAGGAGAGGAGTGCCTTCAATAAGCTAAAAAACAAGATGACAAATCTTCCTATGCTAGCAATCCCAAACCCTAAACAAAAGTTACAACTAGAAACTGATGTTTCAGGATATACTGAAAGGGGCAAAAGAGATATTTACTGTGACAAGAAAGTAGAAGAGGTGGTAACAATTTTCAATTGCATGCTAAAGGGTTTGTGGAAAGAAGGAGGAAGTAGGGATATCAGAAAGAAATTAAAATATAAAGCACAGCTTATTTGTAATGTAAAAATAGACAAAATGATGGTGGGTTCAATCTAGATTCTCCTTGCATAGTGTCCCTAAGAATATACTGTAACAAGCTCACTAGTGTAGAATAGTTAGTAAACTACTTATAGGCCTTACTATACTCAATCAAGCCCTCATCTGCACCCCCACACCAAACCTTATGGGTGTGATACAATCTAAGTCAATAATTAGCTAGGCTTTTTAGGCCTGCTACTCCATAGAAGGTTGTCTGAGCAACTGCTATGTCTTGTCTCTTAAAAGAATAGGGTATATGATAGGAAACTTTTACCAACTCAACCTCTCACCAAGATCATCCCTTATATACTCAAGAGAATTGCATTTACAACCTCAAGAGCTTCTGAGATGAAGGCAAGGACCAAGGAGACTCTTCCTATTAATCTCTACTCTGAGAAATATATTAGAATAGTACAAATCCCAAAACTCAATTAAAATGAATAGAAAAGAAAACTTTTTATCCTACCACTCTCTCTTATGTCTCTCCTCTATGACATTGCCATGTGGCCATGACAGATGTCACCTTTCCATCCTCTATATCTTCTGGACATGACCATGTGATTTGGCTCCATCTCCATACTTCACTCCTGCCCAATATTCCCCAATCTCTGAACTGGCTTCCTTCTACTCCAAATACAATCCAGAAACATATGACAGTGTGTATGAGCATCAACAATATGATTGTTGTCCAACAGCACATCCACTTCTTGACTGAGTCCAGCAGTGATGGGATCACTAGTCACTGATAGACTTTTGATCTGTTATCTTGGTGTAATATTAGTCTAAGTCTGCTCTAGATTGAAATTATCTCATATTAAAGATATCCTTGAGCCTCTGATTTCTAGAGTTCCAATATTGATAGTCTGTATCTGAGAAACCTGATGCTAGCTCATCAGTCTTGCCTCCTGAGGTATATGCTATTCTAGCATGTGGTAGCTTGGCAACTACTTGATAGAAGTACCCAATTGTGGGTCTAGATTATGTCTAGAGCTTGTAGGAGGTCTCTAGAGTGGGTTCCAATAGTAAAGTCCAGGAGTATAATTTGTATTCCATGCTATATTTCCATGGAAAATTCACTGGCAGCATAACAATGCTATAGGAGGAGTGTTATTCCAACAACAAGAAGACAATTCCTGGAGACCTATTGCCTATCTGTCTAAAGCAATGAATGAAACAGAAAGGAATTATGAGATCTATAACTGAGAGCTACTAGCTATTATGGAAGGGCTTAAACAATGTCAACAATATCTTATAGGAAGTAATCAGTTTGAAATATGGACTGACCACAAAAACCTTGGATACTTCAAAAAGCTATAGAAGCTCAATTGTTGTCAAGCTTGATGGATGACATAACTTTAGGAATATGACTTCTAGCTGATACACAAACCTGGAAATTTAACAGCGGAGCAACAGTGAATGTTGGGATAAAGAAGATATTATTATACTCAAGTCACCTAGGACCGAGTGTTGAAGACTAAGTAAGTAAGTGAATAGATCAGAACATGAGATAACATACCTAGGACCGAGTGTCGAAGACTAGGTCCTAGTGAACAACGTAACTATAGTTATATACTGGTAGGATTGAATAGTGGACTCAGGTGTAACTATAGTGATATGACGAGCAATGAGTGAAAGTAGAGAGAAATGAAATGACGTAGTGATGACAAGTTGATATATGGTGACATCATCACCTCAATAAAATTCCCAAAAGAAGATAGATGTACTATCTCAAAGACTGGATTATGCACAGGGGAGAGACAACAATAAGGATCAAACATTGCTGAAGGAGGAACTATTCAGAAGTTTGGTAACTCAAGAAGGAGAGTTCTGGAAAGAGATAGAAGAGGCAGAGGAATTCACAGAGGAAGAAGTGAGAGGAGCAGTAGAACAACAAAAGGGAGGTTGGAGATGAGAAGGAAAGGTGGTATTTTGGAGAGAAAGAATTTATGTTCCAGATTCACACACACTCTGAGAAGAAATTATCACAAAACATCATGACTCTGAACTAGCTGGGCACCCAGGATATACCAAACAAATGTACAGGAAGTCAAAGAGATACTCAACTCTTGATGGAGAGGAAATAAACTACAATATCTCATTAAGTGGAGGGGTCAACCACTTGAGGAAAGGACTTGGGAAAATAGGGAAGAAGTGATTAAAGGAGTCCCTGTTGAGTTAAGAATGAGCAGCACAAAAAGTGGGGAAAAACTCATTGCAAACATGCAACATTCTTTATTACTATCTCAACTATTTATACTACATAAAACAATTAGACATAGAACAATAAGGAGTCACATGCATTGCGCAGGCTCGCATGACATCTAAATTCCAACAGCCCCGAGGTCATGTAAAGAGGTCCACCAGAAGCATCCCAATGCACCTAAAATCCCCACCATCTGACTACCAGCAAAAACTTATGCTGATATTGCAAGGACATGATCTTAGGAGGGGGGTAATGTAACGCACACATGTTTGCCTCCCGTCTGTAATGAGGTATGATGCAATGTCTTAAGGAAGGCATGAGGAGAAGTTCGTATGTAGTATATATAGTAGTCATAGGAGTCATGAGGACCCTAACCTCGTTCTGGTTAATACATCCTTCTCTTAACTCGACCACTGGGTTTAAAAAAGATCGTAACAGTGCACAGCCATATTCCCCACATGAAAATCTCGACTCATCCATTGTATGTGTTGTGATGGGACCTTGTTATTCATACTGTGAGTCCAAATATCATCGATCTAGCTGATGGCCTATCTATTCAGTCTCTTGGGTAAGCCTAGACTATAAAACTAGTGGGCTAGAACTCACTTTTCAAAGTCTTCTCGTGTCTAGAAGCCACTTTTTCCTCACCCATTCATCTGAACTTTTTTGATATCCTAGCCTAGTATGTTGCTATTGTTGCTAGTCTTACCCTTACTGACCCTGATTGTTGGCTCTCTACACTTCATATTTCCCTTTATTGTAAGCTAGAATCCTTTTTCCTTGTATCTCGATCATCACTGCTGATTTGTGTGTCGTCCAGGTGTTACGGTTTATAATCTGCTTCCAGCAAATTATCCTGTGGATGAAAGCATAGATTCTAGGACAATGGAGTCCCTCGGGTTCTGCATTCAGAGTCCAATAGGCATACTGAAGCAGATATTTCATGAGATGATAGAGGAGCTACCCCCTGGGTGAAGAAATACATGGGGAAGCAAGATGATGGATAGAACATTTGACATTGTTCATCCCAGTAGATGGTGTTACATGATATTGTATGCTAACCATTGTTTTATCTGTTCTTCTTCCACCACATGATTGGTGAGCTGTGATGAAATGAGCGAGACAGTTGATATCAACAAAACGAGGAGATCAGACAAGGTGCACAATTCACGTAGTTGAGATTCAAGCAAGGATGGAAACTTACACCATCGACAATTCATGGGCACCTGGAGCAGCAATGCAGCGGGTGGAAATGGTGGCCTACTTACCAGGGATATAGTCCAGCTAATGTCAACAAGTAGGATAGCTTTTGGACCCTAGGGCGACAAGATAACAGTGGTGATTGTTACCATAACATTAACAACTTCACTCCTTGAAAGTGGCACACATCTTAAGTCACTGTTGCTGCTCCCTTACTTCTACAAGGTCAAAGTCCAGTCGAAAGATTATCTCATTATTACAGGCATTACCCAGAACAATTTCTCGAATGCAGTCCAATCATCAAGAACAGAAAAGGTAACATGTTCCTTCTCCACTATTCCACCACACATATGTAGTGCATGACAGATAGCAGAAGACAACAGACGAATCAGAACTGCTACTCTTCGGTGTTTTGAAGCTCAGAGTGTCTCAGTCAGAACCGGACACAATGCGACGAGCACAATCAAGGCTTTGCACTACCGCAGTAGATTCTTGCAGATTTGGTTTTAGCCTTGGCAGCCATAAGGTTGAGAGCAGAGCCGGCCTTGAACCATTCAATTTGGCCCTCATTAAATGAATGAGCAAGAGAAATTTCCTATTAATAAAAAGTGAATAAGCTCGATTGAAATCGTTGGCAGAACAAAAACACTTACATCTTTAGTTCCATCTGTATGCTTAGCGACAAGCGTCAAGTTCTTTCCGGGCATAAAACCCTCAAGGCCGAGGATATCAACCTTATCATCCGGGCGCACTTTATCGTAATCTGCGGGATCCGCAAATGTCAGGGCAAGCATACCTTGCTTCTTCAGGTTGGTCTCGTGGATACGGGCGAACGA
>Ga0157360_1000238_pt1 | contig 22810 bp, 19 predicted proteins | sample AttlaeALBM1_FD_111483 | JGI IMG/M metagenome (GOLD analysis project Ga0157360, IMG submission 111483) | Fungus gardens microbial communities from leaf cutter ant in Ribeirão Preto, State of São Paulo, Brazil - Atta laevigata ALBM1 | ecosystem: Host-associated > Fungi > Mycelium > Unclassified ...
CCTCTGTAGTTCAGTCGGTAGAACGGCGGACTGTTAATCCGTATGTCACTGGTTCGAGTCCAGTCAGAGGAGCCAGATTCGAGAAACCCGCTCAGGGAAACCTGAGCGGGTTTTTTATTGGCTCGCGTTTCCCCCTTTCAGAGACTCACTTCAGAATGGCCTGTGGCCAGTCCTTTACGCCATTAACGAACGCTTCTGGCTAGTGTCCGGGCGGGAGAGTGATGTCAGACGGATAAAAGGAGTGCCACGCATTCACATGCTGATGACAGAGTGCTAGCTGACGGAAAGAAGAGAATAAAAAACTGCACCCTACTCAGCTGGCATGCCAGCGTTTGGGGTGCAGTGGTCGGTCACACGGTTTCAGCCTTCAGAGCGATCAGAGTTCAAACCGGTCCAGATTCATCACTTTGGTCCAGGCGGCCACAAAGTCTCTGACGAATTTTTCGCGGGCGTCGCTGCTGGCGTACACTTCCGCCGAGGCACGTAACACCGCGTTGGAACCGAATACCAGGTCGGCGCGGGTGGCGGTAAAGCGGGTTTCGCCACTGACGCGATCGCGGCCAATGAACGCCTCATTGCTGTTATCGGCGGCTTTCCATTCGGTGCGCATATCCAGCAGATTCACAAAGAAGTCAGTGTTCAGTGAACCGACATGCTGTGTGAAGATACCGTGCTGGCTGCCATCAAAGTTAGCGCCCAGCGCACGCATCCCGCCCACCAGCACCGTTAACTCCGGTACGGTCAGCGTCAGCTGCTGCGCCTTATCGATCAGCAGGCTTTCGGTAGTGGTTTTGCCATAACCGGTGCCGTAGTTACGGAAACCATCTGCACGCGGTTTCAGCAGGTTGAACGACTCAACGTCGGTCTGGTCCTGACGCGCATCCACCCGGCCAGGGGTAAAGGGCACATCAATCTGGACGCCCGCCGCTTTTGCCGCCTGCTCCACACCGACCACACCCGCCAGCACAATCACATCCGCCAGTGAAGCCTTGTGAGCTTCGCGCTGAATGGCTTCCAGCGTTGGCAGAACGCGCGCGGCAACGGCATTAACGTCCCATTCGCGCTGCGGCAGCAGGGCCAGACGCGCGCCGTTGGCACCGCCACGTTTGTCACCGCCACGGAAGGTCGAGGCCGAAGCCCAGGCCACCGACACCAGCTCGCTGACGCTCAGGCCGGAGGCAGCAATCTTCTCTTTCAGCTGCGCGATGTCCGCAACGGTCGGATGGAACACCGGTGCAGGCAGCGGATCCTGCCAGATCAGATCTTCCTGCGGCACTTCAGGTCCGATGTAGCGCGCTTTCGGCCCCATATCGCGGTGCGTCAGTTTGAACCACGCGCGGGCAAAGGCTTCGTTAAATGCCTGCGGATCGTTGAGGAAACGACGCGAAATTTTTTCGAATTCCGGATCAAAGCGCAGCGTCAGATCGGTAACCAGCATGGTCGGCTTGTGTTTCTTCGCGCTGTCGAACGCATCCGGAATGATTTCCGGGGCATCCGCCGCGACAAACTGAATCGCACCGGCCGGGCTGCGGGTCTGAACCCACTCATATTTGAACAGGTTTTCGAAGAAGTAGTTGCTCCACTGGGTCGGCGTCTGCGACCAGATCACTTCCAGACCGGAGGTGATCGCATCGGCACCGACACCGCTGCCGTGGCTGCTCACCCAGCCCAGACCCTGGGCTTCGATCGGCGCGGTTTCCGGATCGACACCCACGTGGCTGGCTGGGGCGGCACCGTGGGTTTTACCCAGCGTATGTCCACCCGCGATCAGCGCCACGATCTCTTCGTCGTTCATACCCATGTTGCCAAAGGTCGCACGAATCGCCGGGGCAGCCGACGCAGGATCGCCGCTGTGTTCCGGGCCTTCCGGGTTGACGTAGATCAGACCCATTTCGGTCGCGCCGAGCGGCGACTGCGCCAGGGATTCAGGATGACGATGTTCCAGCCAGGCGGCTTCTTCACCCCAGTTCACATCCAGATCCGGTTCCCAGACATCTTCACGACCGGCACCGAAGCCGAAGGTGCGGAAGCCAGAGTTTTCCAGCGCGACGTTGCCCGCGAGGATATAGAGGTCGGCCCAGGAGATCTTCTGACCATATTTCTGCTTGATGGGCCACAGCAGGCGACGCGCTTTATCCAGGCTGACGTTGTCCGGCCAGGAGTTCAACGGAGCGAAGCGCTGCTGACCACGACCTGAACCACCGCGTCCGTCAACGGAGCGATAGGTTCCGGCGCTGTGCCAGGCCATGCGAATAAACAGGCCGATATAGCTGCCCCAGTCGGCCGGCCACCAGGCCTGAGACTCGGTGAGCAGCCCTTTAATGTCGGCTTTCAGCGCAGCGTAATCCAGTTTTGCAAATTCTTTACGGTAATCGAAGGCGTCATCAAGCGGATTGGAACGGGATGAGTGCTGGTTCAGCAGGTCAACACGGAGCTGGTTCGGCCACCAGTCGCGGTTAGTGGTGCCGCCACCCGGCGCCTGATTCGGCTGAGCAGATTTACCTGCATGAAAAGGACATTTGCTCTCGGGCGCTTCGCGATCGGCTTCGGCGATAGGCTTGGCATCTTTTGCATCTTCATCAATGGAATTGCTCATGGTCACACCTCTTTTTTGTATTTTCATCGCTACTCTATAGAGGATTTTCAGGATCGCACACCTGTCTCATCCTATCTGTTTGATAGCTTTTACCTTTTTATACACCTTCTTCAAAAGCTGAAAACAATGAACCGACGCCGATCGCAGCGCTGACGAGGACAGCGAAGCGGCAGCCGCCCCCTGAGACTATTCTGACCGTCGCGGTTTCACAACCCGCTGATGATTGCCAGGATCACAATTCGCTGACTCTGTCACAGTCACGCAGACGGGTGTCAGCGGAGCGCCAGAGGCCGACCGGGATGCAGCTGAACAGGAGAAAAAGAGAGAGGGCGATGCGGAAAGTTCGGGAAAAAAGAGGCAAATAAAGCGCGCCCGACGGTCGCGGGCACGCTGTCAGAGCCTTAACGCCAGCCGAGTTCCGGGGCGACGTACTTCAGAATCGCCTCGATCACATGGGCATTGTAGGCTACGCCGAGCTGGTTTGGCACGGTGAGCAGCAGCGTATCGGCTTCGGCAATCGCCTCATCCTGCGCCAGTTGCTTGATCAGCACCTCAGGTTCAGCGGCGTAGCTGCGCCCGAAGATGGCGCGGGTTTTCTCATCGAGGAAGCCCACGGAATCCCGATCGTTGCCACTGCGGCCAAAGTAGGCGCGATCCATATCATTCACCAGCGCAAAGATGCTGCGGCTGACGGAAACCCGGGGCGTATGCTGATGCCCCGCCGCTTTCCAGGCTTCACGGTAGGCGCGGATCTGCTTCGCCTGCTGAATGTGGAACGGCTCACCGGTTTCGTCATCTTTCAGGGTCGAACTTTGCAGGTTCATCCCCATTTTTGCCGCCCATTCTGCGGTGGCATTGGAGCCGGAGCCCCACCAGATGCGGTCGCGCAGTCCTTCAGAGAGCGGCTCAGGACGCAGCAGTCCCGGTGGATTCGGGAACATCGGCTGTGGATTCGGCTTGGCAAAGCCTTCACCGCGCAGGACTTCCAGAAACGCTTCGGTGTGACGGCGGCCCATGTCCGCATCGCTCTCACCCGCTTTCGGCTCGAAGCCAAAATAGCGCCAGCCATCGATCACCTGCTCGGGGGAACCGCGGCTCAGCCCCAGCTGCAGACGACCGTTGGAGATGAGATCTGCCGCGCTGGCATCCTCGACCATATAGAGCGGGTTCTCGTAGCGCATGTCGATCACGCCGGTGCCGATCTCAATTTTTTTGGTGCGCGCCGCCACAGCGGCCAGCAGCGGAAACGGCGAGCTGAGCTGACGGGCAAAATGGTGAACGCGGAAGTAGGCACCATCTGCGCCCAGCTCTTCGGCGGCTACCGCTAAGTCGATCGACTGCAGCAGCACATCCTGCGCGGTGCGCGTGGCGGACTGCGACGACGGCGTCCAGTGACCAAAAGATAAGAAGCCAATATTTTTCATCTGTGTTTCTCCTGACGGGCCTGACATGCCCGTGAACAGAGGCGATTTCTGATGTGCAAAGATTACGCCCTCTGCGCCGCTACTGATAGTCAATATCTTTCAGCGCCATATTCAGGATTTTCGACATAGCGACGCTGCGGTGTCAGCTTCGCCTGTTTCGTCGCTGAATCTGCGCTACCCTCTGATTCATGCCCCGCGTCAGGAACTCTGCGGCGGGCTTTATGCTGTTGATGGCCACGATCTGAGGTGGCGATAGATGGCCGATACCCGCCACGGGAGAACAGCGATGCATCACCTGCTCGCGTTACCGATGTACGCGATTCATCCTCCCGCCACGCACTCTCTGATGCAGGCGATAGTCAGCCTGCTGGCGCAGCACGGAACAGAGGCGCAGCCCGTCTGGCCCGAAGATCTGCTGACGCACTGGCGGGATGACCGCCTGCTGCTGAGTCAGACCTGCGGGTATCCGCTGATGAACCAGCTTCCTGCGGTCGGCGTGGTCGGCACATTTCACTATCTGGCACCGGGCTGCAGCGGGCGGGATTATCGCAGCTGGCTGGTCGCGCGGGATCCGCAGGCAACGCTGGCTGACTTTCACGGCCAGCGGGCGGTGGCGAACAGCCTGGATTCACACTCCGGCTACAATGCGTTGCGCTGGATGGCGGCGCGTCAGGGCATAACCTTTTCCCGGCTGCTGATGAGCGGCGGGCACCGTCTGTCGCTGGCGGCGATACGGGAGGCGCGGGCCGATATAGCGGCGGTCGACTGCGTGAGCTGGGCGCTGCTGGCACGCTATGCGCCGGACGAACTGCGCGGTCTGCATATCATCGGTGAAACGCCGGCCGCGCCCGGATTACCGCTGATCACGGCCGCCACGACCTCCGCCGATCGGCTGAGCGTATTGCGTGCGGTTCTGCATCAGCTGGTCAGCGATCCCGTCTGGCGGCGCGTCTGCGACGCCAGCCTGATAAGCGGATTCAGCCCGATGCAGCGTCACGACTATCAGATCGTACAGGCATGGGAAGAGCAGGCCGCCGCGCGGGGCACCACCCGGCTCTGACCTGCGTGACGGATCGCCCCCCCGCCGCCGCCCTGTCGCGCTAAACGCTGGCAAGCCCGGTCACACCGTTCTAAGGTAGAGGTTTTCAGCAGAGGGAGAGTGAAATGCGCATTCTGATGGCAGGGGCTGGCGCGACCGGCGGATATTTCGGTGGCCGACTGGTGCAGGCGGGCCAGGACGTTACGTTTCTGGTACGCGAGCGGCGGTATCAGCAGCTTCGTGAGCATGGGCTGGTGTTACAGACGCCGCAGGGCACGGAGACGCTGCAGCCGCAGCTGGCTCAGGCCAGCACCCTGACGGGCCACTATGACCTGATTATCGTGACGGTAAAAAGTTTTGGCCTTGCGCAGGTGATGGATGACATTGCGCCTGCGGTCGGGCCGGAGACGCTGATCATGCCGATTCTCAACGGAATGCGGCATATCGCCACGCTGCAACAGCGTTTTGGCGAGGATAAGGTGATCGGCGGCCTGTGCAAAATCAACGCCACGCTGGGTGACAATGGCGAAGTGATCCAGATGACGCCGCTGCATCAGATCTACTATGGCGCGCTGGATGGCCATAACGATGAGCGGCTGCAGCGGGTTGATGCGGCGCTGCGCGGGGCCCGGGTCGATACCCGCTTCAGCGATAACATTATGGATGAGCTGTGGGAGAAGTGGCTGCTGCTCAGTACGCTCGGCGCAGTCTGCTGCCTGGCGCGCGGGGACACCCGGCAGATCCTCACCTCGCGCGGTGGCGAAGCCCTGTTACAGGCCGTTTTTGCCGAGATCCTGAGCGTCATCACCGCCGAAGGTTATCAGCCGCGTCCGGCAGCGACCGCCCGGATTTATGAACTGCTGAACAACCCGGCGACGCCGATGACCTCCTCCATGTACCGCGATCTGACCCAGGGCTATGATATTGAGGCCGATCAGGTGATTGGTGACCTGTTGCTGCGGGCAAAACGCCACAGCCTCGTCACGCCCCTGCTGAATGCCGTGGATGTGAACCTGCAGGTCTATCTGCAGCAGCGATAATCTCCCGGGCTGCATGACTGCGCGGGCCGGATGCCGCAGTGCATCCGGCCCGCGTGGCGGTGAAAGTGTGGCGTACAGCAGCAGCACAGCGGGAAAATTTGCTACACTCATCGCTCTATTTTATGGAGAGTTCAATGACTTCCCGCTCTGTGACCCTCGATGATGTCGCTCAACTGGCTGGCGTCTCATACCAGACCGTTTCACGTGTTTTAAATCGATCGCAACAGGTCTCTCTCCGCACGCGGGAAAAGGTTGAGGCGGCGATGCAGCAGCTCAATTATGTGCCGAATCGTGTGGCGCAGCAGCTGGCAGGCAAAGCAACGCGCACCCTGGGTCTCGCCACCAGCGACCTGGCCCTGATGGCCCCGGCGCAGATCGCCTCAGCGATTCAGCAGCGTGCCGCCAGCGCCGGGTATCATCTGGTGATTGCGATGGACAGCGGCAACGATGCGGCCGCTACCGTCAATGAACTGCTGGCACAGCGGGTCGATGGGCTGCTGATCAACCTGCCGCTGGAGGCGGAGGCGGCGCAGCAGATCCAGCGCCTGTGTGGCAGCAAGCCGGTGCTGTTTCTGGATGTGGAACCTCACGCCGCCGTGGCGCAGTGTCAGTATCCGAACGACGCTGGTGCGCGTGCCGCCGTTGAGCATCTGGTGGCGCTGGGTCATCGTCAGATCGGCCTGCTGAACGGGCCGCAGCGGTCGGTCTCGGCCCGCCAGCGTGAGAACGCCTGGCGTGAGGCGCTGGCCGGACATCAGTTAACACCGCACTGTTCGCTGCGCGGTGACTGGAGCGCGCAGTCCGGCTATCAGGCGCTGATGGCGCAGCTCCCCACGAACCTGCCGCAGGCGCTGCTGGTGGCCAACGACCAGATGGCGCTGGGTGCGATGCGCGCGCTGCATCAGTATGGCGTGGCGATTCCGGGTGAGATCTCGGTGATTGGCTATGACGATACGGCCGAAAGCGCCTGGTATCAGCCGCCGCTGACCACGGTTCGGCAGGATCTACACGCGCTGGGCGCACAAAGCGTTGAGCGGATGCTGGCCCGGCTGCAGGGCAGAGAGCCGGAAAACGATGCGCTGAAACCCACGCTGGTGATCCGTGAGACCACGGCGGCGCCGGGTGATAAGCGGGCCGATTTCGCGGCGCTGTCGCAGCAGCTGCAGGAGATTGCCCGCAGGCTGGCAGGCGAGTAAACCGCCGGGTGACAGGCAATAAAAAACCCGCATCACCAGAGTGGATGCGGGTTCGCCTCAGACCGATCGCGCTTTCAGGCGCAACCGGCTGACATCAGGCTTTCGGGTGTTCGCCCACGCCCATCGCTTTGATTTTTTTCGACAGCTCGCGGCGCTCTTTCGACAGGTCGGCGTTCTTGATGATGTACTCATCCACGCGATCTTCATAGTCAACACGCATGCTGGCGATGATTTCCTGAATCGCCTCTACGCTCATGCCCGGCTTGATATATTCGCTCAGGTTGTCCAGCAGCAGTACGCGCTTCTGGTTGTCGCGGATTTTCTTCTCGTTGTCGACAATTTCACGCTGCAGCTTGTTTTTACGGCGGAACATACGTACGAACTCCAGTACGTCCTGAAATGATTGCTTGGCATTTTCCATGATGGCACCTTTCTTTGAGCCTGCTGACGCAGGGAGAGAGTCAAAACGATCAGCTTAGCGGCTAGCCCGCCAGGTAAGCAATTTTCACAGCTAAATTCAGACTGGCTCTTATCTTAGCGCAAAGAAACCCGGTTTCACATTAAGTCATTGTCTGAGGTGATTATTTGCGCAGCGCCATGCGCATCAGGTCTGTCATCCGCTCCAGCTGTTTCGCCAGCTCCAGCGTCAGCCAGACGTAACCGTAAATGGGCGTCTCCTCCAGTCCGTCGTTGCGCGCATCGGCGATCAGCCGCCGCAGCTCAGCGCTGATTTCGGTGAGCTCATGACTGTTCGCCACCACCTCATCCGTAACGCCCTCTGTTGCCATCCCCGACAGCGCCCGCAGCGTGTTCTCGGTCATCTGCTGCATACGGCGAAGCGCGGGCGCGTTAAGCATGATCAGATGGCTCTCGCGTGAGGCCCACCAGGCATTAATCTGCATCTCAATGGTGTAAACCATATTACGGTTTATGGTCTGAATGGCTTCAAGCACCGACTTCGGGATGCGCGTCTCTTTGCTGGAGGGCTCCAGCAGCGCCCGCATTTTGATGACGCTGCTCAGCAGTTTGCCCAGCGGCTTATTGAGGCGCGGCTTTTCAACCAGGTTAGGCGAAAAACCGGCGTGATAGATTTTCGCCATGGCCGCCAGGGTGTCGGAGAGCTGAATGCGCCAGTGGGTGTAGGCACGCTGCGCCCAGATCGCGGTAAACAGCAGCGCCATCAGCGATCCCAGAATGACATCGCCGCCGCGCCACAGGGCGACGGTGAAATCACCGGTCGGTGCCCCCACCACCACGCTCAGCGTGATGCCGATTAACAGCGCCATATAGGGATGTTTGCCCAGCGTCAGGTAGCCACTGATCACCATGATAAGTCCGCACCAGGCCAGCATCACCGGCATGGAGATTAGCTCCAGCTTGAGGGCAATCAGGCCGGAGATGGAGCCTGCCACCGTGCCGCTGATGCGCTGCAGCGCGCGCGGAAAGACATTTCCCCAGGTCGAGATAGGCCCCATCACCACCACCAGCGTAATCAGCGGCCAGGTGCCTTCCGGGATCCCGGTCGCCCGGACAAAGATAAAGCAGAGTATAAAGGCGATGGCAATACGCACGCCGTGGACGGAGCGGTAGTGGCGATAAAACCAGAACTCCAGTTTTGAGATAGGCTTGTCAGAACGCAAAGTGACTTTCCGGTTGCGGGATGATGATGCGGCTATCTTAACCCTGAATCAGGCGCAGACTCAGCATCGCCCTGCGGTTTCAAATCGGTTTTGACGTTCCCTTACAATTATCAACATTCACCTCACATCACTGGCCGCAAGATAAAAACAACGCAACCAGGTTTTTTAACCTTTATTGGCTGCTGGTAACAGGCACGGCTCATGTGGCGGAACGTAAAACGGGCAGCCTGCGGGCTGCCCGTTGATAAACCGGTAACCGGCTGATCAGAACTTCTGCTTCAGATAGTCTGTGAGACGGGTGATCACGCCTGCCGGTTCGACCGCGCTCAGCGCCACCAGCGGATAGTGCGCAATCTCCTGATCCTTATCCATCACCTGGATTTCACCGATGACCTCATTGGCCTTCAGCGGGGCTTCCAGATCTTTGCGGTCGATGACATATTTCGCCTTCACGTTCTGCACTTCGCTGCGCGGCAGAGAGAGATAAACATCGTCTGCGGTGCCCACATCGACCTGATGCGGATTGCCGTACCAGACGTTTTCACTGCCGATTTTCTTACCGGCGTGGAACAGCTGAACGGTGTCAAAGGTGTTCTGACCCCAGACCAGCAGCTTACGCGCCTGCTCTTCGCGACCTTTCGGGCTTTTGCCGCCCATGACAACGGCGATCAGGCGATGCTTGCCCACCACGTTTGAGGCGATGATGTTAAAGCCCGCGGTCTCGGTATGACCGGTTTTCAGCCCGTCAACATGCAGATTGTTGTCCCACAACAGGCCGTTGCGGTTGTTCTGGGTGATGCCGTTCCAGCTCAGGGTCTTCTCGCTGTACATGGCATAAAAGTCAGGCTCACCATCGATAATGGCGCGTGACAGTTTCGCCATATCAAGCGCGCTGGAGTACTGGCCCGGCGCATCCAGACCATGCACCGTTTCAAAATGGGTGTTCTGCAGGCCGAGTTTTTCGACATAGTGGTTCATCATGCCGACAAAGTTTGCCTCGCTGCCCGCCACGTAGTCAGCCAGCGCAACACAGGCGTCATTACCGGAATCGATGATCACGCCGCGGCTTAAGTCCCGGACGCTGAGCTTGTCGCCGGGCTTCAGGAACATCAGCGAGGAGCCTTTGAATACCGGGTTACCCGCCGCCCAGGCATCTTTCCCAACGGTGACCATATCATCACGGCTGATTTTCTTCTGGTCGATAGCGCGATCCACCACATAGCCGGTCATCAGTTTGGTCAGGCTGGCGGGATTACGGCGTTCATCAGGATTGCCCGCGGTCAGAACCTGGCCGGTCGTGGCGTCCATCAGGACCCAGGACGCCGCATCAATCGCCGGAGGCGTAACAGGAAAGGGAATCGCATCAGCTTGTGCCAGCGAGGTCCAGAAAACAGTAGCGGTAACGGTGAACAGCAGACGCCTTTTCAACACTTCATCCTTAATTGCACGGGAGAAAATTTCTAAATCGAAACGGAAACAGCCGCACGTTTTACGGCAAAAGCGTTGTGAAGGTTTGATTAAATTGAAAAAAAGTATGAACTGGTCTGGCCGATTGCAGGTGATGTCTGGCGGGTTCTTATTTGTGGCGCTGAAGCACGTTGCTTGCGCGCCTGCGGCCGTTTTACGGAGTCACTCAACTGACGCCGGGCCGGATAACCGCAAAGCGGCTAAACTTTCTGGCCGCCTCAGGCGTGAGTGACAGGGCATTACCCTTTATAATTTAGCCAGCCAGGAAGCCCACCAGGGTGGGCTTTATATTTATGCCCTGCGGATTTTAAGAAAAAGCACCAGCTTGTCAGAGAGCTTTTTGCTTATCACCATAGTGCCGATAGTACTGATAAAGTACAATCCATATCCGGAAACCTCTCCGGAAATATTAAAATACCCCCAGCACAATATGCCTGCGCCATGCAGAAAAGAGATATTTAACGCAATAAAAATAATTAACACGGCTAATTCTACAAAGCCCGCAGTTAATTTTGATTTTGTTTTTAATTGCATACGCCTCCTGTTCCTCCCAGGCAATTTCCGGTGCCTGATTGCGAGGCATGATCACCGGAACCGTTATTTGCACTCCCTATACAGCTGCCATATCCGTTCGACAGTACCCCGGCAATCGCTCCCAGCGGTCCACCCCGCAAACCGCCCAGCGCACCGAAACCAATGGAAAGTACACAGCTCTCTGTACCAGCATAGATGTCGTGATTTCCATTACCGGCGCTGCCGCTTTGGCTACCTGTATGCTGGCTATGGCGTGCACTCGCGCCAGCCCACGCGGGGTCATAAGCACCACTGGCTCCGCTCACCCTTATTATTTGCGCCCGATTCAATCTTTTCATTCTTTCATTTCCTCGTAAACTTTCTTCCTGAAAATAATGCGCTGCAAGGAAAATTCGTTATATCACTTAGCCGCTACGGATTCAAAAGTCGCATTTAACACACAAGGCCTTAGAATAAAATATTAAACAGTGGGTTACCCAGGATAAAAATAGTAGCCGGTAACATTGATTCCAAAAACAGAACAATCAGGTGATAAAAAATAGATAAACGTGACACCGAGCGCATTATTCCCCTCTGCCTGTCAGTGATGTGACCGGATACCTTCCCTCGCACAGGCTTAACCCCGGTACTCAGAAGGAGGTCACTACCCTGCCCCCGGACCGCTTCGTTTCCTCAGGCGTGGCCGCTTCAGAATCAGCAAAAAATCGCCGCTCAGGCAGGCACAGAAGCCAGACAGCCGGGGCCGGGATGAGCACCGACGTCTGCCAACCTGGCTGGCGTTTCTGTCACGCCGCAATATGGTTTACCATACAGGGATAGCCTCAGACGCCGCCCGGGCCGCTATACTGGCACTGCACAACGGAAGCTTCTGTCAGATAACGACATTCACTTACCCAGCGGCGGGCAACCCGATACAGAGCGAACAGCGCGCCGTTTTATCGCGCGCTGTTCATTAAGTCAGTGAACGCAATGAACGGATATGAAATTTGAATAACGACCGCGTAGAGCCTACTTTCCTCTTCCACGATTACGAGACTTTTGGCACCAGCCCGTCGCGGGATCGGCCCGCTCAGTTTGCTGGCCTGCGCACCGACAGCGAGTTCAATCCGGTGGGCGAACCCGAGGTCTTCTACTGCCGTCCGCCTGATGACTACCTGCCCCAGCCCGAAGCGGTCATGATCACCGGCATTACGCCGCAGGTAGCGATGAGCCGCGGTGTCAGTGAAGCAGAATTTGCTGAGCGTATTCATACCCTGTTCACCACCGGGCAGACCTGTGTGGTGGGCTACAACAATGTCCGTTTCGATGACGAAGTGACGCGTAATATCTTCTATCGCAACTTCTTCGATCCCTATGGCTGGAGCTGGCAAAACGGCAACTCACGCTGGGATCTGCTCGACGTTATGCGTGCCTGCTACGCACTGCGTCCGGAAGGCATCAACTGGCCGGAAAACGAGGAGGGTTTTCCGAGCTTCCGGCTGGAACATCTGACCAAAGCCAACGGCGTGGCGCATGAAAATGCGCACGATGCGATGTCCGATGTCTATGCCACGCTGGCGATGGCGAAGCTGGTTAAAGAGAAGCAGCCGAAGCTGTTTTCGTTTCTGTTTACTCATCGAAACAAAAACAAGCTGATGAACCTGATCGATATTCCGCAGATGAAACCGCTGGTTCACGTCTCCGGCATGTTCGGCGCGGCGCGCGGCAACACCAGCTGGATTGTGCCGCTGGCCTGGCATCCCGATAACCGTAATGCGCTGATCGTGGTCGATCTGGCCGGTGACATGTCGCCGCTGCTGCAACTGGATGCCGACACGCTGCGTGAGCGGCTTTATACGCCGAAAAATGACCTCGGCGATCTGCCTGCGGTGCCGGTAAAACTGGTGCACATCAACAAGTGCCCGGTGCTGGCCCCTGCCAGTACGCTGCGGCCGGAGGATGCGGCCCGGTTAAATATCGATCGTCAGCACTGCCTGGATAATCTGGCCCTGCTGCGTCAGCAGCCCGAAGTGCGGGAAAAACTGGTTACGCTGTTTGCCGAGGCCGAACCTTTTACGCCGTCAGACGACGTGGACACCCAGCTTTATAATGGTTTCTTCAGTGATGCCGACCGCGCCGGAATGAACATCATCCGGCAGACCGCCCCGGCTAACCTGCCTGCGCTGGATCTGAGTTTTGAGAGTGCACGGGTGGCGAAGCTGCTGTTCCGCTATCGCGCGCGTAACTTCCCCGGCACGCTGGATGATGCCGAGCAGCAGCGCTGGCTGCAGCATCGCCGTGAAGTGCTTAACGGCGATCGGGTACAGGCCTTTATGCAGGAGCTGGAGAGTCTGGCTAACCTGCATGAGGGGGATGCCGGGAAGCTGGGGCAGCTGAAGGCTCTCTATCTTTATGCTCAGGAGCTGGTTTCCTGACACCCGGAACGCATCGACCCGGCCACCTGTGCCGGGTCAGATTTCTCTCTGTTAAAACAGCGTGAATTACAGCAGCATCCACACCCCCCAGGTCAGCGCAAAACCACACAGTCCCATCAATGTCGTCAGTACCGTCCAGCTGCGCAGCCCGTCAGCGACCGACAGCCCGAGATAGCGGGTAACCACCCAGAAGCCGGAATCATTGACGTGTGACAGCCCCAGCGCACCGAAACAGGCGGAGAGCGCGACCAGCACCAGCTGCATCTCGCCCAGACCGGTGACGGCGGTGCTGAGCAGTCCGCAGGTTGTCACAATCGCGACCGTTGCCGAGCCCTGTGAGGCGCGCAGCGCCAGAGAGAGAATAAACGCCGCCGGGATGAGGGGCAGATGAATGGTCTGCAGGGAACCGGCCAGCGCTTTGCCAACGCCCGACTCCACCAGCACCTTACCAAACGCGCCCCCGGCTCCTGACACTAAAATCACGCCCGCCGCGGTGGAGATAGCGTTGTTCGACAGCGTCTCCAGCTTTTCTGTCGTCCAGCCGCGACGCAGTCCCAGCAGCCAGGCGGCGAGCGCCAGCGTGATCAGCAGCGCGACCGCCGGTGACCCGACAAGCGTCAGGATCTGCAATGGCAGGCTGCCTGGGGTCAGATGCGGCGGCAGCAGGGTCCCGAGCATAATCAGCAGGATCGGCAGAACGATTAAGCCCGAAATCAGCAGCGCCCCTGGCGCCTCTTTGTTGCTGTCCGGCGTCGTCTGGCCGGAGGGTTCCGTCAGCTGCAACTGCTCCAGCACCTGAACGGAGAGGTGATATTTTTTGCGGTTTAACACTTTCGCCACGAAGTAACCGACAATGCCCGTGGGGATCGACAGGGCGATACCGGTCATCATCAGCCAGCCAAGATCCGCATTCAGCAGGCCCGCCGCCGCTGCCGGGCCCGGATGGGTAGGCACCGTCACATGCACCATCAGCATCATCCCCGCCATCGGTAAGCCGAATTTCAGCGGCGAGACGCGCATCACTTTGGTAAAACCGTAAATCAGCGGCACTACGATGATAAATCCGACGTCAAAAAATACCGGCAGCCCCAGGATGAAGGCGACGGTCGTCAGTGCAGCGACCATGCGCTGTGGCCCGCAGAGCCGGGCAAAGCGGTTCGCCAGCCGATCCGCACCGCCCGATGTCTCAATGATCGCACCCAGTATCGCGCCCAGCACGATAATGGCGGCAATACTGCCGAGCAGGCTTCCCATCCCGCCCAGAATCACTTTCATGATGTTTTCGGCCGGAATACCGGTGGTGATGGCAACAAACAGGCTGGCAATCAGCAGAGCAATAAAGGGATGGACTTTGGCTTTGATCACCAGCAACAACAGCAGAATCACGCTGACCAGCGCGATGGATAACAGCAGCGTAGTGGACATCGGAAGACCTCTGATTAATTATAATTTTCAGTAAGTTATGTTTTTTGTTAATTCAGCACTGGTGTCATTAAGCTGCAGCGATTCACCCCGTCTGGCGGACAAACGGGGGGGCATCGCTGCGGGTGATCAGTGGCGTGTGCGCCAGGGGGCGAACCAGCCCAGGCCCGCCGTGGTCGTGGTGCGCGGAACATATTCGCAGCCTACCCAGCCGGCATAGCCGACCTCATCCAGCAGCGCAAAGAGCCAGGGATAGTTAACTTCGCCCTCATCCGGCTCATGGCGATCCGGGGCCGAGGCGATCTGTACGTGGCGGTAGCGTCCGGCATAGTGGCGGATCAGGTGGCTGAGGTTGCCATCCACCCGCTGTGCGTGGAACAGGTCGAGCTGGGTGAAGACGTTGGGCCGATCGATCCGATCGACCATCTCCAGCGTCTGATACTGACTGGCGTAGAGGTAATCGGGTTTAGTGACCGGATTAAGCGCCTCGATCAGCAGATGAATGCCGTGCGGCGCAAAGCGTTCAGCCGCATAGCGCATGTTGGCGATAAAGGTGTCGACGTAACGCTGACGGTCGGCGCCGGGCGGCACCGTCGCCGCCATGATGTGCACCTGCGGGCAGTTCAGCGCCAGCGCGTAACTCAGGGCGCGATCGATATCCGCCCTGGCTTCCGCTTCCCGTCCGGGGATGGCCGACACGCCCCACTCTCCCGCCGCGACGTTTCCGGGTGCGGTATTGAACAGCACCAGTTGCAGCTGATTTTCATCCAGCCACGCTTTGATCTGCGTGGCGGGATAGTCATAGGGAAACAGGAACTCGACCGCCGTAAAACCGGCTTCCGCCGCCGCCGCAAAGCGTTCAGCAAAGGGCAGCTCGGTGAACTGCGTTGAGAGGTTAGCAGCAAACTTTGGCATTATCGGCTCCTTAACTCAGCCACTTCGGCTTCGTTGAGATAACGGATCGGACGGTCGCCCAGGGTGAATATCAGACGGGCCGTCTCTTCCAGCTCTTCCGTATTGTCGGCCGCTTCCCGCAGGGATTTCCCCACGACCACCGGGCCATGGTTCGCCAGCAGGAAGGCGCGGTAGTGCGGCGCCAGCGCGGCCAGATCCGCCGCCAGTCGTTCATCGCCCGGCTTGTAGTAAGGCACCACTGGCACGTCGCCAACCCGCATCACCACGTAGGGGGTAAAGGGACGAATGCAGTTCGTGGTATCCAGCCCCTCCAGGCAGGAGAGCGCCGTCAGGTAGTGGCTGTGCAGATGTACCACCGCCCGGCAGTCGGGATTATTCAGATAGAGCGCGCGGTGAAACGCGATCTCCTTGGAGGGCTTATCACCCGACAGCCACTCCCCCTGGGGCGTGACCTTCGACAGACGGTCGCCCTGCAGTTCTCCCAGACAGGAGCCGGTCGGGGTCGCCAGCAGATTGCCATCCTCCAGCAACATCGAGAGATTGCCCGCCGAGCCGGTGGCGTAGCCGCGCTGGAAGAAAGAGGCACCCAGACGCACCATCTCGTCGCGCGCCCGCTGCTCAGCGGAAGAGATTGATTCAGACATAAGTAAACTCCGTTTGCGCCCGGCGGAAGAAATCTTCGTCGCCAAAATTGCCCGATTTCAGCGCCAGTGAGAGCGGCTGATGAATGTCGCGAACCCAGGGTACGCCGGGAGAGATCGTCGGCCCGATGTGGAAGGCCGTCACGCCCAGACTCTGCGCCACCACGCCCGAGGTTTCACCGCCCGCCACGATAAAGCGCTGCCAGCCCCGCCGTTTCAGCTCGCGGGTGACGGCGGCAAACAGCTGTTCAACTGCCTCGCTGCTGCGCGCAGCACCATAGCGCTGCTGGATTGCCTGCAACTGCTGCGCATCCGCGGTGGCAAACAGCAGCGGCGCCAGCGTCTGATGATGGTTAGCCTCCACCCAGTCGCACAGCCGGCGGGCATAGCCCTCTGCATCCTCCAGGCAGGGCGTAATCTCCACTTCACAGGCGGGTGCCAGCTGGCGGTAGGCGGCGACCTGACGGTTGGTCATCTGAGAGCAGGATCCGGACAGCACCACGGCGCGCTCGCCCTGCGGACGGCCCGCCTGTTCAGCGCCGGTATCCGTTTGTGCGCCCGCCCACTGCCGTGCCAGTCCGATCGCCAGCCCGGAGCCGCCGGTCACCAGCCGCAGATCCCGCACGGCCTCACCCAGCGTCAGCAGATGTTCCTGATGCAACGCGTCCGTAACCACGTAACTGACGCCCTGCTCGGCGAGCCGATCCAGCGCCTCACGAACCGCGGCGGCGCCCTGATCGACCTGCGATGCTGCAATCAGGCCCGCGTTGCCACTGGCCTGCGCGCTCATCACGCGCAGCAGGTTGCTGTCATGCATCGGCGTCACCGGATGGTGCCGCATACCTGACTCCGACAGCAGCTGGTTGCCGACGAACAGATAGCCCTGATAGACGGTGCGTCCGTTCACCGGCAGCGCCGGGCAGATCACCGTCTGCGTCTCACCCAGGGCCTTTAACAGCGCGTCGGTCACCGGACCGATATTGCCCTGCGCGGTGCTGTCGAAGGTCGAGCAATATTTAAAGTAGAAACGCTGGCAGCCCTGCTGCTGCAGCCACGCCAGCGCGGCCAGCGACTGCTCAACAGCCTGTTCCGGCGGGCAGGAGCGGCTCTTCAGGCTGACCACAATCGCCTGCGCTTTCGTGATCGTTTCCCCGCCGGGGATGCCGTTAAACTGAATCGTACTCAGGCCGTTCTGCACCAGGAAACTGGCGATATCCGTTGCCCCGGTAAAATCGTCTGCTATCACACCAAGACGCATCACTTTTTCTCCCCGGCCTGCGGCAGCGTGATACCGCTGAAAATTTTAATGACCGCACTGTCATCTTCGCGTCCGTAACCGGCGTTGCTGGCTTCGGTGAACATGTTTAGCGCGGCAGAGGCCAGCGGCAGCGGGAAGTGCAGCGACTTCGCGGTATCGGCAACCAGGTTCAGATCTTTCACGAAGATATCGACGGCCGATTTCGGGCTGTAGTCGCCGTCGACAACGTGCTTCATACGGTTTTCGAACATCCACGAATTGCCCGCCGCATGGGTTACCACTTCATACATGGTTTCCAGCGGAATACCGGCACGTGAGGCCAGCGCCATCGCTTCTGCGCCGACGGCGATATGCACGCCCGCCAGCAGCTGATGTATGATTTTCACCGTCGAGCCGAGGCCGATCTCACTGCCGATGCGGTAGACGCTGGCCGCAACCGCATCCAGCACGCGCTGAAGTTTTGCGAACGCGGCGTCACTGCCGGAGGCCATCACCGTCATCTCTCCGCTGGCGGCTTTGGCCGCGCCGCCCGACACCGGTGCATCCAGCATCAGCAGCTGATAGTGCGCCAGCTGCTGTTCAATCTGCTGCGCATCCTGAGCGGAGAGCGTAGAGGAGACCATCACAACCGTGCCGGGACGCAGTTTTGCTGCCAGGCCATCCTCGCCGAACAGGATCGCGTTGACCTGCTGCGCGTTGACCACCAGCAGCAAAACGGCGTCGAGCTGGTCAGCAAACGCGGACGCCGAGGATTGCGCATCGCGCGCTCCGGCCTGGCGCAGGGTCTCCAGCGCGGCGGGATTGAGATCCACGCCCCAGGTGTTCAGCCCGGCGCGCAGACAGGATTGCGCAGCCCCCATACCCATAGAGCCCAACCCGATAACACAGATATTTTCAGCTGGCATCTCAGCCCCCACTGTTAAATTAAGTGATTATTTGTTTTTTAGTGTTAATCCTGCCAGCTTCCTGCCGGTAAAAACGTGTCTCGCCTCACAAAAAAACATTATCGATGTGAAGCAGAACAATTTTTAACATCACTGCTTCCGCCGCACCATGCCTGCCTGGCTGGCCTTTAAGTAACGTGGAGCCTGACGGTGGCTGTTATTTTCTGTTCTGGTTGGGCGGCAGATCCCTTACAATGTGAAAAAATGGTAATTGTCAGGGAGCAGATATGATTCCGGTTGAACGTCATCAACAGATTCTTGCGCTGGTGGCCGATCGCGGCGTGGTCAGTATTGCCGAACTTACGGAGCGGCTGGGGGTGTCACATATGACCATCCGCCGCGACGTGCAGAAGCTGGAGGAACAGGGTGCGGTGCTGTCGGTGTCCGGCGGCGTGCGCTCTGCCGACCGCCTGGCGGCTGAACCCTCGCATCTGACGAAGAGCGCCCTGTTCAACGATGAGAAACGTGCGATCGGCCGCACCGCTGCACGGCATATTCCCCGTAACAGCTGCATCTATCTGGATGCGGGCACCACCACCCTGGCTCTGGCGAGGGAGCTGGTGGATCGCGACGATCTGCTGGTGGTGACCAACGATTTTATGGTGGCGAATCTGCTGATGGAGGCGAGTCAGTGCCGGGTGATCCATACGGGCGGAACCGTATGTCGCGAGAACCGCTCCTGCGTCGGGGAGTCGGCGGCGCGCAGCCTGCGGCATCTGGCCATCGATATTGCGTTTATCTCCGCCTCCTGCTGGGGGCCGCGCGGCCTGTTTACGCCGGATGAAGATAAAGTGATGGTCAAGCAGGCCGTCAGCGATGTCAGCAGTAAGCGGGTGCTGCTGAGTGACAGTTCGAAGTACAACAGGATTGCGACGTTTCTGGCGTTGCCGATGGAGACGTTTGATCAGGTGGTGACCGACAAAAAACTGGGCGAAGCGGCGCTGGCGCAGTTGAGTGCGGGAAGCTGGGAGCTGGTGCTGGCGGGTTAGGTTTGCTGCCGGCGTGGCACGCGGCAGAAAGCCGGTGCGGCGGTGAGACTGTCGCCGCCCTCCCGGCATCAGGAAGGCGGCAACGTTAACGCAATCAGACTTCTTCGCTGAACTGCGGCACCGGATTACGGAAGCTGCGGGTGACGAAGGCCAGATAGATCACGCCGATGGCGGCCCAGATCAGGCCCAGTTCCATGGAGCTCTCTTCCAGATTCACCCACAGTGCACCCACCGTCAGCGCGCCCAGCAGAGGCAGCAGCAGATACTGAACGTGATCTTTCAGCGTGCGGTTACGCTTCTCACGGATCCAGAACTGCGCGATGACGGACAGGTTAACAAAAGTAAACGCGACCAGTGCACCAAAGTTAATCAGCGCCGTGGCGGTTACCAGGTCGAAATTGATCGCCATCAGGGCAATCGCGCCGACCAGCAGGACATTGAGCGACGGGGTCCGCCATTTCGGATGAACATAACCGAAGAAACGCTCCGGGAATACGCCATCGCGGCCCATCACATACATCAGACGCGATACGCCCGCGTGCGCCGCCATACCGGATGCCAGTACCGTGACCACCGAGAAGATCAGGATACCGACCTGCAGCGCTTTACCGGCCACAAACAGCATGATTTCAGGCTGTGAGGAGTCCGGATGCTGGAAGCGGGTGATGTCCGGGAAATAGAGCTGCAGGAAATAGGATGCCGCGATAAAGATCACACCGCCAATCAGCGCCGTCAGGAAAATGGCGCGTGGAATGGTGCGTTCTGCATCTTTCGTCTCTTCCGACAGCGAGCTGATGCCATCAAAGCCGAGGAACGAGAAGCAGAGTATTGTCGCACCGGTAATCATCGGCACCACATGGGCATTCTCAGACCAGAACGGACGGCTGCTCACCAGCGTGCCGGAACCTACGCCGCTTGCCACACCGTAGATCACCATGCCGGTGATCCCGACCATGACGACGACCTGCAGCACCACAATCACACTGTTAAAGTTGGCGACGGTTTTGATGCCCCTGAGGTTAGAGAGCGTCATGAAGCCCACCAGCAGCACCACAAAAATCCACGACGGAATACCCGGCACCAGCGATTCGAAATAGTTTTTCGCCAGCAGGATATTGATCATCGGCATGAACAGGTAGTCCAGCAGGGATGACCAGCCAACCATAAAGCCGACGTGCGGACTGATCGCCTTCTGGGCATAGGTATAAGCGGAGCCCGCAGAGGGGAAGCGGCGTACCAGCTTACCGTAACTCACAGCAGTGAACAGAATCGCAATCAGCGCGAAAGCATAGGCGGTGGCGACGTGACCATCGGTCAGCCCGGACACGATACCAAAGGTATCGAACAGGGTCATAGGCTGCATGTAGGCTAAGCCCATCATGACGACCGGAAGTAACGTAAGTGTTTTTTTGAGTTGCGCACGCTGTGGTGCGGCGGAGGTATTAAGCGACATGCTTCAGTCCCCCATGTGCGACAACCTGGCTGGGCTGGGTCACAGGGCAACTGCGCATTAAGCGACAGGGAGTCAGGCTGGTGGTTGACACGGCGCCGTAGTCATCACGAAAACGCGTGCCAGCATTGGCTGGCAGAGTGTAAAACATCCCCATCTTTGTAATCCTCAATCTCACGCGTATGCGTGTTTTCAGTGTTTATCTATCCGGGTGCGTGCCCGGCCTCGGTTAAGTCAGCAAAAACGCTCTGTTAAAACTGGATGCAAAAAAAATAACCGGCGCTGAGAGCGACGGTTATCATCTGATTTTGCAGGCCGCGTATTCTGCCCTAACCCGAGGCAGGAATTCAAGCCGTCGGGGCATCTTATGCAAAAAAATTACGCCAGTTTGCACATAAAAGGTGCATCAGGCGTTTTTCAGCATCCAGTCGATTTCTGTCGCCGTTACCAGCCGCTCAAACTGCATCAGTTCATAGTTCTTGCAGCTGTGCCAGACGCTGGCAAAACGTTCGCCCAGCAGCTTCTGTAAAGGATAGCTGCTGTCGAACTCATACAGGGCATCGCTCTGACGGATCGGCAGCGCCAGCCCTTCGGCATGGTGACCGTTGCCGGTGACCGGATGCGGCAACGGCAGCTGGGTATCCAGCCCGTGCAGCATCCCGGCAAGAATGGCCGAGACCACCAGATAGGGATTCGCATCCGCTCCCGCCACCCGGTACTCAATACGATGATTGTCGATGTCGCCACAGGGCACCCGCAGCGCAACGGTCCGGTTGTTGTGCCCCCACGACGCCTGTAACGGTACATAGGCATCGGGTACAAAGCGCCGGTAGGCGTTGACGTTGGGTGCCAGCAGCGCCATCGAGGCGGGCATCAGATCGATCATCCCGGCCAGCGCACGCTTCATCAGCGGGGAATCACTGCCGTCGTCGCAGGCGAAGGCGTTGTGGTCGGCCGCATCCAGCATACTGATATGCACATGCATCCCGCTGCCCGCATACTCCTCATAAGGCTTCGCCATGAAGGTGGCGGTCATGCCATGATTCTCCGCCACCTGACGAATCAGGCGCTTGAGCTGCACCGCATGGTCGCAGGCGCGCAGAACATCGCGGGTGTGATGCAGGTTGATCTCAAACTGTCCGGGCGACGCTTCCGCCAGCGCGCCATCGGCCGGAATTCCCTGCAGACGCGCCAGGTCGTCGATATCGCGCAGGACATCGGCAAAGTGGTCGAGGTTATCAACCGAGTAGACCTGGCTCTGCATATTGCGTTCATCGCTGCCCGGCGAGCACGGCGGCTGAATAAAGCCTTCCGCATCGCGCTTTTTGTCCACCAGATAGAACTCCAGCTCTACCGCTACCACCGGAAACAGTCCACGGTTACGCAGCTGTTGCCACAGCCGGTTCAGGACATTTCGGGGTTCAACGTCAAAGGGAGTGCCATCTTGGTTACACATGGTCAGCAGTAGTTGAGCAATGTGCTGAGGGTCTGATGCGGAGGGAACTAAGGTACCGGAAACGGGCAGGCAGAGGTTATCAGGTTCGCCCAGAGACTGGCCGAGGCCCGCTTCTTCCACCGTGTTGCCGAGGATATCCATCGCAAACACCGAAGCAGGGAAATAACACCCTTTTTCCAGTTTGGGCAGCGCAGAGACCGGAATGCGCTTACCGCGGAACACACCATTCAAATCATTTAACAGGATATCGACATACTGCGTGTCAGGATGGCGCTCCAGCCAGGTTTTCACCTCAAGCTGGAACGCGCTGGTTCGTTTCTCTTCACTGTGAAGCGTGAAGTCTTCCACTTCTACCAGGTTAGTCATGATCTCACCCGCCCCTATA